>Ga0105054_10001858_pt1 | contig 34247 bp, 35 predicted proteins | sample BON02_FD_78091 | JGI IMG/M metagenome (GOLD analysis project Ga0105054, IMG submission 78091) | Freshwater microbial communities from Lake Bonney liftoff mats and glacier meltwater in Antarctica - BON-02 (megahit assembly) | ecosystem: Environmental > Aquatic > Freshwater > Ice > Glacier...
GGCGAGACCTGGCAGGCCTGGACACCATCCGACAATTTGCATAATTTCGGGCTTCTGTACAGTCTCTCGCATGATCTGGGCCAGTTTGCCAGCGGCTACCAGGAGTACGATGAAGATCGCCTGACAGAGATTCTGGAAACACCATCGCGACGACTTTTTGATCAACAGATTGGCTTGCCTGAAGTGCAGACGATTATCGTGCTCTTGAGTGAAAGCTTTTTCGACCTTTCTGACATGCATGACGTTGCTCCGGGGCAATACGATTTACCGGAGTACCGGCAACTGGAAAGTCGTGCGCTGACCGGCAAGATGTTGGTGCCGGCATATGGCGGTGCTACCTTGAGGACGGAGTTTGAGCTACTGACCGGTATTACTTTAGATTTGTTTTCGTCCCACAGCTACCCGTTGATATCTCTGGTGCTCTCGCCGATGAACTCAATTGGCTGGGATGCGCGTAACGAAGGTTTTAGCACCACCGGCGTTCATCCCAACGCGGCAACATTCTGGGGTCGCGACACCGCTTACCCCTATCTTGGCTTCGAAAAGTTTCTGGACGAGAAACAATTCCGGCGGACAAAACGTTCCGGCTTTTATGTTTCCGATCAGGCGCTGACGAACGAGTTAAAAAAGCAGTTAGACACAGATCAGAAGCAATTTTTCTTTGCCATCAGCATGGAAAATCATGGTCCCTGGAAAACCGGACGGCCCAATATGGATGAGGAAAAGCTCAGCCTTATCGAGCCTCCTGCTGCTCTTGAAGGCGAAAGCCGGGTTGCGTTTCAACAGTACGTTTATCACCAACAGGCTGCCGAAGCCGCATTGTTGAACCTGATTGATGAATTGAAAAACAAAGACACCAGGAGCGTTGTGCTGTTCTTTGGTGATCATTTGCCTGCTTTGTCTCAGCCATTTGAGGATATGGGCTTTAAAGATGGTAAATCGCGCTATCAACAACGTACGCCTTATCTGATTTACGACACTCATCAGAACCTGTCCGTACAACAGGGAAAAGTGAAAGCCATTATAGATGTGACCTTGTTGGGGTCGCTGTTAATGGATATCAGTTTGAAGGATTTGCCGCCATTCCATACGCAGGCGGAAAGGCTAAATATACCCCTTTCTAAAACTGCGGCGAGACAAAACAAGGACGGGCTGACTGATTTGCAGGAATTGCAGTTGTGGCGCTTCTGGCAGGAACCGCTTGACCCGACTGGTGAGCCCTGGGAAGTTGGCGGGAGAGGTCAGGACGTACAGGATAAACCGCTGTTGCCGGAGCCTCTGAATTGTAAGATCGAGCAGTGGGGGCCGCGTAAAACGTACATTAGCGAAGGCTTCAATGTGCAACCTGATGGCCGATCGGCATTTTATGTGAAGACCGATTGCGCGAATTTGCCATTGGACATTCGCATCGACGGTGAAACCATGTGGACTACCCGGCAGGGAGATGTGTTAAGCACCTCTTTTAAGGCGGACACACTGGTTAAGCAAAGCGGGCGGCACAGCGTCGAGCTTTATGAGCGCACCACCGGCAGGTCGCAACTTCTGGGTGTGTTCAAAGTCAAACGGCGCTGGTGGCCCCAATAGTGTGCCAACCCTCAGTTGAGAAGTGGTATATTGTCCATTATCCGATTACCTCGGTATTCCTTGAGCCTATTTAATGAATTCAGATATATCAGCGTCAATTGAAGACGAAATTGAGCCAGCGGCGCCTGTTAGCGGTCGCAATCAAATCAGTCTGCTGAGTTTTAACATTCAAACGGGTGTTGAAACCAACGAATTCCACGAATACGTTACTAAAAGCTGGAAGCACCTGCTGCCGCTGCGTGAGCGTGTTTCCAATCTGAATCGTATCGCCGATCTGATCAAAGACTACGATGTTGTGGGCTTGCAGGAAGTCGATTCCGGCAGCTTGCGTACCGGGTTTCTGGATCAGACTGAATATCTGGCGCATCAAGGTCGCTTCCCTTTTTGGTTTCGGCAGATCAACCGCAGCTTCGGCAAGATTGCCAAGCATAGCAATGGCGTGCTCTGCAGAGTTGAGCCCACTTCGGTAATCGATCACAAATTACCCGGCTTGCGTGGCCGCGGTGCCATGCTGGTAGAGTTTGAGACCAATAAGGAACCGTTGGTTGTATGCATCATGCATCTCGCTTTGGGCAAGCGGGCCCGCACCTTGCAGATGTCCTATATTGGAAACCTGGTGAAGGAATATTCCCAGCTGGTCGTGATGGGTGATTTTAATTGCGGCACTGAAGCAAGCGAGTTGCAGCACCTGATTAAAAATACCCATTTGCGCTTACCGACTGAGGACGAGCATACCTTTCCCAGCTGGCGTCCGAAGCGCAAATACGACCATATACTGGTGTCGGAATCGCTGGTATTGAGTTCCGCCAAGGTATTGAGTGCCACCCATTCCGACCATCTGCCTATCAGTGTGACCATTGAGCTACCTGAAGGTATTTTTCTGGCACCTGTATGAGCAACGACATGCCGGGCCCCAAGCCCACACTGTTGTTTATCGATTACAGTGTGCCGCTGTATGACCAGTATGCCGGCTCGCGCACCAATTTTATGTACCTGAAACTGTTGTTGGAATCAGGTTTTGAAATCAAGTTCATCAGCCAGGATTTCAAGCGTGTCGAACCCTATTCAAGCGAACTGAACCAACTGGGTATAGAAACCCTGGATGGAGAGTGGTTTGCCGGAAACTGGCAGCAATGGCTGATCGATAACGGGCAGGGCATCGACTATGCGTTCATCAACAAGCCGGAGCCTGCCAGTTTGTTTTTGCCGGCTATCAGGCGGTTGACCAATGCCACGATTATTTATCAGTGCCATGATTTGCATTACCTCAGATTACGGCGCAAGGCTGAGATGGAAGGTGATCAGGGCATGCTGGCAGAGGCCGAAACACAGGAACAAAAAGAGGATTTTATTTTCTCCAGCAGTGATGTCGTACTGACCTTCAGCCACGATGAGGAACTGCTAATCAAGGACAAGTTTCCGCATAAACCCGTTTTTACAGTGCCATTGTTCTTATTTGATCTGGGCAAAGCGCTTCCGGGCCATGACAATAAACATGTACCTTCGCCTAAACAAACTGGGTCTGGGCAAATTGCGCCTAACCACTCCGACTTTGCCACCAGCAAAAACCTGCTTTTTGTAGGAGCTTGTGCACATGCTCCGAACCTGGATGCCATCAAGTGGTTTTGTGAGAAAATATTCCCGCTGGTTCGCAAACAGATTGCCGATATCGAGTTCAATATAGTTGGTGCGCAGCCACCCAAAGAGGTAATGGCGCTGGCCAGCAAGTCGATCCATATTCTCGGCAAAGTCAGTGACGAGGAATTGCAGCAGTTGTATGCAAACTCGAAGCTGACGGTCGTGCCATTGCGCTTTGGTGCGGGCGTTAAAGGCAAGGTGATCGAGTCATTGCATCAGGGTGTTCCCATTGTTTCTACCAGTGTGGGCCTGGAGGGTATTAAAGATATTGAAAGTCTGGTCAGTGCCTATGACAAACCGGAGGAGTTTGCTGAAGCTCTGGTTGCTCTGTATAACAACGATCAGCGATTGAATGAATTGGGTCAGCAAGGTCAACGGTTTGTCATGGAGAATTTTACAGCTGATAAAGCGGCGCGACTAATGGACAAGATTCTGAAGGTTTCACGGCAGGAGGCCGCAGATCGAGTGGCTGATATTTCAGCAACTGTAGCGAGCCATCGCAGCTCACCGCGAATGATTGCATTTTATTTGCCGCAATACCATCCGATTGCTGAGAATGATGAATGGTGGGGCGAGGGCTTCACCGAGTGGCGCAATGTGAAGGCTGCCGAGCCGCTGTTTGCTGGCCATTATCAACCTCACGTGCCGGCGGATTTGGGCTATTACGACCTGCGCGAACAAGCAACCCGCATAGCTCAGGCCCAATTGGCTCAACAATACGGTATAGAAGGGTTTTGCTACTACCATTACTGGTTTAACGGCAAGCGTTTGTTGGAAAAACCACTGCAAGATATGCTGGCATCCGGGAAACCGGACTTTCCGTTCTGCCTGTGCTGGGCCAATGAAAACTGGACGCGCCGATGGGATGGTGAGGACCAGCAAATTTTAATGCAGCAGGTTTACAGTGAAGCTGATGATCGTGAGCACATACGAAGTTTATTACCGGTATTCGAGGACGTGCGCTATATCCGGGTAAATGGCAAGCCCTTGTTCATGGTTTATCGCACACAAGACATGCCGGATCCGGGGCGCAGCGCTGAAGTCTGGCGCGAGGAAGCCAGAAAGGCGGGCATCGGTGAAATCTATTTGTGCCGGGTTGAAGGCAAGTTTAATGACGACCCCCGCGATATCGGTTTTGACGCTGCGCTGGAGTTTGCGCCCGATTGGTGGAATAAGGGCTCGCAACTCAAGCCAGGCTCAGAGCTATTGCCATCTGAGGATTCAAGTTTGAAGAAAGCTTGTGCCAATAATTACCTACATTCCTATCAAGCAATGACTGACACCATGATGGCAAAGGCGAACCCTGCTTATAAATGGTTTAGGTGCGTAACGCCCAGCTGGGACAATCGTGCCAGACGCAAACAAGGCGCCAACATATTTGTCGGATCCAGCCCCGAGAAATATAAGGCCTGGTTACGCAGGGCAATTGAAAACACCAACGCCCGATTGCTGGGTGAAGAAAGAATTGTTTTTTTGAACGCGTGGAATGAATGGGCTGAAGGCTGTCACCTGGAACCGGATGAGAAATACGGTCATGCCTGGTTGGAAGCAACGATTGAGGCCGCCAGGGAAAGCGAACATGCGCTCAACTCACATCGCGCGGGGGCGTCAGATGAAGTCAGGCTCGGACGTTTGCAAAGCGAATTGATCAACTACAAATATCGTATGACTGAACTTGAAGGGCAGGTTGCACAACGCGATCAAGAGATAAAAGATATGCTGGCATCAACCAGTTGGCGGGTTTCGTCGCCCGTTCGATGGGGCAAACAAAGGCTTTTGAATATCAAACGCAGGTTTTCAGCTTGATAGTCTGGAAAACAATCACATGACACGAGCAATTGCCTTTTACCTGCCTCAGTATCATCCGATCCCGGAAAATGACGAGTGGTGGGGCAAAGACTTTACCGAATGGACCAATGTCCGCAAGGCAGTGCCGTTATTTCGGAGGCATTTGCAACCCAAGCAGCCGGGCGAACTCGGGTACTACGATCTGCGTGATGAATCCGCCCGTATCGCACAAACGGATTTGGCGCGTTCAGCAGGCATCGAAGGTTTTTGTTACTGGCACTACTGGTTTGCAGGAGAGCGTTTGCTGGAACGACCTTTTGCAGAAGTGCTGGCTTCGGGTAAGCCGGATTTTCCCTTTTGTATGGGTTGGGCGAACGAAAGCTGGGCGGGTGTCTGGCATGGCAACCCGGATCAGATACTTAAGCTACAAACTTACCCCGGCCCTGTGGATGAGCAGCGTCATTTTGATATGCTCGAGCCCGCTTTTCATGACCCGCGTTACCTGCAGATAGATGGCAAACCGATTTTCTATGTCTACAAACCTGCATCAATCCCTGAGTGTCGGAAGTTCGTTGATCATTGGCAGAACCTTGCAATCAAGTCCGGGCTCAAAGGCGTGTATTTTATCGGCGAGGATTTGCATCTCGATAGCAATCCCTGGGATTACAGCGCCAATGGCTTTGATGCCATTTCCGCCAACAGCCCCGGTACAGCATTTTTACGTCTGGCAAAGAAACGTTTTCAGTTGCGCTATCTACTTCCGCGGCTGCGACACAAATTTCAGAATCACCCGGTTTTGCATAAGTACAACGATTTTATCGAGCACAACAAGGTTCATCCGAATCATGATGATTTTTACCCGAGTGTAGTTCCCAATTGGGATAATTCACCCAGAGTAGGGCGCAATGGTTTTATTCTGTCCGGTTCAACACCAGCACTGTTCAAGCAGCAACTGCAGTATGCCGCGCAGCAGGTATCTCACCGGCCGGAAGATCACCGTGTTGTCTTTGTTAAATCCTGGAATGAATGGGCAGAAGGAAATTATCTTGAGCCCGATCAGGAATCGGGACACGCCTATATGCAGGCATGCAAAGACGTACTCGGTTGATGTAAGTATTACAAAATATCTGTAAGTCTAACGGTTGTCCTGCCTGAAGCGGCGAAGCCAAAAATAAATATTAACTAATAATCAGTGAGATACACTTCTTGTTTTGTATGGCATGAAAATTGCATATATATCTTCGTAGATAAAGTTTGCCAGAAACATTATTCTGGTCGGACTTTAACAACTCCCTCCGGTTCCGCCCACAAAGTGAACTGGAATTTCCCGTCACTTATTCCCCTTAGGTGGCGGGATTTTTTTATCAGATAGTAAAATTTGGAGATAAAATGATTAACTTGCCAAAACGCACACCGGTTGTCATTGCAACAGCTTTGTTATTGACAGCATGTCAGACGATGGATCCTTATACGCAGGAGTCCAAAACATCAGACGCCACCAAAGGTGCTGCGATTGGCGCAGCGGTTGGTATTGCAGCCGGCTTGATAAGCGGTCACGACAGTCGTTCGCGGCGTAAAAATGCCCTGATCGGCTTAGGTGTCGGTGCATTGGCCGGCGGCGGCGTGGGTTATTATATGGACCAACAGGAAATGAAGCTCCGTCAGCGACTTGAAGGCACTGGTGTCAGCGTGACCAGAGTGGGTGATGAAATTGTATTGAACATGCCAGGCAACGTGACCTTCGAAACCAATCAGTCCGATATCAATTCCAGGTTCTTTCCGGTGCTCGATTCAGTGGCAGTGGTACTGGAAGAATTTGATAAAACGCTGGTTGAAGTCAGTGGACATACCGACAGCACCGGTAATGACAAAATCAACAATCCTTTGTCTGAGCGTCGTGCCGCCAGTGTTGGTAGCTATCTGATGTCGCGTGGCGTGATTCCTCAGCGGATCGAGTCTTATGGTGCAGGTAGTGCCTACCCGATTGCTGATAACAATACGGCTGAAGGTCGTTTGTTGAACCGTCGTGTTGAAATCGTATTGGTACCTGTGACCAAGTCGTAAATTTAGCAGGCATCAAGGTAGCCGGACCGTAGTTTTGGCCGGATTATATTGTGAGTTTGTAGTAAAACTATCTGAGGCCGGCGGCAATTTTCTTGTGCTGCCGGCCTTTTTTTAGTGGCGAAAATGCTAAAGCAGCGTTTCTTGCTTTTCAGCTAGTTGCAATAAGCCGGTTTTATCGATTTGTGGCGGCATTTGTAAGTGGTAGCCTTGTTCCTTAAGGTTTTTCATCACTTCTTTTACATCTTCATAGGCCAGCTTACGATCGGCATCAAGCTCCAGATTCATAACGAATTGCGGCTCTCCGAATACTTTTTTCAGAGAAACGGGCAAATCGTCATAGTCGTGTCCATCTAATAAATAGATATAGGTAAAATCTTTCTGGCCGGAGCGTAAAACACTGCAGTTCATTGCGGGCGACTCCTTGTCAGGATGCTGAGTTGATCGCCCATTATAACGTGAACCTATTTACCGGCGCCAAGCATCCGCTGCATGTGCGTGCTTACGACTCGTTGGTATTGATAAACTGCGGCATTAAGTCCTTGCACAAAGCTGCTGCTGCGGCATCGTAGAGTGTCATATCTTCAAGGTACTGTGCCAATTTATACTTCGGCTGGTTTTCGGGATGTTTGGCAATCGTTCTACTCGACCTCCATACCTCACTGCCATTTTGATCTGTGAGTGTTATGAGAAGCCCCAGAATTGGCTGGGCGCTGCTTGTCTTGGCTCCAAATGTGGAGAACCCATATTGAATAATGACAATGTCAAATATGGCATCGGCATTTTGTATGTCATCAACCAAACGGGTTGACCAATAAGGATCGTCATGTAGCGCCTGTTTTACGCAATCTGAGGCGACGACATCAAGGTGGGTGGCGGTTTTGAATTTATCTGTGATTTCCTGATCCCTGACGGCGGATGCAGCTGAAGCTATCAACGCGCCAATGATGCCACCGAAGGTGCCTGCCATCGCTTTGCTTGCAGTGTTGTTGGTGGCGGCAGGACCGTAGACAACGTCGTTGCTTACGGCGACAGTTGATAGGTGACCGGCTTTTTTCTTACTTAAAGCGCCAGCGCAGCCTGTTAAAAATAGCAATAAAACCATCAGGATAACAATGAGTGTACGTTGCATGGGAAGAGCCCCCTTTTTCCAGGTGTGAGGTTATTACTATGCCAGAAATCACCAAGGGGTGAGTTAGCGTACGGCACCCAATGTTGTAGTCTGTTTCCTACAAGAGGCCAGATGCAAAAAAACCGACTGCTCGCATGGTGCGAACAATCGGTTTTACTGGCGAGGCTAATTTGTCAGGTGGTTAGTTAAAAAATCAGCCTCTAAGCCTAATAGCGGGAAGCGAGTTTAGACGCTTCACACGCCGCACCCAGGTCTGATTGCAACTCCACCAGCTCGGGCGGGCGGGCGCCGGATTCGAGGCTACGCTGCAAAGAATTGCAGGCAGATTGGGTGTTGCCAACTTCTGCTGCCGCGCTGGCGTAGAGAATCAGGCTTTGAATATCCTGCCGAACTTCAAGGTTTCCTTCGGCCAGCTTCAGTGCCCTGGCCGCGTCACCTTGTTTCAAAAAGAATTTGGCTGCGTGTTGCGAGTACATGGCGGGGTGTTGCTCCGCCAGTGCTTCATAGTCTCGTTTGGCACGCTGCAGATTGTCTTTGGCATCAGCGATATCCAACTGCGCCTGTGCTTGCGCCAGACCACCGAGAAATTCCGGGTTGCCTGTTTGCTCATAGACAGACTGATACAGCTCGGCCGCCTGTTGGGCATTGCCCAGCAGCAATTCAGACTCAGCCAGATGTTCCGTTGCCAGATAGTAGGAAGGCAGTCGCTCACGAGCGGCTATAAAAAACTTACTCGCTCTTTGCGGGTCGCCGAAGCGTAAAAAGGCGATACCTTGCTGAACATGTAACCAGGCGATTGGGAATGGGTTGGAATCGTTGTAGCGATATTGCGCCTGCGTCAGCAGTTCGTCCGCCATTTTCAAATCTCCACGGTTAATCGCATCATTGGCACGCTGTACAAATTCTGCCAGATCCTGTGGTTCGGGCAATGCTGACAAGTCCTTTAGCTTCAAACCGCCTTGCAATGCCTGCTCAATTTCATAACTGACAACAGCAATTTTCTCAGCTAATGCGCCTTTTTCTTCAGCCATATCCAGGCTTTTCCGAGCGCTACCAAACTCGTGGTAAGAAGCTTGCAGTTTGGCTGCCAGTAACCACGCTTCGGCACTTTCCGGAATAACGAGGGTAGCTTGTTCTGCTAATTTCCGTGCCTGCTCCAGGTCATTCATCCGGCCTGTAATGCGAAACCGGTGATACAGATTGCGGGACAATTGCAGGCTTAACAGATCTGGTGGTCTTTTTTCGATGGCGACCTGCAAGCTGTCAATGGTGGCATTCAGATTGCCCATATAAACGCGACCATCAGTGGTGGGTCTTTGGCTCTGTTTTAAAGGTGCCAGCATGGACGATTCGCTGTAGTAGGTTCCGAAAGGGACTGGCGCAGGAGAACCTGCGCCGGCCACATTGGCGGTGAAAAACAGTAGGGCCGCCAGGCTCAGAAACTTTGTACTTTTCCCAATAGACCCTAAGTGGGTAGACCTTAAGTGGGTAAACCTTTTGTGGGTAAACATATCAAAGTTCTCCTGAGCAATTATCAATTAGGCGTTGCAAGGTATGGGAATGTCGCCATGAACTCGCGATCATTCGCATCTACGCCATCACTGACACCCGCACCAAAAGCAACCAGGCCATCAAGCGTGACATCTATTACATCTTCAGTCAGCGTTCTGCCACCACAGGCAGAGGTGTCGCCTAATTCAACAGCGAGATACTGTCCACAACTTGCGATGGCTGGATCAACCAACAGGCGGTCATCAACCAGAACCCCTGCCAGCGCGTTTGAGTCGCCCAGCAACGCATTACCGGTTGTTCCTTCCAAACTGTCAACAAAGTCCAAAGCCGCTACCATTTCAGTCTGGAACATGCTGGCCCATGTGCTGGGGTCAGTCGCCATGTTGTAGTCATCTTTACGAGCTGAGCCGATCAGAGCAGTATTAACAGCGGGACGACCCATGCGGTCGATCTGGCCTTCTGCGAGGAAATTACACGGCAGGTTCTTGATATTAGTCAGTCGTTTGATATCAAAAGTGAAGTCGCTTAATCCAGCAAAGTCAGCCTCAAAACTGGCATTGCCTTTATCGCAGTCGGTGAAGTCCAGAGTCAACACACCGGTAGGATCATAAACAAGGTCGCCTACATCATATCCAGGTCCGAAGTCAGGGCCTGAAGTGATTGTCAGAGGCATTTCAACGTGCCCATCTTCCGCTCTGCCAACGCCGATCATGAATATCTGCTCACCATCGATATAGTTGAACCAGTACACCAGAACGTCATTGTCATAGGGACCATTTTCAGGGCGATCAAGCACCTGGATATGGAAGCCATGACCGGACTGCTCTGGTTCTTCTCCAAACCATGCGCCTGAAATGCCTGCGTTGATGCCACCACCGGCGGTACGGATCGTGTCTGCCCAAACCTGCAAAGTGCTGCTTGAGCTTGTTTGCGGTGCAAACACATCGGCCTTAATGCCGATAACAATAGCCATGGTGTTGAGACCGGCGAAAAAATCTGTACCGGGGCTGGTGAAAGCGGGCGCAGCGTTAGCTACTGTTGCGTTAAAAGCGGCCAGGTCAAAGAAGAACGGGTCATCACGAAGCCCGGCGAATACCCTGAAGTCGCCGCTCGTATTCACTTCATTAAGCGCGCCGCTTACCATGCGGTCTCCTGGAGCCATACAAGTCACATTCTGGGTCAAAAACATGTCGTCAGGCCGGCTGAATGTGCATGTGATATTGCTGCTGCCCTCAGCATTGTCAATCCTGAACTGATATTGCACAGCATCTGAAAAGCGCGTGGCCGCATTGGCAATCGGATTAACGGTCATCGCCATGATCAATTCGCTGGCATCATCCGGGTTAACAAAAACGTAAACATCGTTGATGTCTGCTGCCGGGTCTGTCATTACGGCAGGTGCATCAAGATGGTCCGCGGAATAAAGATTGGTGCTGGCTGTCAGCAACAACGCTGCAGCAGTACCCAGTTTTAGTGAAAGTCTTCGCATTTTTTCTCTCCTCATCATTTTTGGTCACCACGTGAGCGCTCCTGGTCGAACACCTGCGTGGAAAAGACGTCAGTGAAGCCTTGTGGATTCACTTGTCAGGGGTATATACGGGGCAACTTCGGATCTGGATGCAGCAGGAGTGAAATTAATTAAACAATACTGCTGCTTCTGACGCAGGTGCAATTGACTCTTCTGCGAGTTCCACAGATAAATGCAATTCTTTATTTCAGGGCAATTCGGCTGAGACAGGTGGCGTAATAGTGAGGGGCTTGCAAGTGGCAGTCAGCGCTGAAGGTCACGCCGGGCTCTTCTATCTGTGTGTGTAGCAGGGGAACCGCTTGAGTCCAGCCGTCGTCACCACCCGGTTCCAGACCGATGGCCTTGAACTGGTCGATCAGGTAGTTAACAGTTTTTTCTTCACCGGCGCCTCCGGGTGCACGACCTTCAAACTCGTCAGGCGCTAGTGTTTTGACAATGTCAGAGAGATTCTCTGCGTTGATTTGTGCGGCCAGGGAATTAAAAGATAACAGCAATAGGCATGCGACCATCAATATGGTTTTTGGCGTTGTTTTGTATGACATGGCTGGCGCTCAGTGTTTTGGAAACCAGTGTAGTTTAGCAGTAACAAGTAAACCTTTGCCCGCAATGGGGTCTTGCATATGCACCCAGGCGGCCAATTTCTATTTGGGCTGATATAATTGTTCTTATGAATTGGCTTCTGATTACATTGTTGCTAACAGCTGCATCGGCAGAGGCTCAGATTTTTCGCTGTGAAACGCCGGATGGTCTCATATTCTCTGATAGCCCCTGCAGCGCAGAAGCGGAAGTCGTGAATGTCGACAACGTGAGCGCGGGAATTTCCGGTGGGCCTTCCGAAGAAGTCAAAGCAGAGCTAGCTGAGAAAAAGGCTCAGCGGGCGGAAGAGCGTGAACAAGCACGCAAGTTGAGAGCCTCCCAACCACCGCAGCCGGTGTACCTGCCGGCACCCGCAGGGCAAACGGTTATTTATCCAGGTTACTGGCCCTGGCGTCCAGACTACCGCCCACATCCAGAACCTCCCGGACCACAACCCAAACCGGAACCGTACGCCCGCCCGCCACTGCTACCCGACTCAGACGGCAGCCTTATACGGATACCAAAACGCTGAGTCAGTCTCCTTTGAAATTTCTATCCGACATGCGCACAGAGATGCCATGGCTCGCCAGTGGTTTCCTGCTGATGATGTTTTCCGGCTTCGGCCAGACCTATTACATCGCATTATTCGCCGGTAATCTGAAAACAGAATTAACGCTGACAGATGGACAATTTGGTGGCTTGTACACCTTGGGAACGCTTCTCAGCGCTGGCCTGTTGACCTGGGCTGGCCGCTTGGCCGACACCATGACCATTCGCTGGCTGGGCATCAGTGTGATGCTCGGACTTGCAGTGACCTGCCTGCTGATGGCCGGAGTTTCTTCGGCGTGGATGCTGGCGCTGGTGGTGTTTGGCCTGCGTTTTTTCGGGCAGGGGATGTGTACCCATACGGCACTGACCGCCATGGGTCGCTGGTTTAATCGCAAGCGCGGCCGCGCTGTATCCATTGCCGGTCTTGGATTGCCGACCAGTGAAGGCCTAATGCCGCTGTTGGCTGTCGGTGCAGTGGCGCTAATCGGTTGGCGAGGAACCTGGGTTGCCGCTGCCTGTTTGCTGCTGCTGGTGGGCGTACCGGCCTTTGCCTGGTTGCTAAAGCACGAGCGGCACCCGACCCGGGGGCCGGGGAGTATTGAAGAACACTTTGAGGCACCGGAACGCAGGCACTGGAGTCGCGCTCAAGTGCTGCGACATCCCATCTTTTATGCACTTATGCCTGGCGTATTGGCATCACCTTTTATCATTACTGCGGTGTTTTTTAATCAGGTGACGCTGGTGGAAGTTAAGGGCTGGCAACTGGACTGGTTTGCTCGCAGCTTTACCTTGCTGGCGGGTTTGCACGTGGTGTCATCGCTGCTGGCAGGCTGGCTGGTGGATCGCTTTGGCGCGCGAAGAATCCTGTTTGTTTTTTTGTTCACATTGGCTGTAGCGACGTTATTGATGGCGTCGGTTGAAAGCTGGCCGGGACTATTACTGGTGATGGCCTTGTATGGGATTACGATGGGGTTCGCTGGCACCACTTCGGGTGCGCTGTGGGCCGAGCTTTACGGCACCGTGCACTTAGGATCAATCAGGAGCGTGACGACAGCCTTCGTCGTCCTGGCAACTGCAATAGCGCCCGGTGTGGTTGGCTTGTTGCTGGATGCAGGCGTTTCAATCGAGACTCAACTACTGGTCATGGGCAGTTACAGTTTGCTGGCCGGGCTTTGGACCTTGCTGTTGATTCCACGACTAAACCGGCTTGTCGAACACTAGCCGCACACTAGCCGCACTCGATTTCCTGCCCGCGCCCGGAAGCGGGCCCGGTTACATCGTTTCAGGCCGCATTTCATTTGCAAAGCCAATTCTCAGTCTCCCTGCTATAATTAAAATATTCATACGTACCCGGCGATGTGCGGCGCTGTGAAATCGAGGGCAGTAGTTTTCGATGCAACTATGAGCCTGTATTTATGGACAAGGTGCGTATCAAAACCCTGCTCAAAGCCTGGAGTCGGTCGATCTCAGATCGCTACCTGGATCTCAACCTGATCAGCAGATTGGATTTCAGGAGCCACTGCAGTGAATCTGATGCGTATAACTTGTTGCGACAAAATGCGCCGGTGGGCGCTGTGATGTTTATCATGAATGAGGTGGGGCACTCCCGTCACTGGTTAGTTGAAAACCAACGCAATGGCGTCTATGCGCACTACAATCTTACTTTGAGTTAGGGTCCATTCAGAACTGTATTCTTAAATGTATTTCTGGTGCCGTTGTGCAAGGCACCAGGTGGTGGCTGAAACCCGAATGAAACCTTCCAGTTTGATCAAAAATCATTAAACTGAGAAATGTTTCAGAGGGGGGGGTAAAATGCACAAAGCGAGGTTAAAAATGCACAAGATTTTCCTGCTGCTGGTTTTCGTATTTGCAGTCAGTGGATCCAATCTGTTTGCCGCGCCAGCAGCACCTATTGAGACAAAGGTCAGCCAGCCAGACGGCAGCACGTTTATGGTGCGCGCGCGAGGCGATGAACATTCCAACTGGGTCGAAACCACTGATGGCCATACGGTCATTAAAGTCGACGATATCTGGTTTTACGCTAAACGTGATGGTAATGGCGGAATAGAAGCAAGTAACGACCCGGTGGGTAGCCTGGATGCCACTCAACTTCAACAACTGCCACTGCATCTTGCGCCGCCGCGCGATCCGTCTGCGTCAGAGCCCAGAAAAATCAGGAAATTACAGCGTCCTGGTGCGACCGCCACACGTGGGCCTGATCAAGCAGCGGCGCAAACAGAGGCACAAGCAGTGTTCCACACCCAGTATGTCTTAACGATACTGGTTGATTACTCGGACATCGTGGTCACTTATTCAGATGCCAGCTTTGCAGAGTTGATTTACGGCGCCAACAACAGTGTCAAAGATTTCTTTTGGGAAAATAGCTACAACCGATTTACCTTTGCTGCTCCCGTTGAAAGTTTCGGCACAGCCGATGACGGCATTATCCATGTCACCCGTCCAGGCACTCATCCAAATCAGGGAAGTAACAATTTAGTCTCGCGAGTAGAAGCGCAGCAGATCGTTCAGCTGGCAGATGATTTTATCGATTTTGCCAGTTACGATGCAAGCGGGAACGGTTCAGTCTCTGCATATGAATTGGCCATAGTGATCATCACTGCGGGTTACGAAACCTCTTACTCCGGTTCTGGAGTGTCGGAAATTCCAAGTGTATGGGGACATGTGGACATGTGGACAGTTTTCCTGTGCTCACGCTGGATGGTAAGGCAGTATTCAGGTACACCATGTTTGGAGAAAGGCACGGCCCGACCAGCGATGAGCATCAGGCAACGATTGGTATCATGAGTCATGAACTCGGCCACCTGATGCTGGACTTGCCTGATCTTTATGACACCAAGGACGATGTGACATCAGAGGGTATTGGCGAATGGGGGCTGATGGGAACGGGCATTTGGAATTCGGTGGGGACCTACATAGGAGAAACGCCTTCCCATCTCAGTGCCTGGAGCAAGGTGGCTACCAACTTCACGATCCCCCAGGACATTGACTTCGACGAGGCTGCCGTCAGCATTGCTCAGGCGGAAACCATTGAGGATACCAAACGACTATGGGTGGATAGATACAAGTCGGATCTGTCACAAGAATATTTTCTGGTAGAAAACCGCCAGCAAACCGGTTATGACGCGGGTCTGCCCGGGGAAGGGTTGCTGATTTGGCATATAGATGAAGGCCAGGTTTCAAATGAAGATGAAAACCATAAACGGGTTGATCTTGAAGAAGCAGATGGGCTGAACGATCTCGACAATCAGAGCAATCGAGGTGATGGCGCTGATTCATTTCCAGGCACTCTTCCAAATTTTACCTTCGATAATGCCAGCAACCCCAACTCCAAAAACTATGCGGGTGCCAACACCGGCATTGCTGTGACATCCATTTCTGCCCCAGGTGCAGTTATGACGGCCAATTTCACCAGCCTTGCCGGTGGCGTAGGTGATCATGTGCGTTATGACGAGAGCGGCTCACTTAGTTCAGCTTCCCTCGGAAGTACAACAGCCTGGCTGGGCATCCGGGCTCTGAATGACACGAGCTATTCAATGTTCGATGGCGTGGATGTTTATGTCAATGACACGGTCGGTGCAACCATCGATATCTACTACTACGACAGCATGGCGGGTGGTGCTCCTGTGGGTTTGATTCATTCGGAAACCGGTATCGCGACAGGACCAAATTGGGTGAGATTGCTGCTGGCTACTCCCCAGCCGTTTCCAGTCGGCGCTGAGCGAGGCATCGTGATTAAAGTCGTCAATGCCGGCAGTGAGGGCCCTGTTGTGTACGATTCCGTTGGTGCCGCATCTGGCTGAAGCTACTATAGCGCCGATGGCGTGGGCGCATTTGAACCCATGTGTGACACTATATGCGGTGACCTCAACCTGATTGCCCTGTTGGGCACCTCAGCTGCGGAGGTGCCGGAAATATTTGAGGACGGGTTTGAGTAGTTAGCTGGAAGTTCTGGTATATTCAAAGCCCTCAGGGCATTGGTCCTGTAAAACAAGAACTAAAACAGGAGTAAGTCCGTGGGATCCCATTGCTTATCATTTCTTCGCATCGCCGGTGCGACTATTATTTTATTGTCGTGCTCTGTTTTGGCAGCCAACGAGCCCCCGATCATCCATCCCGGCGCACCCGGACAGGCGTCCAGTGAATTGAGTGCCAGCGAAGCTATCAAGATTGCCAATACCAGTTATTCGCCGGATGACGTGCGCTTTATGGCGGACATGATTCCACATCATAATCAGGCAACGCAGATGGCGGATTTGGTCGCAGATCGCACCAATCGACAAGAGATCGTCGATGTGGCGGGGCGCATTAATAGTTCGCAGGCCGATGAGATCGCGTTCATGCAAAATTGGTTGAGCGTGCGCGGTGAGGATGTACCTGCACCCACCTCACACGAGGACATGCACACTTCACATCACATGGCTGGCATGGCAAGCCCGGAGCAGATGGCTGAGCTGGAGGCTTCTGAAGGGATTGCATTTGATCGACTTTTTCTACAGTTGATGATTCCTCATCATGAGGGTGCTGTAACCATGGTTGAAGAATTGCTCGAACAACCTGGGGCCGCTTACGATCCCGTTCTGTTTGAGTTCACGACCGATGTCACCAATGATCAGGAAGCCGAAATCGAACGCATGAACGAGTTGCTGGTTGGTCTATCAGATGACCCACGTGCTGGTTTGGCAGCTGGCTTTGATGATGCTGAAGAAGCCATTTTGAATCTGCGGCTGGTTGTGGCTTTGCAGAAACCGTCCGGCTTTTTCGATCCGGATAACCCTGCGGGCTTACCTCCGGAAAAACCGGATGATACAAAGGCTGAAGAGGATAAGAAAGCTAAGAAGGGCAAAAAAAGCAAGAAAGCAAAAAACGATCCAGAGACAGAAGATGATAAGAAATCTGAGGCCAAAGACGAGCCACGTTCCCCAATGTTGAGTTTCTCCAACACCGATATGGCATTTGCGAATGATGTGTTGGTGGTTGGCAGCTACCACGGCTTCAACACTTATAGGTTGACGCCAAACGACGGTCCTGAGCAAGTCAGTTCAGTGGTCTGCCCGGGCGGGCAGGGTGATGTTTCCATTGTTGGCGACTTGCTGATTATGTCGGTAGAACAAACCCGTGGACGCCTGGATTGCGGTCTTGAAGGCATTACCGAAGACGTCAGCGAAGAGCGTTTTCGAGGCATCAGGATTTTCGATATCAGTGATCTCGAACGTCCCGTGCAGGTAGGCGCCGTGCAAACCTGTCGCGGCTCGCATACCCATTCGGTGGTATCCGGCCCGGGCGAGGATGGCAAGATTATCGTCTACAACTCCGGCACCTCATCAGTGCGTGATATTGAAGAACTCGATGGTTGCTACGATGAATCTCCTGGCGACACTCGTACGGCGCTGTTTCGTATCGATGTGATAGAAATCCCTGTAGACGATCCAAGCAAGGCCCGAATTGTCCATAGCCCGGCGGTATTTGCCGATCTGGAAGAAGGCACACTGGCTGGTATGTGGCGCGGCGGTGATCATGGTGAGGATACGCAGGAAACCAATATCACCAACCAGTGCCACGATATTACAGTGTTCCCAACCCTGAATCTGGCGGCCGGCGCTTGCTCGGGCAACGGTATCATTTTTGATATTTCTGACCCGCTTAACCCGACCCGTATTGATGAGGTAGTGGATAAAGGATTTGCTTACTGGCATTCCGCAACATTTAACAACGATGGCAGCAAAGTAATCTTTACGGACGAGTGGGGCGGTGGCAGTCGGGCACGCTGTCGTGCTTATGACCCGCTTACCTGGGGCGCCGATGCTATTTATGACATCGTAGATGGGAAACTGGAATTCCGTAGTCACTATAAAATGCCGGCACCACAAGTCGATCAGGAAAACTGTGTTGCCCACAATGGCTCGATTGTTCCGGTTCCCGGGCGCGATATTTTTGTGCAATCCTGGTATCAAGGTGGTCTTTCAATTATGGACTTCACCGATTCGTCTAACCCTGTTGAGATCGCTTATTTTGATCGCGGCCCCATCGACGCCGAAAAACTGGTAACAGGTGGCTATTGGTCTTCCTATTGGTATGGCAACAAAATTTACGCGACTGAAATTGTACGTGGCCTGGATGTGTTCGAGTTACTACCCAGCGAATTCCTGAGCGTCAATGAAATTGCAGCTGCCGCGTTGGCCGATCAGGGCGGCTTGTTTAATCCACAGCAGCAGTTTCCGGTTAGCTGGCCGGATCATCCTGTCGTTGCTCTCGCTTATCTTGACCAGTTGATGCGTACACAAGCTGTCGACGATTCGTTTGCTGAGGAACTTTCCGAAGCTTTGGACGCTGCCACCGCCAGGATAGATGAAGACAAGCGTGATGCAGTGCTGGCCGGTCGGATTTCAGAGATGTCCAGTCAGTTAGCAGCAGCGACGCCTGCAGAAACTAAAAGAGTCGCAGCTTTGGCTGCAACACTGCAGGGTATTAGCGCTCGGCTGGAATAAGTCAGGCAAGGTCGCACAAACCAACGAAAACCAACGTGTCCTGCGTCGCCCTTTATCCGGGCGCCAGGACTTGTTGCATAACGAATGGGAAGTAAGTGATACAGACGACAACATGGTTACAGCAAGTAAAAAAACTATTGAATATTTAAGAGGCTTAACCCGTTTAGCAATTGGCGCGACTACAGGGACAACCAACCTCGTTGAAACTATGCACAGCACAGTGTCAAACATGAACCCGCCCCTGGGCGAGAGCAGTGCAACTACTACAAAAGGTATTACAAGACTGGTTTACAGAAGTATACGCGGTGGCACTCAACTTGTAGGTACAAGCCTGGATTATGCGATGCAGGGGTTGCTGCCGTTTTTAGACGATAAGGGGCCACCATCCAGAACTCTCGATGTATTTTTGTCTGTAATTAATGGTATTTGTGGTGATCAACTTGTAGAAACGGAAAACCCTCTTGCCATTGGCATGAAACTTTTCTACCAGAAAAATGAGCTGATCGGGGATCAATTGAGCAGCAGTATTGGAGCCCCGGCGAGCAAGGTAATGATATTTGTTCACGGACTGTGTATGAGCCATCACGGCTGGGAAAAAGACAAGATAAATCTGAGTAAGGAGATGGCTGAAAAACTGGGTTTTACCCCTGTTTATCTGCACTACAATACCGGCCGGTCCATCGCCAGCAACGGCGCTGAATTTGCTGATCGCATTGAATCGTTAATGTACAACTGGCCGATACCCGTTACAGAATTAACCATTGTTGGTCATAGTATGGGCGGTCTGGTAACCAGAAGCGCACGCTACCACGGCGAGAAGAAAAGGCATCAGTGGATTAAAATCAACAAAAAACTTGCCTCTATTGGCACCTCTCACTGCGGTGCTCTGTTAGAAAAAAGCGCCTTTTTGATTGAAACGCTTATGCAACTCAGCCCATATGCAGTGCCGTTCACACGCCTTACCAAGATTAGAAGCACCGGGATTGTTAACTTGCGCGACGGATCTGTTGGAGCTAATGATGAATTTATTCCGCTTCCTGTTGGTGTTGAATACTACGCGCTGGCCGCAGTGCTGAATAAGCAATCCAATATGGCCGCTGAACAAGTGATTGGTGACGGATTTGTCACCCTTGATAGCGCGCTTGGTCAAAGTTCAGATGCCGGTCGCAGCCTGTCGATTCCGCCGGATAATAAATGGGTTGGGTATGAAATAGGCCACAATGAAATGCTGTGGAACAATGATGTTTATAAAAAGCTATCCGCCTGGCTGTGACAGCAACTGGACCATAATCCCCACTTTATTTTGGTGGCGGTGATGAGTTGAATCATGCTTTCGTACGAGATACAGATGGCAACACACGGGATCTGACCCCAGGTGACGAATATCCTGAATCCGGGCATTGATCAAAGCAACCTGGTTAAAAGTGAGGTTATTTGTCACCATGGTTTTGATGGACATGAAACACCTTCAATATTGTTACTTTTTTTGTAAAAACTTTAAGGGGCTTTCGACATTATAGAAACCGGATTCTGTTGCAAACTGCGTCAGAAGTTTGTTGTGTCCCGCACCATAGATTACAAGAATTCGGTCATTTGGCGATTCGGTGATTCTGATAATGCGCACAAGAATTTTCATGTTTCTGCCATACCACCATGAAAGATAATTCGCCCCCACATATTCATCGCCACGTCCAATTCGCATGATGTCAAAGTATGCCTGATGCGCCTTTTCTATTTGGTCCGGTTGATTGAGAAAAATAAGTTGATCAATAATAGAAAGACTTCGTAGTTCTTTGTTTTTCGCATCATTGTCTTTCTTACCTTTTTCACGTAGCCCATTAAGAAAACGATTTAGTTCTTGGTCTTTTTCAGCATAGGGTTCATACCAGTAAAGTGGATCTTCAGGGAAAATTCCCCAATCAACACAATAAATCTTTTTTTGCCCTAGCTCATTTGCCAAACGGAAACCAATCTGATCTCTTTCGTTTTCTGAGAGTACATATTCTCCTGTCAGGTAGTTATCATAATTTTCCTGAAATTTGGCATCGTATTCAGTATCGCATTCAATGGCAATTTTGGTCGGTTTGTATTTCTTCAATTTTTCGATGAGATCAACTATTTGCTTTTGTCGTTTAGGTGATGTCACTTCGTCAACATCAGACTTGAACACATTATTTCCCTCACTGCCCATGTGATAAGTTCCCAACAGGACAAACGTTGGTTTTACTTTGGCGTTACTATCAACAATTCCAACTTGAGCGTTGACAGCTGAGACTTGACAGAAAAGAACACAAACGCTGAGCCAAGAAAATCTTTCACACAATTTCATAAAATTCTCCATTCAAAAAAAGTCAGTGATTCCGAAATTTAATCTGCCCATTATTAATTTTGCTTTTGCAGGGTTTGTGGTAACTGATAGATTGCGTTAATTAATGTGACGCAAGAAAAGCCAATAGGGTTGGGAATAATTTGAAATTCTCAAATTGAATTGATTAGATAATGCAGTGAAGGATTCGGACAATAGGTTGAATGAATAGAGCTGAAATTCACTCAGTTAAGATTGATCGTTCAGCGAGATAAGTTTGGTGCTTATTCCTGGGCAGCAAACTTTTATTGGCCGGGTGTTTGCTTGGCCTGAATATATTTTCTATTCAGGCTCATGGCAAAAGCGCTGAGACCAATCAGCAGCAGCCCCATAAAAATCAAGCCAAAGGCATTGGCCAGACTGTCACGGAAGAAATAACCAGTAAAGCCCATCAAGGCGATTACGCTGGAAAACAGCAGTGTTCGACTGGCCACGACTGTGCCGAGATACATAAACCCTGCGGCGATGCCAAAGTAGAGAATCTCAAAAACAGAGTCTTCCAAAATATCGAAGGCGGCGTATAAAAAGAATACCGAGCCGGCGAAATACCAAAACGGTGTAATCACCCGGTGTCTGGTTTTGTCGATGACATAGGAAATCGCGGTTAGGCCGATGCCCAGCGCCAGGGCCACGCTAGCCTCATCGACATCCAGTATTTTACCCAGTGTGCCAATAGCGGCCGAGCCGAAAAACAGTGATGCCTAAAGCAAAACTGTACACTGTGTTGCCCAGAAAGTTAAAAGCTGCTGCAGCAGCATAATCGCGCACATAAAAAGCAGCCCGTGTTCCGGTTGATCCGGCGATTTCTGCTGATTTAAAGCATCAATAATTTCGTCAGCTTGCAACTGGTGTTCATCGGCAATATCGGCAATCTGTTGCAGTGCCTTAGTCCGACTGGTCATTTGCCACTGTCCTTCTCGATCACCCAACCCATGAACTGCAGATCATTATTGTAGTAATAGTTGGTGTTGGTGGTTGGTTTGGGTAGCTCAAAAGTTGCATTGTCCTTTTTCAGGAAGTAGCCGCTTTCATAACGATGCCCATCCCGAACAACTCACCCAGTAAGCCGCTGCTTCCGCGGTTGCCGAGAAACTCCAAAATGTAGCCGTCGGGCGACAATTTGCGTTTGTCGAGTGTCAGGTCATCGATTCCGTCCAGCTGCAGTGGAATTGACTCGTCCATCTCATCCAGACCATCCGGTAGATCAAATACGATCTCTTCAAAGGTATTTTCGTTGCGTACTTCAAAGGATAGAAAGTAGTCGACCGGACGTTGGTAGTTGTAGCTATAAGCCACCATTACAAAGTCGTACCTGGGTGGGGCGGCTAACAGTTTAGGTGCACTATTGAGGATGAAAAAAGCACCAAAGCAATATCAGCATGTTGATTTTCGGTGTTACCAGCAAAATTAACCACCACGGAGACCCAGTAGATGTCAGGCATCAATGATAAATTCGAGCAAGCTGCCATCGCAGCCAAATCTCTACCGGCAAAACCGGACAATGAGACGCTGCTACAGCTATATGCGCTGTATAAACAAGGCTCCAGTGGAGATGTTAGCGGGGAAAAGCCTGGTTTTTTTGACTTCGTGGCCACTGCTAAATATGAAGCCTGGGAAGGCTTTAAAGGGCTAGACCAGGATAAAGCGAAGCAGCAGTACGTCGATCTGGTTCAACAACTCAGCGCCTAGAGCCAGGCTCTTCATAGTCGTAACGGCTACCTGCCTGCCACGCATTGCGATCGTTACCATATCGCGGTATTCCGCCGGCATCCTTGAGCATTTTTGCCATATGGATTAAGTTCCAGGTCATGATTGTCGCGTTACGTTGGGTAAACTCGTTGTCGAATCCCACTGGCGATTTATCTTCTCTTTCGTCTGCATATGATGGCCCCGGACCCGCTTCGCCAATCCAGCCGCAATCGACCTGCGGCGGTATAACGTATCCCAGATGTTGTAATGCGTAAAGCACCGTCATAGAGCAGTGCTTGATGCCATCTTCATTGCCAGTGACAACCACACCACCGACTTTGTTGTAGAAAATACTCTGGCCCTGATCATTCAGCATCGCTGACATGGCATAGAGTCGTTCGATCAGCAGTCGGCATACTGAACTTTCTTCTCCCAGCCAGATGGGAGTGCCTACAACAAGAATGTCAGCATCCCGGAATTTCTTCCAAAGCTGCGGCCAGTCGTCACGATCCCAGCCGTGCTCGGTCATATCGGGCTGCACCCCGAACGCCACCTGATGCTCAGCCATGTGCACATACTCAGTCTCGATGCCGTGATCCCGCATTATTTTGTCGGCGACACTCATCAGAACAGTTGTGTGAGAGCCTTCCTTTTCTTTCTTAAGACTGCAGTTTGCAAAGACTGCTTTGATGCCTGACACCTTGTTCGGTTTGCTGGGTGTTACTGCTTTCTGGTTACTCATACATATCTCCTGTTTCGTGTTCCGGTACTTGGTTTTATGCAAATAGCGCACCAATGCCCGCAGTTGCGGGGACAATTTTTCACCCCAGTCACCCTTCAAGTTTTGTCGAATGAACGGAACGCGCGTATGAATTCGGTTCCAGCGGATGTCCGCGTTGAGAGGCAATTGCTTTGGTCAGTTCCGCACCTAAAAAGAGAATCAGCGAAGCATAATAAACCCACACCATAAAGACGATAACCGAGCTTGCTGCGCCGTAAGCCGAACCAATGCTCACTTTCCCTAAATACAGGCCAATTAGATACTTACCCAAGGTAAACAATAAGGCGGTGACAAAAGCACCATACCAGGCATCTGACCATCGTATATTTACATCCGGTACGTATCGAAACAGCAAGGTCAGCAGTAGCGAGATGAAAGCGATCGAGAAAAGCAGGTCTACTGTACCAAGAACAACACCCACTCCCAGGTAGTCGCCTCCAAGATGCGCTGTCAAACCTGAAACAGCCGCACTCAGGACCAACGAGACCAATAGCAGGAAGCCCAGACCGAGAACAACAGCGAGTGCGATCAGTCTTGCCCGGATGAAGCTCAGCATAGCCCTGGACGGGAGCGACTCCACGTGCCAAATGCGATTCAATACGAACTGCAGATGCGCGAAAACTGTTGTGGATCCCACTAGAATCAGGGCAATGCCGACACTCATCGACAGCACACTCTTTTGCGGCGAGGTGGTGTTATCGCTCAGAGTTCGCAACAATTCAGCACCAGCACTACCGACCGTGTTACCCATCTGTTCAATCAGAATTTCACGAGTGTTGGCATCATCCAGCATCAAGCCAAGAATGCTGGTGATCACCAGGAACAGTGGCGCCATCGAAAGTAGTGCGTAATATGACAATGCCGCCGATAAATGAAATAGTTTGTCACTGAGGAACCCCCGCAGTGTTGACTTAGTGACTGCGCTAAAGCTGTGCATCATGCCTGATCCATTGGAAGTCACTGCACCGCTTTGCCTGCGGTTAAGCGCCAAATGGTATTGCCCACGTCATCAGCGACGAGTAAATTGCCCCTGCTGTCCACAGCAAGTCCCGTTGGACGCCCATAAGCTTCTCCAGCGGGACTGAGGAAGCCGGACAGCGCTTCCCGGGGCTGGCCGCGCGGCTGGCCACGATCAAATGCTATGAAAATTACCTGGTACCCGCTGCGCGGCTTGCGGTTCCAGGAGCCATGTTGGGCGACAAATGCACCGTTTGAAAAATTCGCCGGCATTGGTCCCTCGGAATAAAACGCCAGACCAAGCGGGGCGGTATGTGCACCGAGCGCATAATCAGGTACCAGAGCGCTGGCGACCAAATCCGGTTGCTGTGGTTGCACGCGCTCATCCACATGCTGGCCGTAATAACTGTATGGCCAGCCGTAGAAGCCGCCGTCCTGTACCGCCGTCATATAGTCTGGAACCAGATCACTGCCAAGCAGATCTCGTTCGTTGACTGTTGTCCACAGTTCCCCGGAGTAGGGCTCCCAGACCAGACCGTTGGGATTGCGCAGGCCGGAAGCAAACACCCGCGATTGGCCAGTTGCGGGATCGATCTCCAGAATGGCTGCTCGCCGGACCTCATTTTCCATGCCATTTTCAGCAATATTGCTGTTCGAGCCAACCGTCACATAAAGTCGCGATCCATCCGGGCTTGCGATGACATTCTTGGTCCAGTGATGATTGATGGGGCCTGCAGGAAGGTCGGCGACTTTTTCACCGGTTTCATTCAAGGCTGTCATGCCGTCCGAGTAGTTGAATCGCATAAGACTGTCGGTATTCGCGACATACAGCATATTGCCGACCAGCGCCATGCCGAATGGAGATGTCATGCCATCCAGAAATACACTGCGGAATTCGGCTTTGCCATCACCATCTGCATCTCGTAATAAGGTGATGCGATCGGGACTCGGCACAGCGGCGCCGGCCTTTTTCATCATGCGTTTTGCCATCCAGGCCGTCAGCCCTCCGCCATCATCGGGCTTGGCCGGAGCATTGGTCTCGGCTACCAACACATCGCCATTAGGCAGAACATAAAGCCAACGGGGGTGCTCCAGTGCGGCAGCAAATTCATTGACTGCCAATCCCTGAGCTGGCGCCGGCAGAGTTCCGGGCGCCCAACCCACTGCCTTTGCGACATTGACGGTTGGAATTAGTTTTGTCGAAGGAGGCGGTAGTACAGGGTTTGGGCCTGTGTCTTGGTTTTCAGTTAAAGTGGCCTGATCAGCGCAGGCACTTAAGAGCAATAACAATAGAACCGACAAAGCCACCATACATCGGCGATTTGCCCTTTTTCCAGTCATAGTTGCTGCCCTTGCGCCGACTAATCTATGCCGGATATTTAACATGGTTTTGCTCCCCGCAGGTAAAGTGTCGGTTACATATTATCATGCAGACACAATGCCAATCTGTCTGCGTTTGCCGTCCGATGGCACAAAACTTGCATCTTTCTTGTAGACTAAACTTGCCAATGAGGCAGCGAATGATGAAAACTTTAATTGTGATAACCCAACTCCGGAACCGAACATATCCATTGAATCAGTACCGTTGCATCAAAAGGCCCATATTCAGTGCCATCCTTGTATCTTTGCTGCTGGCCGGATGTGGGATGAAAGATCAAACAGGGCCGGGTGCTGCCATCAGTCGTATCCATGAAACTGAAGGGTATTCCGCATCTGGTGAATTGCATTTTGACCAGGAAGCGGGAGGACTGCGGATCTCCGGTGAGTTAAGCGGGCTTTCGCCAGGTCAACATGGGATTCACATCCACGAGTTTGGTGATTGCTCTGCTCTTGATGGAAAGTCGGCAGGCGGCCATTTCGCACCTGACGGCAATCCCCATGGGCCGCCACAGGCCAGTTCGGATCAGCGCCATGCGGGTGACCTTGGCAATATCAACGCAGATAGAACTGGTAATGCCTCGATCAACACACTCGATGCAGAAATGACGCTTTTCCTTGGCCCGAAAGCAATTATCGGCAAGAGTGTGATTGTACATGCCGGAAGTGATGATCTGACTTCGCAGCCCTCGGGCAATGCCGGAGCCAGGGCAGGTTGCGGCGTTATAGAGGAAAGTGAACCGACTCGCAAGTTGCAATGATTACAAAGTAGCGCAAATTAATGAGGTCCTGCAAGCCTACGCCAAAATCGACGTTGAATCGGGAAGCGGCACCTTCTTGATGGAACTGGAGGCACATGAGGGCCAACTTGATGGCTACGCGAAACCGTTGTTCAAGGATATCCGGGTTTTTAGCTATTGCCGGCATTCTGAAAAATGCATTTATTGAAGCCTACCGCCCCAGCTTCGAAAACATCCCCGAACGCGAAAAGGACGAGAAACGCGAAAGTTTTTGATGTGCAACGGACTTGTAATGTATTCGACGCCTAAAAAAGCCGCCATCCCGAAAAGGATGGCGGCTCCCAGACTCAGCCTTTACAGTGCCGATGAATTAGTCATCTTCGACATGTACGATTTTATGAGTAATGGGGCTGACATGCAGCTCGTAATCTTCTCCACTGGCATCGTCAGCTTCAGCTTTCCAGACACCTTTCCCATCCAGATAGTCAATGTCGTGGACATTATGATAACCGGCGTCCATAACGATCTGGGCCACCAGAGCTTCAGTCATTTCCACTGAGGCAGGATCAGCCTTTTTAATGGTTGTCGTGGTCGATGTTTCAGTTACCCGCGTTTTTGATACCTCCTTTGCGCCCACGACCTCGCCCTTGGAGTTGACGAACAGGGTGATTTGCTCCGGGCTGTCTTCAGAAGGGCTGACAACGCGCCACAGCTCGCCTTCCTTAACAATTGAAATTGGCTCGCCATATCCCGCTTCTGTTACGATCATTCTGGCCTGAGGTTCAGTGATGACAATAGTGTCGGCGTTAGCCGTCACAGTAAAGGTCAGCCCGGCAGCCACTGCCAATAAGTAAGTTTTGTATTTCATGTTAATACTCCTAAATGTATGGAAGTTAAATTTCAGGCGACCTTGTTTGAGGTCAGCTCTCTGTTGTAGAAGCAATAAACATGCCATAAATACCATAGATGCCAATTTTTTGAGACGGGCAGGCGGTTACAGGTGATGACTACCGGTGATTGAAGTCAAAACATGTGCGACACTGATTGATAAAGAACGGCATTCGTTCAAATTATTGTAAGAAAGGGGTAAACGACCGCTATGAACTGATGCGCAGGCTGATATGCGCGCCGCTTATTTAAATGGTGCTCCGGGGATTATCACGTCGGGCATGGCTTGGTTGATAGCCGGTATTATGTCAATGAGTATGGGTTCGAAAGCTGGAATCATGGCGCTAATCTTTGGTGGAGTACCGATTTTTCCCGTTTCCGTGAGTACGTCGAAATTTGTTCGTGGCCAAGGCTTGTAGATAAACTTTCTTGCGGAGCCACCTGAGCGCGTCTACGCCACTATATCCGTTTACATTCCCGAATTAATATCGAGCCAATTCGCCTTCAAGCTGTTCGCAAAACCAACAAACTTCTCCTTCATGGTGCGTTTAACCTTAATTTCTACAGAGCCGAAAATCACTTTGCCTTCAATTGTGATAGTAGGGCCTTGAAGCTTGTTCAACGAAGCTGATTTGTTCTCTACGCTGCCTAAGACACTAAACATTCTGGAAACCACGTTTACATGTTCAGGTACGTAAATCGCATCGCTGCCGAGTACGCAATTCACGTGCACAGTGACATGTTGGTGATTGAATCGTGCGTTGGTGAAATCTAATGCTATTGAGCCAAGTATGTTGGTCAGGTAAATGTCTTTGGGTACATCCCACTGACCGCTGCGTTCATTTGAGCCCAATATGCTGCGAAGTTGTAAGTTCTCTTCGCTGTTGTCGTGACTGTAGTTTGGGGTGAATTGAGCGCGTTTCTCCGACTGGTATTTAGCGTCGGCATTAAGTTCCAGGTCGCTGACCAGGCTACCTAAAGTCGAATTGTCGCTCGCGTCCATGGCGTCGTCCAATCGGCGTTCAAACGCCTCAACCGAGATGATCGCGTGACTGTAGTTGTAAATTAATTGATCGATGACTTCTTCACGTACCTGCTCTATGGGGCGATCTTCGAATTTGACGGTCATGTTGGTTTCCCTGAGTTTTTGTCGTTCTATTGTGTATTATAATGCAAACCTCGCGCCAACTTTTATATATTCATATAAATCAGTTGTATAGGGAGTTTTCAATAAGGTCCAATCTGCTCAATTCGTGTTTCGTTGATCAATAGCGCTATTATGTGGTGGATTTAGCAACCAGCAGAGAATCCGCGAAGTGATAATCCAACCCGGCACATTAATGACCGCAAGCGCATCCATTATCGGCCTTCTGGGCCTCGTGCATCTCATCCGAAGCTCTATTGGTTCATTACACCGCTGATAGGATCGAATGTGGCGCTGCTGCTTTTTGGCCTTAGTGTTTTTCTGTCTTTATAAACAGAGTTACAAGCGGCACATCACCCACCTGTCTGGACCAGTGCCCATGAACATCCGGATCAAACACTGCACCTTCCGGTAAAATGTCACCTGAATAAAAGTGTTCACCGGCAGTAAACCGGCGAGATGATTTATCCGCCAGACCAATCTCCATAACCCCGCTGAGAACAAACACCCATTGCGGATCGCCGCTGACATGCACATCGCTGCGAAACCCGACCGGGCTTTCACGCCACTGCAGTCCCGATGCCGGTAAAATATCAGACAAACTAACCTGTGGGCTGCCCGCATCCAATGACAGATAATCTTCCCGAAATCTGGCATGTCCATCCGAATCGGTGAACAATATTACTTGCTTGATCTTAGGCATATTTTATCCAGATAGAAAGAACCGGCTGGTAAGCATAAGTCTAGAAGTCAGAAATGCAAATGAACTGGTCTGCTGATACACTGATTCTTGTAATTTCCGCTCGAGATATGCACCGAAAAGAGAGGAAGCTAATGAAGAAAATTAAACCTACACCAGAGCTTAAAAGCGAAGCCGAAGAGCGAGCGTTTTGGGAGAAGCATGATTCCACAGATTATATTGACTGGAGAAAGGTTCAAAAAGCTTCATTGCCGAAGCTTAAACTCTCAACAAAGACGATTTCACTCAAGGTGGATGGCTGAAACACGTCAGCCAAACCCATCAATAGCTATCGAAAATTGGGATTTGAAATGAAGAACACGGCAGAGCTATCAGATTGTAGAAGCTATCGTTACGCGCTTTGGCGAACCTGGGATGACGCAAAGCCGTTTGTGATGTTTGTTGGGCTCAACCCCTCTACAGCAGATGAAACGACAGACGACCCAACTTTAACCAGGTGTATTAATTTCGCAAAATCGTGGGGATATGGCGGTGTATGCATGGCGAACCTGTTTGCGTGTAGGGCAACTGAGCCATCTGTTATGAAGGCATCAGACGATCCTGTTGGTGCAGAAAACAACCAGTGGTTACAAATTCTGGCACAAGATGCGGCTTTGGTAATCGCAGCGTGGGGTAACGATGGCTCGTACTTAAAGCGCTCAGAGCAAGTCAAAGCGTTTTTGCCGGATATGCACTGCCTCAAATTGAACAAATCTGGCGAGCCTGCGCATCCGTTGTACCAGCCAGCTAAATTACAACCAGTGCCAATGGGCATTTAGCTCAAAGGCCTATATGATTGTGAACAGACATTAACAATAAGTAGAGGAACGCAATGAAACTCGAATCAATCGCTTTACACGAAGGCTACAAATCTGAGGAAACAACCAAAGCGGCTGCCGTTCCGATTTATCAGACGACCTCATTCACCTTTGATGACACCCAACACGGCGCAGATCTATTTAACCTGGCAGTCCCGGGCAATATCTACACGCGCATCATGAACCCGACCACCGATGTGTTGGAGCAACGCATCGCTGCAATGGAAGGTGGAATTGCCGGCCTGTGTGTGGCCTCCGGGATGGCGGCGATTACTTACTCCATTCAATGCATTTGCGGAGTAGGGGATAATATTGTCAGCACCACCCAATTGTATGGCGGCACCTATAACTTCTTCGCGCACTCATTGCCCAGGCAAGGCGTTGAGGCGCGGATGGTCTCGGCCGATGATTATGACGGCTTTGAAAAAGCAATCGACAAGAACACCAAAGCCTTGTTTTGCGAGTCCATCGGTAACCCTGCGGGAAATGTCGTCGACATAGCGCGTTTGGCGGAAATCGCCCACAAGCACGGCGTACCGCTGATTGTTGATAACACGGTAGCGACGCCATATCTGTGCCGGCCATTTGAGTTGGGTGCTGATATCGTTATTCATTCTTTGACCAAATACATCGGCGGTCATGGCACATCCATTGGCGGCGCGATTGTTGATTCCGGCAAGTTTGACTGGGTTGCGAATAAGAAACGATTCCCGGTTTTGAATGAACCTGATCCTTCTTATCATGGTGTCGTGTACACCGAAGCTCTGGGCCCGGCTGCCTACATCGGTCGCTGCCGCGTGGTGCCATTGAGAAACACCGGCGCAGCGTTATCGCCCATGAATGCTTTTCAACTGCTGCAAGGACTCGAGACCCTGGGTTTACGCATGGATCGGCATTGCGAGAATGCTGAAAAGCTCGCGAAGTATTTGCAAAAGCATGACAAAGTGAAGTGGGTGAATTATGCCGCTTTGTCTGACAGCAGGTACTTTGAAACTTGTAAAAAAATCACCAATGGCAAGGCGTCTGGGATTTTAAGTTTTGGCCTTGCTGGTGGTGTTGACTCGTGTGCCAAGTTTATTGATTCGCTTGAGATGATTTTGCGACTTGTGAACATTGGTGATGCCAAATCACTTGCTTGTCACCCGGCATCTACAACCCATCGACAGTTGAATGAAGAAGAGTTAGCGGCGGCTGGTGTGAGTGCTGATTTGATCAGGATATCGGTTGGTATTGAGCATATTGACGATATTATTGCGGATGTGAGCCAGGCTTTGGACAAGACGTAGCAAATCTCAGTAGCTGGTCACTAGGTCAGGGCTTCCGTAAAGTAACGCTCATAGTTTTGCTTTGCGGCGAGTTTGGATGGTTTGGAATGGGCATCATTGCCTTTCCAGCCTCTCTGTTTTCGATTGCGTTCATAAGTATCTATATGAAAGCGCCTTAGAGAATAGTAGCCAAGACCAAGCTTTAGGTCATCGCCTTTTTCCCACCAAAAATGCTCGAGATAAGCTCGAACCTTTTTTTGATCAGCGTCTGCGGGCGTGATATCCAGCGCACAAAAATCCAAATGCTTGCTTCTTTTTGAGCCTTTTGAAATTCTGTTGACGTATTTGGATCGGTACGCCGAGCGGATTTCAAATTTCGCATTGGTGGCTTTTTGGATTTTATCAATTACGCCAAGTGTCTTTGCCATTTTTGGCCACAAACTCCTTGGCGGGAGCACGCGATACATTTTGTAGGGGGATTTTGTGAAAGTCGTACTCAAAATGAGGAGATTGTCGGGTACTAGCCAGTTGGGCATGACCGGGTTGAAAAAGTTCGTAAACTCAATTCTGTTTGCCAGGCTAAATTCGAGATATCCACCATTACCTTGCTTGGTCCCGGTTGGACCATAGGGGTGGTTTTCTTTACGTACCTCGGGTCCAAATATTTCACCTTCTTCAAAAAGAAAATTGTCCGGATTTGGGCCATTAGTTTCCGCATACGTCGGGGCAGCAGGGGCCGCACTTCCAGCAACCCCAGTTCCCAGTGTGCTGGGCGATACAGCGGCGGTGCGCGGGCCAATTGAACTCATCGTGGGTGGGTTGTGGAACGCGCGCCAGAGCCCAAGCACGCCGGGGGTGCGAAATTGAGCCATAGTGTTTTCAAGCCTTTTCGTCGGACAACTTCACCATATTGAGTAATTGCTCCTGTGAATGCAAGGCTGTTGTAACCTTCTTTTCAGCCAATAATAAGCGGGTTATCAGTATGTTGTATAAATTTGGCTCGATATGCGCGATATTAGCTGCGATTGTCATCTCACTTTCAGCGAATGCAGGCGTCCCGGTTGGTAGCGCCAACTTTTTGTCCGCCGACTTTGACAGTCGCACGCCAGGAGACCCCCTCGGACAGGGTGGTGCGCAGGCCGGTGAGCCGACCGATCTAAGCAGCCTGGACGGCGTTATCGTTGAACAAACGCCTGGCAATAATTTCCTTCGTGTCAACAATAATTCGAGTAACACCTTTGCTAGCAGCCTGCGTTGGGACCTGCTCGACAACGCCGAGATTAGCAGCGGTCAGGTGCAGATTAGTTTTCGCTTCAAGCCACTCGCGCTCGAGCGCTATAACTTAGGCGTTCGTGAAAGCGGTGGCTCAGCCAGGACGTTCTTGCAAATAACCTTCTCCACCGATGGCACTTTCAGCGCAAGCGATGCCGCTGGAATAATCCCGCTGACCAATGCGACCTACGCTGCCAACACCGAGCTTGCCTTTGTCATTGATTTCGATATGGATGCACGAACCAGCGAAATGACGGTTAACGGCCTGCCGGTTTTTTCGGGGCGTTTGCATGGGATTCTCGATCGTGGCGTGGGGCGTGTCTTAACTGGCTATTCCACCAGCAACGCCGGCAATTCATTCGAACTGGATGACTTAACGGTAAATGGGGAAGTACCGTTGCCGCTGGTACTGGATGCGGACTTCGATGATAAGACGCTCGCTGGGCCGATTGATACTGGTGGAGCAGAGGTCGGCGAGCCGGCGACGATCAGTGATGGCTTGCTAACCGAAATCATTGATCCGACGCTGAGCAATCCCATACTGCAGTTACAAAACACAACGGCCGGATTAGCTCGCGCTATGCGCTGGCAATTCCTCGATGACATCGAGATCGACAGCGGTTTAGTCGCGTTCGATGTGGATTTGGAGTTCGCTGTCCGGGACAACTATCAGGTACTCATTCGTGAATCAGGGTCGTCGGGCAGTAACTTCGCCACACTACGCTTCTTCACCGCTGGCAACATCACTCTAGCTGACTCCAACGCTGTCGCCGCCAGCCTACCTGCATTGAGCTATAACGCGGGCCAACTATATCGGCTACGGATGATCTATAACATCGATGCCGGCACCTACAGCGTGCTCTTAGACAACACTGAGCTGGTGGTAGATCGAGCGCATGGCGTCAGCAATGGTCGTGGTGTGGGTTCGATTATATTTGCCTTTCAGAGCAATGCGAGTGCAGCCGCGGAGTTCTCGATTGATGCATTGCAGGTAGGTGCTTCCGACGCTGCGATTATTCCTAGCCAACTCAATTTATTGGTCGAACCTACAAGTGGCTTGGTTAATAAGCCGCTGCTGCCTGCACTTGAAGTTAGTGTGGTCAACGTATTCGACCAGCTATTAGCAAACAGCGTTATGGTGGAGGCAGGCATTGAAAATGGCCCTGGCGGCGCCACGCTAAGCGGGGCAATTGAATCAACCGTAGCCGGAACCGCTCGCTTCGAAAATTTGCAGGTTGATGTGACGGGACTCTATCGGCTTCGCGCGCGCGCTGGCCGAGCCACGATAACAAGTGACGTCGACATCACAGTCGAGATGCCGCCCAATGAGGTGTTCGA
>Ga0105054_10001860_pt1 | contig 34232 bp, 15 predicted proteins | sample BON02_FD_78091 | JGI IMG/M metagenome (GOLD analysis project Ga0105054, IMG submission 78091) | Freshwater microbial communities from Lake Bonney liftoff mats and glacier meltwater in Antarctica - BON-02 (megahit assembly) | ecosystem: Environmental > Aquatic > Freshwater > Ice > Glacier...
AAAGTAAATTCAAGTTCATTTTCGCTCAATAATGCATGATTGTGTTCTCGCATTTGCAGCGTCAGTTTGACAGTTCTGGAAGTAGACACTGGAGGAGAGGTACATTGAAGTGTAGTGTTGTCAATTACATTTGCGAGTGACGATGCAACACCACCAAATATGCAACTCACAGGAAACTCGACGGGGAAATTCGTCCCTCGAATAGTTAAGAGTGATCCTCCGCCAAGTACACCTGATGATGGAATCACATTCCGAAGTTCAGCTCGAGGTATTACCACGACACTAGCAGTACTTTCACTAACAAATCCACTTTCGCTCCATTCGATGCTTAATTGATACATACCTGGACGCAGTGATTGCTGGGTGCAAACTATCCTGTCATGTGAAACATATCGCGCATCAAACAAATGAGTCTCGCCAATTCTGCATCGAATCTTCTCCGACGCAATGAATGACGAGCCTGAAACAACCATCTCACTTCTACCTTCAGGCAGTAAAATGCGGTGTGCAGATGAAACTATCGGCTGTCGATAGAATGGAATCTTGGTGACACTGACAACACTATTAGAAATAAAAACCCGAACTGATGCGTATGCTCCGTCCTCTACTACAAGGGTACTCGGAGTTTGACATGTGACACTGTTTTCAGAAACCCATAATGCCGAAGCTTGTAATTTATCTCCGAACGAGCATCCAAGGGAGTTGGAAAACGATTCTGGGATTGTACTGGTTTCAAGGGTGATTGGATAGGAAACGTTCATCATACCAAATCGAGGATGGATGTTGATGATCTGGACCTTCGGAACATATATCCAATGTGCCTCCGACACAACATTTTCTCCTTCGTGATTGCGCACTTGAAACTTGACATTGCCAGCACCATGAGGCGCTTCACAAACCGCTGATTCTGAAGATTTTAAAACTGCTTTCACTGGCACATTGCCAAACAAACAAACTAACGAGGGCAAGAAATTCGTGCCCGAAACCTCCACCGAGGTATAAGCACTTCCAGTGGAGGGATGGATGGAAGTTAGGGTAAGGGCGTCTGTATATTCATACGACACTACTCCCTTCGCCAACAATGTGGTAGGTCCTTCCCGTATGGCAACATTTACTACACCAGGTGGGTGTGGAGGCACAGTGCATATCAGCGAAGTAGAGTTTAAAATGTCCGCTTGAACCGTGGTAGTACCACCGAATATACACTGATACTTGTTCTGGTACACATGAAAACGACCAGATGAGATTGACGCGATCAATTTATTGCCTCCCATTTCACTCCCGCCTTGTGGGAAAACGCCATTCACTACAGGACTTACTTGGTACAGGAAGCGAAATGTATTTTCAGTGGCTCGAGTGCCATCACTATGCACAAGCTCCACCACCGACCATCCTGGAATTGATACTTGAGGTGTGATACATGAAAACCTGGTACTTTCAACTAGTCGTACTGGTTCCATAAATACCTGTTGCCCATAGGAGAATTTGCACAGCAAATTGCTATCTACCAATGTTTTAGCACTAACAAATTCAATGTTCAATCCGCCTTCGACAGAGCCTGTAATAGGCTCCATCGCAACAACCTGCAACGGGTCTTTAAATTCCAAGTACGTCGACGACATCTGCAGGGCTTTCGGAAATCTAGAACTTAACTCCCACGATCTTCCAACAGCAACTTTATACTGACCGGGGATCTTTTGCGTCGGTGCTACACATCTCACTTTGTCCACTGCCACCACTGTGGCTCGACTTACGCGCCATGTCAAATCGCCTGTTTCGAAAACACAACTTATTGGATGGTCGGAAACACTGGATGTCAGATGAATCACTATGTCCTTACCACCATGCACTTGCATGGGCTCAACGCTTACTGTATGAATTGCCTCCAGGATCGCGAGTGGTGATGTAACAAATGTGATGTTGTCGTTGCTTAATTCAATTTCAAACAATCCTGCGCTTACGCCTTCAGGTACGACACAGTACATCGCTTCACTGCTATGCCAAACGGATTTCAGAACTAGTCGAAAGGCTCCATTAAGAGTGCATACAGCATGCGGTAAGAATCCTTGACCAGATAAGTGAACAACAAACGAAGATGATTCCGATCCTACTACAGGACTTGATTCAAACAATGCAAGTGGTTGGTGATAATGAAAGAACCCAACAAAGAGTCCTTCAGTTTCTCCTTGATGACCAACATACAATGATGCTACCATGTCCTCGTGATGCCCTACAATACAAACAACTTCTCCCTCCTTTACCACATTCAAAGACATTGAAACTCCAGAATTCAATTTACACCAATCGTACGTCTCCACTCGGTCTCCAGTGATAATTACCGAAGTATTTACAGAACCATACAGCGGAGCAACGATAAACTGCGACGATTGCAAATAGTACTCAAACGACAGAGCAAATTCGCTGAAGTCAAAACCTCCGTTGCTGGAAAGATCAACTAAGCTGATTCCTGGAAGACCGTTCATTGGAGTGGTACATTCTACCATTGTGGATGACACGACATTGGCGGGAACTTGTGCCTGGTGATCAAACCTGCAGAGCATATTTTTTGTGAAACCAGATCCGTGCAATTGGATTGTCTCTCCACCGCGAGCGCGAGATGGCGAAATGAATGACAGATGGATTTTCGGCTGTACTTCAAAAAACGACTGTGACAAGGTACTGAAGCGATCATTGCGAGCCAGTCCGACAGCAAAAGTCGCTCCAACAGGCATTGCTGGTGTGGTGCATCCAACAATTCCAGCATTCAGCCACCTTGCAGGGGACCTCAAATGATCGCCAAATACGCAGTACACGGGTAAATCTCCTTCGACATATGCAATTTTGCCTGGAAGCCCTGTAGCCACGATGGATAATAGGGTCCCCCCGCCTTCTGGTCCCTGTGTGGGAAATACTTGAATAATCTCCAAAGGATTTTCGAACTCGACGTAGCTGGACGATTTCGCGAATTCAGCGCCATTGTTGGAGCTGAGACTCACTAGGAGTTGTGCAGGACTATCCACATTCGGTACCTGACAGTCTACTCGCGAGGAAGAAATGAAAACAACTGATGCTTGCTCCACGCCTCCAAAGTAGCAAACCATATCATCCGTGAAGCCATGGCCCACCAGTGTTAGAGACCCAGCAGATCGTACAGGTAACATTTTGGGCTCAATCCTGTTAACACTAGCCACATCTCGATAACGAAAAAACACTGAAGATAAACCTACGTGGTCTCCTCCATTGCTGGAGATATATACTGGCACAACATTTTCAACAGAGGATTTAGGCGGGACTGTGCAGCTTACGGCAGTGCTGTTCAATACAGATTCAGCTAGGGATATGTCAGCTCCAAACACGCACAATATATCATCATCAATCGTCCAACCTGTTCCATGCACTACCACACGAACTCCTCCACTAGAAAACCCGTTATTAGGACGAATTCGTGACACCTGGTTTTGCACTTTCACGGTAAAATCAACAGCATTTGAGAAATCCTGGTTATTACAACTCACAGCGATAGTCACTTTCCCAAGAAGCTGATGCTGTGACGGCAAATGACATAGAAGGCTGGTTGGAGATACAAGTGATACCTGAAACAGTTCTCCACCTACTTTGCATGACAAAACACCAGTGCTGAAGCCACTACCTACAATTGAAATATCGGTCTTTTCGCCTTCTGGAGCATGCAATGGCCACACAGCATGCAATTGAATGACGTCGTCATATTTGAAATACACAGGAGGAAACAGCATGACAGATGCTCCGTTTGGAACAATCCTTAAAGTGGTAACTCCCTCGCCTGCAACTGTATCACAGGCGAATAAATCGGACCCATGCCTCGTAATAGCCATATAATTAAAATCCCCAAACAAGCATTTAAAGTCCTCAAACCGTTCAATTTCCGCTTCGAATACAATCTGCGTTCCGCCAGTCACAGGACCTCTGGTAGGACCCCATTTTCCTAGTCGAGGAAACGACTCCGTGCGAAACATTGCAGAGCTTGCCGAGAAATCCAAACCTCCATTGCACGAAATTTGTACAGGGAGAACCTCCAAGGACGCAACTTGAGCTGGAACTACGCATTGAACTCTAGTAGAAGACAAGAACACCCCGACTGCCTTTCGAGCACCAAACTTGCAAACAACATTGTCGTAGAATCCATTACCATAAACATCCACAATCATACCACCAAACCCGCTTTCTGGTATAAGATAGGATATCACCGACTCACTTCTGTAGCCAAACTTCAACGAAGAATTACTAATGATCTCGACGCCATTTATCGAAAGGCCGATTTGCGTACTAAAATGGGATGTGCCTTCAGGGCGGTGCGACGGCGATACACACGAGACCACTGAATCACTATGATATTTGGCAGACACGAATTCATCATCAAATGTGCAACTCAAAGTGTCATGACGAGCGAATGGTCCCCCTTCAAGGTGAAGCACAGTACCTCCCAATTCACTTCCAGTGTTCGGAACTAATCGGTTCACTACAAATGTTCGACTTAAGGTGAAAAGCTGGGCACCGTAGTAGTCGTAACCATCGTTGGTACTGATGGACAGGAGTAGTACCTGCGGCGAGAAAACGGCAGGACTAAAACAGTGTACCATGGAGTCGCTTACGATAACGCCTTCCACTACAATGCTACCAAACCTGCACAAAACTCGAGACGGTTCTCCAGAATTGAAGTGCAAACCAGTGACATATACAAGCGTATTCCCAACCACGTGACCAGCAACAGGCCAAATAGAGTCAACTTGCAAAGGGGCATGAAAATAGAAAGGAGTTTCGGTAAATACATCGCCGTTCAGAGAAATTCCCAGAGAGGAATTCATGATAGATTCAAATACCGGAGCTATGCAAGACAGCACCCGACTAGACTCTACCATAGCAGGTACAACCACCGAACCATTGAACCTGCACTGCACAGCGTACTGCTCAACCTCGGTGATATTTCGAGTCAAAGTAACAAGAACTTTGGATCCGCTATCCACAGCTATCATTGTGGGACGGGTTTCAGCAATGAACGCCAACTCGGTATATTCAAAATCCCCTACGACAGCGAGCCTCGTCTCTTCTGCTCCACCAACCACACTGACCTGGACTACCTTTGCCTGATCACTCAGGGGTGCTACACAAGATCTACTATCCAAAAATGGAGAAACGCCTAAACGATTTCCATCCTCCACAGCAGTGAACAAGCACGATAGTGACCCATAATGCCGGGTCGCTTCCTCGAGCCCACTAGTATCCACAATTGGAACAAGAATCTCGATTAAAGTCTCCCGGTAACCAATCGGGCCACTTAATGGTTCCATAGCAAATATTCCGACAACAGCAGGTTTCTTAAAAGTGAATAACAGTGGCTGACGGGATTTCACATGGATATCTTTCACGTGAACTACAACTGTGCTAACTGTATCTTGATCGATGTTATCTAACACAGGTGTTTCACATTCAATCCTGTTTCGCGCGGTCACTGTGACAGGCGATTCATAAATCCTGCCTGATAACGGAAACGGACCAAACTCGCACACCATATCAGATGCGAACCCAGATCCAGTAATAGTAACCTTTGTAGGAGTTAAAATATGCGTCGAAGTTGGTGACAATCGAGTTAGAACAGGAACACTACCAAATAATATAGTTTGCTGAGCAAATACCTGATTTCTCCAGTATAGATACACGATGCTTCCTTGAGCCTCCGCGACATTGGGATGAATGCACGTAATATTTAAATACCCCAGAGAGTTTGTATCAAGACTCAGTACAGGAGATGTCAGCGACCTATCAATCTCAAACATGCAAGAGTACTCCGTAAGGTCTTCAGAAACGCCAGACTTTGGAGTCGATACAACAAGATGTACAACCCCAGTGGATTCGATCGGTACAAGATTCGAAGATGAAACTATTTCAGGAATATCCGACCAGCTATGAAACCAAGCATCTCCTATAGTAGGACCATTCAGTGGCTTCAGAGCAACATGAAATTCTCCCGATGTGTTTGGAACTGAGCAACTCAATTGATATTGCGACAGCCATACAGCTTTTTGCAGCTCCACTAAATCCTCGTCATGTCTGAATGCACATTCAATCCCAGATGCCACAAATAAATTGTAACTGATGGATGAATCAAGATCTACGTATATTTCCATACCAGGCAAACCATGGCTAGGAGAGACACTGATTCCACTCGGTAGAGGCTCAAAAGTCACTCGAGTGCCGGTACCGCTGAAGTCAATACCGTTCGAAGATAAGTGCAGGTGATATATCCCATGGGCTTCCTCTAATTCAACGGAGCACGTGAGTACCCGTGACGATTCTTTTTGAATTTCAAAAACTCCAATCAAGTTCGAATACTCGTCAACCACGATGCACCGAAATTGTTCGTCGACATTTTCAAAAAATCCAGTTAAAGTGAATAGAGTCTCGCCGGAATACACAATACTCGGCTGAACATGTTCCAGCTGCGTTTCCTGTACGTAGGAATACAACTGATCCAGAACTTGCTTGTAGGTGAAACCACCATCAACAGAAACGCCCACCGTGAACCTGCCTAGGGACAAGGACACCGGTGTATGACATGTCACCAGATACGAGTTGAAAGAATGTGCTTCCACCACCATAGTATCACCGGTATCCCCGGTAAACTGACAATAGACATTGTCTTCAAAGTCGTTGAGAAACGACCCGCGTATCGTGAGCTTGGTGCCCCCAGTAAATGGACCGGTGGTTGGAAACATTTGATCTGCAAAAATAGGATTGGCAATGCGAACAACAACATGGTTCGAATCACTACAAGAAGCTTTAGAGTTGGACCCATACGCTATACAAAGTCGAGCATTTCCTACAGGTTGATCTAACACCAAAGGGACATCGCATTCTATGGTATTTGGAGATGTAACGAAACCTTTTAAAGTCAACACTGGATCTCCTTCCAACAAGCAAGAGATGTCATGATACAATGGGAAATTCTCTCCACCCAGTTGAATTCTCTTGGTTTGTCCCATGAGCACCAAAGAAGGTCTAGCGCTGGTTGCAGATTCGGTTTCAAGAACCCTAAAAGCAGAGGTTCCACTGCTTACGAATTCAAAAACAGTTTCGCCGCTCACCAACTGCACCTGGACAGTCCCCGAAATAGTATATGGAACATCGCAAAGAGCCGTCGAATCGGAGGAAATCCAGGCCGAGGTGAAGTGCGTTGTGTCGAAAACGCATTTAACCGCCGATCCAATCTTCCAGAAATTGGCTCCTGACAAGGTAATCCGTGTCCCAGCAGGTCCACTAGGAGGATATACGGAATACACATAGAGTTGACTATCATACTTAAAACTCAGTGCCCCGTCTTCAATAAAATCTTGTCCGTTATTGGACAGGGTGATCGACACATCGAAAGGATGGACAGCATTTTCAGGCCATGGTACACTATTTATCATTGCATCTCGAGCAGGTGTCACGCAATTTACTTGGGTGGAAGATATTTTGACAGCTGCAGAAAATAGAGGCGAATTTGCATCGATGTAGAATACGCAATACGGGTGACTTGAAAAACCGCTTCCCGATATGGAAACAACAGATCCACCATCTTCAGGTCCTGATGCATGTCGAAGATACAGTACCCGTGGAGCCTCCCAAAACGTATAAGTTATGTTTCCAGGATAGACAGCCCCGTTCCTCACTAACCCAACAGCAACTGCGGAGGTTTCTATGGAGAGAGGTGTGACACATTCTAGCGCTTTTCTATTGAGTCGAATCGCCTGACTCGTTTGACGTCCAAACAAGCAATACATTTCGTCGTCCAGCTCAACATCACCATCCACGATAACAACTACCTTCGAACCTCCTTGAATCGGCCCTGAATCCGGAAACAGCGAAACAATTACTGGTGGAATACGATGTACCAATTTGATTGGATTACTGGAATAAGTAGCCTCATTTCTAACTTTGAAAACAGATATGAACTTATCTGATTTTATAGGCAACTCAGGGACTAAACAAGTCAATGCATCGGATACCGAGGACTTAACTCCACTGGCTACTGTTTCAAAAACGGTTCCATAAAAGAAAATGCACTGCATCTTGCCCAGAAAGTTCGAACCAAACACTGTGATAATACTAGGACTATCGATGGGTGCTTCACGAGCCATAACTTGAGTCACTATAGGAATGCCTCCCACACGGGCACTGACTCGAAGAAGCCGCTCTGCTTGAAGAGATCCGCCCTTTCCATTGTTGCCCAAATCATCCACCCTCAATTTAAACAAGTTATCCTCTACATTGTAGCCCAATGTATCATAGATAGTGATTTTCCCAAGTGCTGCGTTCATAGTATCTACCGAACCTGATAAAATCTTTCCATGACCTTCATCACGCATCTGAACCCCACTAGTCTGCGCCAAGAAGATTTGTTTTTGAATATGTACCATTTCTGTCATGTGTTCGAAAGACACTTGTACAATCCTGGATGTATCAGGATTCTCCCATGCGTCAACGTCATCAACTGCATAATCAAATATAGACACCCCTACCGGAACTTCAACATCATAACCATCTAATTTGGTTCCCAGTATAGGTGCATCATTATGTGATTCTATGGTCACTTCAACTTGAACCTCTCGATGACATTGAGCAACATCAGATGCCTGGTCAGGTGAGTCCACTGTGCATGCAGTGTATGTAAATGATCCAACTGATCCAACTACGCCCGTTGATGGTTCATAGATTAACGAATCGCCAACGGCTACATCAAAAGGGGCAAACACTTGTACCAGCCCACTGAATACGGAGCCCTGAGAAGGAAACTCCTGCACATGAATAACTAGAGGGCGTCCTCGGATATCACTGGCATTCAAATAAATAACGACTCCCAGATTTTCATAACCTGTAACATTATCATCCACTGATAAAACAGTTGATGGGATTACCACTTTGGATATCTCGATAGCAGAGTTTCTTTTCAAACGAGCCCACGAATCTGTTTGGTACACTTTACTTCGCGTTTTATCGTTATTGTGCCATGAATCCATGTTGCAATACACAATGAGACCTGATTCCATCCCAGTACTCGAATGTTTTGAAATACCGCGTACCTGAGTGGCAGAGAGACTTTTCTCCCAAACTTGCAGTTCATCGATTCCTCCTACGAAAAACAAACTCTCGTTCTTCGCTCCAATATCGATGAGGGAGAATCCAGGAACAACAATATCCTGAACAACAGACGTACTTTTAACAAGTTCGCCATTCATATACAAGTTGAAGTCTCTATTATTCCAGGTGAAACAAACGTGAGACCAAGCATCAACCGGTATAGTGACATGTGTGTTCCACAAAAAAACCGAACCGAGATTTTCGAAGAGGTTGAACCGAAGACCCATTCCTTTGGTCTGAGGCTCGTAGTAGAGTGAAACCACCATTTGGTCAGATGCAAGCACTACCATGAGGTCATTGTGTTCAGTCAACGACTTGGACGGCTTTAACCAACCTGAGAGAGTCACTTCTCGCAACGCACGATTCGCCCACGCTGGGAATGATTCCAGTTGCAAAAACTCATCGCCATGCAAATGCAAAGCGTAACCGGCGCTCCCTGCAGATAGTGGAATCAAATCCAACTCACTAAGTGACTTCAGACGGAGCAACAAATTAGCGGTATCGCTAGTCAGTTGGTTATTGTACATAAATACGTTACTAACAACTACATTTACTCCATCATGACTTCCAACATGCACATGCTCTTCAACGGATATATCTCCACATACTTGTACTGACGATGCCACGCTGAATGCTCTCGAGTTAACTTGCAATGTGATTTGATCGCCATCTACAGAAATGGCTAAAAATGTCCATTCATCAACAATGGGGCTGATACCTGAGGAAACAATAGTATTCCCCACTGATGCTTTCCACACCGCCTTACCGAATCCTTCCACTCCGAGATATACTGAAAAACCCAGGGAGGCATCCGATTCAGACGAAAACAAATTCTTTGTTGAGTCGCCTGAAATTTGAGGCAAGTTGCGCATTTTGAACCAACCTCCAACTGTTAGTTCCTTCATCATACATGGTCTAAAATCAACTGGAATTCGAAAATAATTCAAACCATTCAACTCGATGCCTCTCGAATTGCTATTACTGCCGTCGGAGGATCGCACACCACCAATTCCTTCGCCAACAATATCAAAAGCGGAGGAATTTGGTGCACTATTATGGAATTGCTGTGAGTCAAAAGGACTTTCCTTGAACTCAAAATATGCTATAAGATTGTCTTCTGATACAAATGCGAAACAACAACTCAAGGCATAAGCCAATACAACAATGGCCAATAAATCCTTCTTTAGCATTATAATACAACACTCAAGAGGAGTATTTAATCACCACAGATATATTTATACAATACCGTTCGTTGCTTGGCTTGATTCTCTAGATATAATACGCTTTTAACGGAAACACCAGAAACTCCTACCGAACTAGGTGTATTTATGTAAGATATGCTATAAATAAACACGTGTTCTTATTTTAGTTGTTATTCCTGCAGTCAATAGTACATGTATTAACGAAATCAAGTACATTTTTCTCGAACAAATCAATTCAAAAGAAGAACTTCACCATTGTTCCACGAAACCAAAAATTGAACTATGGACATAGAAGGTGATTTAGATCGCATTCAACGCAAGGCAGCAGCCGAACATGAAAGGAGAAAGCAAGAAACTCAAAGGAAACTTGCTCGTGAGAAGAAGATCAAAGAAGAAGCCATTCTTGCTCAAAACCGAGTAACCGAAATAGCCCATCAGCGACGAGAGGAACAGAAGATACTTCAGCAGCAACGAGAGGAATCTATCGTTAAGAATGGGGGTATATCCTTGAATGTTTATCTTGTGGTGAAGCCTCTTGTGAAGGCACATTCCAACAGAGTCATTCTGCCCAGTTCGTTTTTGACATCCTTACAAGGGAGGCTAGACAGCGTCCAAGGTCCCCTCACTTTCAAATTATCTTACGGGGCGGGATATACTTATTGTGGTGTCGAAGATTTTACTGCCGAAGAAGGGGAGATTCTCATTCCCCCAATTGTTGCTCTGAGTTTAGTGCGTGGCGAGAATTTGGACTCGTTATCAGACCAGAAAATAAAGGTCGAGTACCATCAGCTCGATCGGTTTGATAATGTTAATGTTCAACTGCGTCCTCTGGGTGAAGGCTTTCATCGCGAAGGAGTCGACATGGTCAAACTAGACATCAAGCTCCTCCTCCTCCAAGCGCTTCAGAATGTACTGACGATATCCACAGGCGACTTTGTTATGGTCAGGTTCGAAGGCCAGTCTTACTCGCTTACCATTGAATCTATGTCGCCTGAGAATGCCGTTATCCTCGTAGATACTGACCTCGAAGTAGATATTCTTCCCTCCGAAACAGCCCAACAGAAGCTTGATAACGATAAGTCGTACCTGGATTTTATATCGCAGCGGCAAGCCAAGGTAAGGCATATTGTCATACCAGAGCCTGTAACCACAATACCAGTAGCCACAATACGAGTTCGTCTACCGGCTGGAACGCAAATCACTCGTAGCTTTGACCCGGAATCCAATATACAGCAACTTTTTCACTGGGTATTTTCAGTATTACCAGATCCACCCGCAAATGCTCTCCGTAGTGACTTCAATTTTGTCCTTCGTAGGAGCGACCGTTCTAGCGTACCATTTTCTAACGCCGAGACCTTCAAGAGTTTGGGTTTAACCAAAGATAGTCTAATGGTCGATTGGAAGCTTGAGCAACTAGTTAGAGATATATCTGTGTCAGAAAAAGCCGAACCTGCAGCTTTCAGTGTTGCACTACAGCAAGCAGAAGAACAATCCGATCTGCAAGATATTTCCAAGCTGGAGTCCGATACTGAACCGCCGATTGAACCTCTGGAGGATGTTGATAAAGTGACCATATTTAACAATTTGGTTGGACAAGGAATTACCAACACAAGGGCAGCACAAATTGCTCAAAAATACTCCCTGCAGATTTTAGAACTGGGAAAAATGGGGTTCGAGAATGCTCCAGATTATATTGATTTGTTAGAGAAATACCAAGGTCGACTTGAGAGAATTGTAAACGTTCTTGCAGGTGCGGATTGAGCATACATTTTGAATGCAGCTGCAATTCCTGACTTATCGTGCAGGTCAACTGTATAATAAATCGTTGTCCCCCAAATAGCCATTCCGAAGCTGCTCTCTTGAACCATTTTTTTAAATTCAAATGACGGTTTCATCACTATTGGTTTCCGTAATGCATTTGTAGGAGAAGTCAACATTTTTCGAAATCACGATGAAGGTTGACATGAGTGTGCGCATACGGCCTGATGTTCACAACAGCTGGACTGTTGCCACTAATTCAATAACCAACTCTGAAACTACCTATCGTCTGGACCGTTTGTTTCAGGAGCACGAGTCCAACCAAAAGGTGTTTGAAGCATCCGTGTCCGGTATCGTTGATAAAGTAGGAGAAGGATTCAATGGGGCTATATGTTGTTATGGATCATCTAGCAGTGGGAAGACATTTACATTGTTTGGGACCAAAGTTGAAAACGGAACTACCTATTTCGCTTTTCAAAGATTGTTTTTCATGTTGCAACAGCAAAAAACTGATACGACGTCATTTTCAGTCAAATGCTCTTTCTATGATGTTTGCAACGAGAGAATAAGAGACTTACTAACTGGTAAGGGAAATCTTAACTTGGTTGAGGATGGATTGTTAACTTCCATTTCTGGTCTTAGAAAGGTGATTTGTAGTGACGCCAGTGACATTGAAACCATCATATCACAAGCAGAAAGCTTTCGCCTGCTTGGTAGGAACAATAATAATGCACGTTTACACACAATTCTTCAACTTGGAGTTGAGAAATATTCATCAACTGGCGAATTAGAAACTGTTTCCACCTTTTCTGTTATCGACCTTGGCAGCGAACCTAACGACAAATCTTTGGTTGATCTTGCGAGAGTTATCAGTGATGCGCGTCTTGGTACGAATTCTTCTTGTCTCGTTGGAGATTCCAAATTGTCTCGGGTGCTTTTAAGCTCCCTTTCGGGTGAATCTTTTTTAAGTGTTATTTGCACACTCGACCTCCGAGATTCAAACAGGTCAACAGTTCTGCAAACTCTTTCTTTTGCTGGAAAATTGAATTCTTCACCAGCAGAAGGTTCTGTGATCGTCCAATTGAGGGAAGAAAACCGGATTTTGAAAGAAAGGCTTGCCGTTATGTTGGAAAGCAACTACGAAGAATCTAAATCAACTGGAAGATCGAATATTTTAGAAGAGTTGGATAGTTTAATCAGTTGCACAGATGAAGAATTTTCAGTAGATGAAATTCCTGCATCAGATCAAATTAAAAATGAATTGGAGGAAATTCGAATGCTGTATGAATCACGGACAGTCTCTTTTCAAATGCAATTAGAATTGGAGAGTGAAAAACGAAAGCGAGCGGAATTTGAAATTCAACTTGTTTGTAAAAAGTCAGAGGAGCATTTGGAAGAATTAAGGGTTGAGTTGGAGAATTCTAAATTCGAAAGGATCATGCTTCAACGCAGTCTTATACAGAGACAATCATATCTAGAAAATATAGGGGTAGATCGGGCGACATTGCAAAAACAGCTATCTGACCTCCAACTTCAAGTTGAGAACAATGAAGAAAAGACATTGATTCACCGAAAATCCCCTTCTATGACGAAAGCTCTTAAGCTACTTGGGGTCGAATTAAGTCCTCAAGGCGTCAAACCTCGACGGCTCAATCCTTTCAATAGAGGCTACAACGAAAACACAGATACTTTGAATACCTTATCCAATAGAAACGAATCTAAAGCTGAAAGGAGAAGATCATCCTTGACCGCTTCATTCAAATTCTGGGACCGTTCACATAAGGAAAAGCCCCCTACACAAGCTTGTGAACCATTTGTTTAAGAATATCTATCTATATTTAATATTAGTCACATTTATTTTCTAATAATAGGTTAATTGTTCAACGAGCAGGAGGACCTGGTGGTTGAAGTTGCAAAGGAAGAGTTGAAGGAAGCCCTAATGCAAGATACTGCTGGCGGGTTTCTTCAACAATCTCCAAGTCATCCGGGCATAACTTGGCGATTCCGCAATCTGTCATGATTTGTGCTAACTCGGCTCTAATGATGTCCAAGTCTCTCTCTCTCCATTTGCTGAACTTGAGAATCCGTTTCACTTTCTTATCAATGGCTCGTTTGGGGCGAAATATCTCGCATTTCCATGCCACTTCAGCTACAATCCTTAGTTCGGAAGTCAGAAAGCAGTAAAGAACATGTAGCAAAATTTGCTGCTCGCGTTCTTGCCAAGGACCAACATCGAAGTCTCCTTGGAAAAGACTTGCATCCTTATTAATCGACCCCATGCTGCTGGAATTTTTCCTCTTACACAACCTCTTGACTGGTTGCGCATGACTGTATGTTCGGATCGAATCGCTAGATTCTAAAAATATGTCGTAAATGTTGTGCTCTGGAAATGCATTATATAGATCGTCAGTGTACTTTGAACAACTCCATGGATTGAAGTTCTCGTAAACTGGGTATGCGTCATCAAAACTCAAATCAGCACAAAAATTACCAAAATCCGCATCCTCAAACGAATCCGTTCTCCCAGTAGAGGCAGGCGAGAGTGGAGCACGACTCAACTTTCGTCGTTTAAGTTTTGGTACTGGAGATAAACCGCCAATAGAATCATCCCTGATATTGATTGTAAGATCCTCTGTCTTCGCATCTATGTCCTCAAATATACAATCCCCAAATCCCTCGGTGTCAAATGACGTTTCAGATACTCGATGTTGACGAGTCCAAGCGCTGTGGTTTAGATCGAAGGTTGCGTCAATCATTTCATGCATCATGTATTCTAGATTTGATTATGCAAACACGATTAGTTCGACTCTATTACTGGTTTGATTGGAATGCGAAGTACCACAGAATCAAAATTTGCTTTCAGTCACCCCATCTGACAAATAGAGTGTATCTATTCTCTTAGCTGGGTTTTGTGGTACATGCTACTGTTTATGGTATCAGCCCTGGTATCGAATTTCCCTTCACAAGTAACTATACAAGTTTTAGCAAAAATTCGGTCGTTGGCTAACTGCTAATGCATGCTACCAATTCCCTAAGAATAAATAGACCCCTAAAATGAGTTTATAGTATTCCGTAGAATGATGCAACGTCATAGTACCATCTATGGCAAACCACTAATGCTCACAGCACTTCACCAGTAAGCACGTGCTCAGCCTCTCATTCGAAATGGATAATAAGGAAGAGGCCCTGAGAAAGTTTCCCCGATATCAGAATTTAGCATGAATCCGCAGTTATTGCGACTCCCCGAAATCAGAATTCATTTATCCGAGTCACGATAAATGGAGAATTTTCACAAGTTTGGAAGTTTCCGATTCAACTTTAAATTTCAATAGTTCAGAGCGATTGCACATATGTTCGTGTCCCGGACCCACTGGAGTCAGGATCTGAATATATTTCATTTTAATTAAATATGCCGGTATTATGAAAAAGCGGGTTTCCCAGACTTCGCATTCGTTTTCAATTAACAAATAAACTCGTCAAAAGAATTTAAGAAAGTAGTGGATAGAATCCAAATCATTTCAGCGTCAGACCACAACTCTCCATTTTGAACCAGTGAGTGGAAAACAATTAAAATAATCAAATAATTTTATTTTCCCCAGGTGGTATTAACTAATTTAAAAGTTTAGAACCTCGGGGTGTAAAAAAGATTAACAATTGAAAAATTCTGTCTGATGGTTTACTTAAAGATGAACTTGGCAACAAGACTAATATGATCAGACGGCCATTCAAACGAGGGTATACCCTGGCCAAACGATGCGGGCTCGGGTGTGGCTAGAAATCCTGTTCGAGTGAGACCGTGAGAGTAAAACATATAGTCCACTGTCCCTTGAAAATGATTATGAAACGTGGTTATTGCTGGTTCTCCAGTGTGCTTGCTGGTCTCATCAATACTGTAAGCACTTTGCAAAGTTTCTAGCTGCGTAGACATCGATTCCAGTTCTTTCGGCAGTGCGAATTGTTGAGGTGGTTTACGACTCTCAATTTCAACCTGCTGGAATTTGCCAGTAGAATTGCCTGAGGAACCGTGTCCACCTCCATAATAGCACCGAAATCCAGAAGGGTCAGTTATCATGTTGCGAATCACCCGTGTCTGTCCACTCGCATTCCTTCTGTCCAGAAACGTCCCATTGGAAAGTCTGTTGTGCCTCATCAAATGGTAGACTGCTGAATTGGGGGTTGCATTGAAATCACCGGCAACTACCAAGTCACAATCCTCATATTTAGACCGAATCTCATTCAATCGTCCCCCGAGATGCTGCACTTGAGCAAGCTTTATATCCCCTCGTTTTGGATTGAACAACAAATGTGTAGAACAAAATAAGACCATTCTATTCGATAACCTATGGCGCGCCACCGTGCATATAGCAATGTTTGATCGGTCGAGTAAAGGGTTACCCTCTTGTTGAAGTTCTATTTCCACTGATTCTCCAATTTCGAAACAACTCGATTTCAAGAATATAGCACATCCATCATATTTGTCTAATCCACTACGTTTTTTATACACCCCGCTATAACCAATAGTGTTTAGATGAGGGGTAAGTTCATTCTCAAAATTAGTTTGATCGACTTCTTGCAGCAGTATGGCATCAGCATCCTGCCGTTCCAGATTATCCATTATTGATTTAGAGCGGGTTTCCCATAACAAATGAGGAATACAACTAGGAGGGTACGCTACAGCATCTACAAGGCTATCTGCAAGAATATTCCAACACAAAACTTTGAAATCGTTTTTGGCAGGCTCGAGTTCCGTTTCCTGTATAGTAACCCATTTACGACGGGCAACTGTAATATCAGATCGAGGAGTTCTGCGCCGTTGTGGAGGTTTAGTGTGTAAATTTCGGCATCGACTTCCGAACTTGCACCCTGTGGTTGAAGCGAAATGTCGGCAATTCATACCTCTGATGGAATGTCTTTCTCTTCAAATTAAAAAAATCGATTTTTGTTGTTGTTTGAAAAAAAAAATAAAAAAAATAAAATAGAAAACTGAAGCATTCATGGGGACCGTACCGTCTTCTAGAAATTGTTAGGGTAGACCCCCACTCATTTTAAGAACTTAATAGAGTTGTTTGTGCAGTTGTACAGTTTTACCTAATTAGTATTTATCCGTTACACATTTCCGAACACGTTCTTGTTTGTCAGGAGATCAAGATTCTAAATAAGATTTTCAGTCGATGGCATCAAGACAAGTGCATCCAACAAGAGTAGATGCTCAAGATGCTATCATCATCAATGAGCCAGTCGTTCCTGATTTACCAGGTAATCTCCTCAAAAACAGGTCCTTTTCATGCCTACAATCGCTTGTGAGAGCCTCCCTAACTAGACAAAGGACCACGCAAGATATTGCTAGAAATTTTATTCTCTCCCCTTTTTCAAAATCCAGTTTAACGCTTGACATTCAAGGACTTCCTGAAGACTTGGATGGTCTCAGATTGATGTATCCATTCTACGACCTGTTTATATACAATAGGAAACATAACATTGCCGGTTTCATTTTCGGTAGTAGATTGTCGAGTGCTTTTTTTGGTTGTATGATTCGAAAACATGGAAACATGATTTTTCTATTCATTGCAGTTTTAAGCTTAGTCTACTTTAACCTCGCCTTAATTGGCATTGTTCCGTCCCCAGTTTTAGTATTTATTCCAATCACTTGTTTATCAATCGCATCGCTTCTTGCATTTATCTTATGCTTCAGCACTGACATATTATTAAAACTCTGTTGTAGATTCGAAGTTCAATTCTCCATATTGAATGCACTTGGAATCGTGGTAGGAATTGGTTTCATATTCGAAAATCCGATGGTGATGGTGGCTCATTCACTTTTTTTTTCGATTTTATGCTGCCTGGTAATATTTCATGATGCGTGTTTAAAGACTACAGGACGAAATGTTTATCTCATCCATCATCTTTTAGCCATTTTTTCTTTGGCTTCATTGGATATCAGCTTCGGTGGATCCTTCAAAACGGACCCTGGATTCGATATGCAAAGACACGAATTCCACATAAACAACTGGATATACCCGACCGCCGACCCCGTTTTCTTTTCTATTCAAGATGCAGTTTCACGATGCATTTTGAATTTGATATTGCTTTGTATTGCCAAAATCATCATTCTTCTACGATTTCCTCAGAACCTTGTCAGTCTCAAAGGGCCGATGAGATCCTCAAAGTCAAATGCTGCGTTGCGACAAATGGTCAAGACCACTCCTGTTTTCAGCAACTTGCAGCTGCTACTCGGCCAGTATCAAGGCACCGATTTTGAAAAAGTCTATATAGCACTTAATGTCAAAGGATCCTTCGAATATCGAATTGATCACACTATCGGAAGGGTTTTTCTTGGGAACCAGTTTGCGGATCGAGTTACATTTCAAGTTCTGGAACGCATTTATCTTCTAGGATTTCTGTTTTTGTGTCTTCCTTGCAACGTTTACTTATTTGCGAGACTTTTCATTTTGTCCGAGCGGGACGATCCAGTAAATGCCTTAGATTATTTCGTTATTATTTCGATGCTAATACATGGATGTTCCTCGCTATTATATGTTAATATAAAGGTACTGGCAAGGGTGTTTCATTCACTGGAAATATATATATTAATACTGCCTTTGATATTCACCTGCGGTACTTTGATGTATTTTTCAAAAGGAAATCACCAAATTATATTGCCTATAATGCTTCTGACTTTGACTCTAAACCTAGCTGTGCAAGACGCCCACAAAGATCGTTTCCTCTTCAGCATTGTTACCACCTTGTTTTCTCTTTTCATGATGCACATTCTGTACTTTGGTATTATATTCAATCTTCTTACTCTCGGAAATGCATCATTATTCGGATTGTACTCCATATCGTTGAAAGAATTATGCATTGGATGGATGACGAACACTCTCATTATCATTTTTCGGAATTTTTACTATTTGATCCTCCACCCATCTTGCTTTCTGTTTATCAGAACCGCAATGCGTGCCGAGATAGTACCTAAGGATGTAGCTAGAGCGTTGAAAGCCACATCCGTTGACTACCTACTAAAGCATAAAGTTGAACTTGGAGTTCAGCTATTATTTTCGATAAATATAAAACGTTTCTTTCCCTCGTATGTCATATCTATTATGCCTCCTTTCGTTTGCACCATTTCTTCATACATACTCATTTGGGAACTTACAAGCCTGGGGGCTTGCTTGCTCATAATCTTCGTTAGCATATCCCGTGCTTGCTTCGATGCATCCAAATTGGTTTGCATTCTATCTTCTTCTGACTCAACACGCGAAACGGCCATCAAGTATTGACGATCCAAATCACTTGATTGGTGTTTTTCTGCAATATAACATCCAGGGAGTCTCTCCATCTGAAATTGTTTCATTGTGTTGGTGGCAATAAGCCCAGCATGAATACTCCCACTGAGGAGCCTCCTGTACCCGAGTTTCATCGAGTCTGATGAATATCTTGGTAAGTCGGCCATTAACTCATAAATTGACATTTCCAACGTGTCAGAGTATTGGTTGGTCGTTTCAAGCAATTCTGGAGCTAGTTCTAAAACACCGTTCAATGCCAAGCGACCTCTTGGTGACATGCTTGATTTTGCCACCTCGTGTAGGACCCCGAATAGCATGATAAGCCCAGCATCCTCGGCTAAATCCGCCTCAATGCACTGCTTTGCACATTCCACTACTATCTCGACATGCGATGTACGAAACAGATGTTCTTGATTCTCCTCCTGCAGTGCAAGTTTGTAAACGGCGGCACAAAATAAATACAAGGTATCTTTGTACAGATTGTCTTTCAAATGAAGCACAGCAAATTTCATGATCCAAAATACGTTCTCGCCAAATTCATTGACGGCTACCAAACTCCTACCATACATTGGACTTGTACTTGCGAACTTAAATAAAGAAAAAGCTGCCGCAAACACCGAGCTGGATATCTTTTTCGGAGACAAAATGTTCGACTGAGAAGAAAATAGAAAAACCAGTTGGAGTATAGATGCTGCAAAGTCTACGGCCAGTGATTCGTCGATAGGCTCATTTTGCAGTTCAGGCCATCTATCCACAGTGTGTGCTAAAACGCCTAGCACTTTCGATGCATATTCTACATCTTCATTTTTAACAACCTGCTGGGTTATTTTAGCAAGTGACTCCACAATACCTGTACTTAACTCTCCCTCCACTATCATATCTCCAAATACACCATGAATTTCAGATGATAGTATCGCATAGAGCAATGCAACAGCCGACGAAACACCTTTCTGTCCCAGCTCGTTGCCAGTATCAGCCGATAGACATCGAACTAGTTCTGAATAAATTTCTCGCTGAGAACAGTACAATTGCATTGGATGATTATCATAAAAGTCCAGTAAAACATGAGTGACACAAAGAAGCTTTGTTTGCTGTTCCCCTGGGACTTGTGCAGCACTGAAGAATGTGTGTAGTAGCAAGGGTTTATGGCATTTAAGAAAGTCTCTAGTTTCCATATTTTCCAAAATCTTATCGAATACATCCAACATCAATGAACTGGATGGCATCTCGGAATTGAACCCATCAAATATTTTAAGAAACTTGTGCTTCAAAAACTCAGAGATCCAAACAACTCGTTGTGAACCTTCAACGCAGAGAATCTCCCGATAAATCACCCACAAAACATCTTTCGAATTCAAAAAAGCCATCAACTCCTTTGCAACAATAGGAACTAATTCATAATCTTGATTCCCTGCCTGAATAGTCAGCTGTAGAATCTCACAAACTGTTGATGCTTCTGGAAGCTGCTTAGCTATGGGAACCATGACGCTTATCAACCGGTGAAACATCTCTGTGGTTATTGATTTACGGAATGCAATCACGTTGTGCATATTATCAGAGACGATATCGAATAACAAACGGCGAATTATTTCTAAAGCCATTTTCATGTCCTCTAAAGAATTCTTTGTTTGTAAGAACCAATCTAGGAGTTTTTGACAAATTTCAAAGCAAGGAACATGGACCGGAAACAGATCTGCTAGAGATTTCGTCAAATCTCTAAATATCTTTTCTACCGTCAGATTCTGTTGGAGACTTCCTAAATCATAGGCTCGCGCTACAGTAAACCAGCCGCAGGCAACTGGGTCTTCGTGGACCATTTGTAAAATCGCCTCACCATTCAATCTAGAGTATGGGCGTTGGGCTGACGTGCAAGACAAACTGTTGAAATCGCTTGGAGAAGCTTTTGAGTTTGAAAGCAATCGATTTAAACACTGCGCATAAGCGCACCATGTTTCTATCAAATCGTTGTTTAAAGACTGGGAGTCAATATCAATATCAAGCGAAGCACCCAGGTCAGATTGCAATTTTTGGGCAATAGACACCCATAGTTCACAAAATGCAGTCTGATTGAGACTATCATACCTCAGTTTAAGCAGAGATCTGCCTATTACATATATTTCCCGATAATCTTCAGGATACTTCTTCAAATTTAATATATTCAGCATCTCCTGCAAGATAAGATGGTTGTCAGTATGCGTTATCATCACATACATCTCAACATCTTTCGACACCACGTAGTAATATTCACAAATTAATAATTCCATTCTGTTAGCAAGGCCATTCACGTCTGGAACCCTTTCGAAACTTCTAGAACGCAGTTCGTTGCGGAAATCGAAGACGGAGCGAAGAACGGACGTATCACAAAATGCAAAATGCACATGATTCAAATTTTGACCAATACTAACTAAAATATGAAACCAAAGAAGAGAAATGTCTATCCAATTTGCGAGAATCTCATACTTTGTCCGGGAGCTTCTCTCTTTCCGTGTTCGGTCAATACTCTCCAACAAGAATTTTACCACGACTGAAATTATATCTTCAATTTCAACGAAAAATGTTTTAGGACCTTCATCATTATCGATACTTAGAAGTTTCAATAACCCTTTCGCCCCCAGCCTGATGTTTTCAAGGCCTGATTTATAACCAATTCGCAAAAGCAGTTGGACTAATTTATGCACCAACTCCTGCTTTCGAAGAATTTCTTTATTCTCTGAGCAATCGATTGTAAATTCTTGGAGGAGTTGGAGACGATTCTTTCCAGATAGTTTTGAAAATTTTAATGGATCAAAACTCTCCACATACCTTTCCAATATTGAATCATTCTCTTCAACAACGCCACCCACGTCATTTAATATACCCGACACCGGAACCACCTTATTATTAGAAACTAGCGACTTCCGTCTCAAGCCCATCTTTTTCTATGAATTCTGTATCAGACGATGAAGAAGAATTGCTGTTAATAACAGCCAGCTGTTGTGGAGGCAACCAGTTGGAGCTTCTCTTGGAGCCGTTAAATGGGATAGGTCCCCTGCTTTTTTGAATACCATGATTTCATCTGAGCTCACTCGTCTCGATTACTAGTAATAATAGAGAGAACAATGAATTGTCGAGCCATTGGAAACTTGCAGTTGCATTAATAAGTCCGTGGACACCTTATTACTCTACAGCTTAAGTTGGAAACTTTGCACATGAGGCACAACAAATTGGATAATTTGGAAATCGATTGGTTGTAGGAAACTAGGAATGAATAGATAAAAATCATAGGAGTGGAGTAGCGAAAATTGGATTTGGAGTTGCGAAAATTGGATAATATATTGGATTCTCAGTTCGTTAAAATTATTGCTAAGCCCACAATGGATTGTGAAAACTCGGAACCAACTCTATTTTCAGAATCTCATGAACACCAAATATTGAACTTCCAAAACAGCATGAATAGAAACCGAACCTACTCTGAGCCATCAATAGTGATTGCTGTATCGAACGTATCGCGTGCTTCCATGGAAAACAACGTGTCAATAAAACGATGTAACAGTGCCAATCCCACAATTGCTTCAATCAAAACACTTTATGCATTAGTTATCGAACCAGAAACAAAGTGCCACTCTAGCCTCGTGGAGAGATTCAGTTTCATTTCCGACCAACACGAATTGAAGTTGGTGTTTATGGAAGACTCTCGTTGTGCAAAGAAGGAATTAGTTAGAGCTCCTCAAAACTATTCCTTGGTACTAGCTAATCTCAAGTATTCGTCGCCCGAACAATTGAAAACCATGACCTCCTCATTTGGAAGAACATGCAGTGTCCCCCTTTTGACTTATTGCGATGATTTCACACCTATGAACACAGCTATTGAAAACGGAGGCGAGACCTTTGCAGATGCGCTTTTGAATCTCACTCTTGATGCTGCATCGAATAGAGATTCAATTCAGTATTGGATAAATAAGTCCATAGAGTGGCGATACACTGTGAAGCCTCGAGGAAGAAACACACCAAGAGGAAGGGTGAACTAAAAGCGCTCTCTTTTTGTACAAATTAGAATGAAGAAATGGAGCGATTTAATATGAATTGAGTGATTTCTCATAATATTGTTGCTTTTGATTACCTCACGGATTGTCACCAGGCTCTTTTCTTGTTTTTTGAGAAATTAGCGTTTGACGACTTCTATCCACTACTTGTAGCGTTTTAAAATAAATCGATGTTCGTTGTTATTGTTGTTATTAGGCTCGTTTCTTTCGACAAGATACTCTTGTTTTTCGAGAAATTAGCGTTGATGGCTTCTACTAGTAATCTACTTGCAGTGTTTAAATTAAAAACTTGGTACCTGGTAATCGATAAAAAACATAGTACAACTGTAGAGTACAGTAAAGTTTTTAAATTAACGGACACTTTTCTTTAAAATATGCGTGATAGTAGCATACTACGCGCAGCTGGTAAAACAGAAGTTCGTCCAGCACATAAAATAAAAACAAAGGACGAACCAGTATTTAGTCCAAGCTACGGCGAGGCGCTGTCTATACTGGGTGCAGACAGCTGGCAAGTATCTCAGTTTCGACCACGAATTGAGGATGTAAAAGCAGTACGACGTCAACGACGAGATATTCAAGGAGAGCGACTCTTCGAAATGATCGATAGTGCGGATCTTAATCTGCACGATGTAGATGAACATACCTTAGACCCACTGAGAAATAATTATGATGAGGTATACAAAGCAACAAAATCGCACGTGAAAACCCGAATATATCTAAAGAAGACTTCCGAGGCAAGACACAACACTATGAGCGTATTGAAAAGCGCACAAATGCTGGATCTTAGTGTGGCATGCGTGCAAAAGGTAAAGAGCAAGCGACGTTCAACTGTCGGATGTCCAATGACACTGTCTGACCAGGCACCAGAGAGCAACGATCCGATTAAACAAAGCGTACGCAATGCTTATGCTTCTGGGAAGCTAGACTTAGTAAATAAAAACATCAGCTGCCACGCTGTCATTGATGCTCTTTCCGATACTCTTTTAATGCAGCTAGGGAATTTAGTGGAACTCCGGCTCGCTAGAAATCAATTGGAACAGCTACCGAAAGGTATGGCGAGGTATCTTGGAAAACTTCATATTTTAGATATCTCACAGAACAAGTTAATGGAATTGCCAGGTGATATTTCAGATATTAGCAACTTGAGGGAGTTGTATATCCAATACAATAAATTGGAAACGATCGACAAGTCCATATTCATCGGATTAAAACATCTTTCAGTGTTTCTTTGTTGTGGAAATAATTTGGGCATATTGGAAGAACAATGCGGTAATGCTACTAATATCAAGACCTTGGACATTTCCAATAACAAATTGACCAAGCTTCCAGGATCGTTTTCGGAGATGAAAAGTATAGAATCAATCAACTTGAACGGTAACCGCTTGGAAACTCTGGCACTCATTAAACCATTATCAGCTCCTATTTCAAAATTCAAAATACAATCTTCAGACAACTGGGAGGAGATCGTTGATCCAAGTACAAAAGAACACGGGTATATCAATATAAGTACCGGAGAATGCAGGAGGAATATTCACGAGCAAGCTGCTGATGACAGTGATTACGCGTCAGACAACAGCGACGACATGACGCAGTTGTTTATGGAATGCAAATGCAATGACGCATTAGATTCATTGGAGGATCTCCGGAAGAAAGCAAACTCAAAATCAAAAACGCAGCACAATAAACTTGAACTTCAAAAGGAGTGGAAGGAATTGTTCGATCAGGAAAGTGGCCAGTATTACTATTGTAACTCTATGTCAGGAGAAACTAGATGGGAACCTCCCATGGTGGTGATAACCCCATTGAAACTTGAACACCTTAACCAGAAAACCAGAAACAGAGACATCCTCATTAAACGAAAACGAAGATTCGCTAGAAAGGGTAAATCAGAATGGACCTACTGGGTTAATTCAGAATCAGGACTCACAGAATACGGAAACTTTGTTTCAGGTAAGATCTTTCGAAATTTGCCTCCATGCTTGGATACGTGGGGATATTTAACGTCATTAAAAACACTACTAATCGCGAGCAACAATTTGACCACATTACCCGAGGGCATTGGATCACTCAAATACCTAGAAAAACTAGATGCATCACATAACAAACTGGTTGAGATACCCAACGGGATAACCCGTTTAAAGTACTTGAAGACGATGATCGTGTCTGATAACTCGCTGGAAGAACTCCCCAGAGATCTAGGTAATCTGCGAAAATTGATAATTCTGAATGCGTGTGGGAATCATCTCACAGAAATTCCTGACTCGATTGAAACTTGTGATTCCCTAGAGAGACTACTATTGAATGGCAACTGCTTGAAAGTTCTCAATGACAGAGTTGGAACAATAGAATCATTAATCGATATTAAACTGCTGGACAATCCAGATCTTATCCTTCCCTCAAGGTCTATTGTGGTCAAAGGAACCCCTAGTATCATGTGGGATTGCAGAGATAGAATGAAAAGGAGACTCAGGGGGGGGGCACCTCCTGCTGCTATGAGAGAAGGTGTGGGAGTGGGAGGAGAGCATTGTATGGTCGAGGGTCAATTCCAAGGAGCTCTAAAACGAGCCTACGACAGAGCCGACGAAACAGGATGTTTGAAATTGCATTTTCTTGGGCTAAGATCTATTCCCGAGCAGACGTTCAGATTGAATAGGTTGTTGGAGTTACGGATTTCCGGCCATCCCGAGCTGCAAGAGATACCTAAACACGTGGCACGACTGCCTACATTGCAAGTGCTTCATTTAGCAGCCAATGGAATTAAGGACATGCCACAGGACGAGGAGTTCTGGAGCTCACTGGTCAACTTAAAAGAGCTCGACCTGTCGGATAACAAGGTTACTCGACTTCCTAATTCCTTATCCCATCTGCAAAGTTTGAAAATTTTGTCACTGAGCGGCAATTGCATAGATGATATACAAGCTGAATGCATATCAGGTCCTATCACGGCAGTATTGGAGCAACTACGATTGGAGAACAATCAGCTACAACATATCCCCAACGAAATTTGCAATTTGAAAAACCTTCGTGTGCTTTTCCTTACCAAAAATTTCCTCACAGTACTCCCGGATCGTTTTGGGGAACTCGAAAATCTAGAAAAATTCTATATCAGTAGCAATCAACTTTTGACGCTACCATCAAGTTTTGGAAATCTAAGATCGCTAAAGACGATTCAAATGGCCAGGAATCAGTTAACTGTCTTCAGCGAATGTTTGTTTTCTGACTACCTTGTTAGCACACTAGAGTCGCTGAACATACAGGGCAATCAATTGAAGGAACTGCCGTTCGGTTTTGAAAGGTTCAAAAAATTGAAGCAACTTTGGTTTGATATGAATCCAATGCATTCTCCGCCGGCAGATTTTAAAGGGAAAACTTGGGAAGCTTCTCATGTAGTAGAATATTGCGCTGAACGACATCGTAGATTTAACCTGGTGAGCAAATTGCTTGCAGCTTGTATTGACTTTGATTTTGATTCCACCAAACTTTTTCCAGTAGTTAACGGGGCCATCATCGACAAATTTGGATACTTAGAGGATACCAAGCAAGTGGATGCACTATTGGACCAATTTTTGAACTCACGCTTTTATGATTATCTTGAATCCGGTGACCAAATTGTAGCCAAAGTCAGGAAGCTTTTCGAGGACAGAAAAATGTCCAAATTTAGAAAAGTCCTTGATGGTTTTTTGATGTTGCTAGAAACTGCTGACCGGTTTGGACGAATACCTGGACATTGCTTTGAAAAAAATGTGCCGATGGATTTCGGTCGCAATCATGAACCAGTGCCTTGCTACGCATTCAAACTGGATGCAATTTTCCAGCCAATTGCCCCACTGCTGACTAAAAAGAAACCCGTCCAAACTGAACTAGCCGAAGACGATAGTTCAGATGAAGCAGATGGTGATGTAGAATCAAATGACTCAGAATCAGAAAGCGATCGCGAATCAATTTCCTCTCTCGAAGATTCAGCAAGCGAGACAGAAATCACAGAATTAGAGAATGAATTCAACTATACTGAAAACGACATATGGCCTTCAGTGCAAGAATCATGTGTATCAATTGGCAATGAAGACTCCTACCACTTTCAGTACAGTAAAGAAGTACTACTCTTAGCACTCAGGGAATACCGGGGACCGTATGGATGTGTATCCTGGATAGGTGCTCCACACAGTTTCACTGGGGAAGCTCCCATTCCTTCCATCTTGCCCTATAATTCGATAACGCATCGTCGCAGCATTGAAGTGAAAACAAATAACAACGACTCTCAATTCAAACGCAAGGTTACTTCTTTGAAAACAGTAATTCGTGCAAAGTACAAGTCATTCACGGGGGTACCAGCTTTGATGACGGAGGAGGAAGAGCGACAGTATCATTTTAATGACGTAGGTGATGGACGACAGGTGGTTATGTTGCCTCAACTCCTGGTGACCTTCGAGGAGGCTCGTAGAGATGATGAAGAAGAAGCTTTGATTCAATACCAAGCAGATATCGCAGTGGGGCTGCTAGAGAAACACTTAAATACCCCAGAAGGTAAAGAGCAATTAAACCGTAGAGTGATAGATCGTATGAACAAAGCCACAGATAGTGTGCAAGATATCAAGGACGAATTGGTCGATTGCAGAATAGCATGCAATAAAGCCAATTTGAATTTTGATGACATGAACGCCAGGTTCAAGGCATTTCAAGAAGACAAACCTTTTGATTTGCACCGATTCAAGTCGCAAGTTCAGGCTGAAAAACATCTGGAAAAAGCAAGGCGGTTGAAGGACGACAAGAAAGCCGAACTTGAAAGATTGCAGATCAATTTGGACTCAGCAAAGGCGCGCAAGAAGCTGAAATTCCAGGATATGAGGGTAGATACAATTCGAAGATTGCAAGAAATGGTTTTCTTAAAAGAGCGACATAAACAAAACGAGGTTTTTCGAAAGGCGGCAAAGAAGAATGGTCTACGTCGGCCGTTTGATGGATTGAATGGAGTCAAATTCGAATTCTGGAAAGTGCACCGTCAACGTGAAAAAGCAGCTGCTGGAAAGGTGGAGAGCAGCGATGAAGAAATGAGCTCACGAAGAAAACGTAGAAAAAATCCAGGCGATGTTGTTGAAGCCGAGCCCTACGACAGTGAATACGACGAAATGGATGATATATACATCAACGACTCGTAGCTGCTATCTCGAATATTTGAATTGATATCTTTATCTGCGCTTTTTACCGCTGTTGAGGGCCTGAAAAAAATTCTGCAAGGACGATGCAGCAGGTTTCTGGACGGTTTTATCTTCAGTGTTTCCAGCAAGTTTTTCCAACAGTGTCAATGGACGCTGAGTGACATTACTTTCAAAGGCTTTCATGACTCCAAGGGCGCTTGCAGCTGCGACTGAAACCGTGTCTTTCTTTGATTTTGACTTTTTAACAGACTGTTTGGAATCTTCAACGAGTTTTCGCTTCACCACACGACTGGGTCCGTCTGCTATAAAAGTCACTGAATTGCATACCTTGCACTTGACTATCAACTCGTTATTCTTTCTCTTGGGTCTAGTGATCAAACCCCCATTTCGTCCTAGTATCAATATCGTGCCACAGCCGGTGCACAACCTACGATTGTACTTGTCCATCAGCGCCACCGCTCCCACCTTTCCTACTATCGCTGACGATAGAATAAATGCATTTGAGTAATCACCTTGATCTATCAATTTCTTCCAGTGCTTGTCGAGCAACTCAGTCATCAATGAATTCAAATGGACGAGTATGCAGTGAATTTTTAAATTTCGATAAAAATCAACACAAACTATCTTCTTTCGCAACTCCACGATTTTGTATGGCGAAACGATGTCCACACGCTCAAGTTAACGAAAACAGTACGAATACCACTGGGTGAGAATCTCGAAATGCAGATTTTGAATGGTGTCGGAAGTCACTAGGCCTGTTTAATGTAGAGTCCCTTATATTACTATATTTGCCTTTATTATAGGGGTCAACGAAGGATTCAAAGAGGGACGTTCGACCTCGGATAAGAGTTCAAAATCTGGACACATGTGATTAAGGCCGACTTGAAGAGAAGTGAGGGCATACTATAGAGCTGAAGCTGGATGGTATATGAAATGCGTTTTATAAATCAAAATGCTAGTTAACTAATTTTAAAATACTAAAAGTGTTTTGAACACCAACAATAATCTGCAATTTTTCAAATTCCTCATACTAGCTGGTAGCTCATCACCGATTTTGTCTTCAGAGAGCTAAACTAAACCGGCTTCCATCAAAACTTGTGCTGCATTATTCTGAAAGGAAATTCAAAAAGTCTCAATGGAACTAGCAAGCTCAAGTTTGGATGAACCTATAGCAGCGCTTGTAAATATTCACAAGTTTAAATCTATTGTTTGAAAAGTTGCCCCCTGAAAGAGTTCTCAAGACAGAAAATAATTTATCCAATATTTGAAGTTAAACTACTTTAACAGGCCCTTTAGACAGTCTCTTGAGGCAACTTGAACATCGTATATTCACTCTCAAGCCAGTTGGAATTGCGCCGTCTTCAGCAACTTTACGGGAACTCACGAGAGTCTAATAGTATCCACAAAAAAAGAGGAACAGTTTTCAGAATAGCGGCGGCTCGAGTTGAAGTTGGGAAATAGGATGAGTCGGTTGAGTCCCTATATTAGGTCGAATTCCCTAAACTCTGTGGTTCTCTACCATAAGTTCAGTACCAATCTCTTTTCATCCGCTCCCTCCGAACCATCCATTTCATAACTATAGTAATGCTTACAAGATCTTGCATAAAGGATGAGCGGGATCGATAATGTTGAAAATATAGAGGATTTTTATTCTGCGTTATTGGTGAAGTATCTACCACATGACAAATCCGCTCTCAATTTTGAATTGAGCGACTATAATATAAAGTCTTCAGGATTCAGAAAAACGGATGGTAAACCTCCAGTTCCAGCGATGCCTCAGATTGACAAACTGTATATGCTTTTTCACGATCTAAGAAATACGGAGCCCTCCAATAGATGGTTATCTCAATATCTCATGGAAACGGCAGACAAAGGCCCGCGTTCGATATATGGAACATCAGGATGCGGAAAAACTCGTGGGATCTTGGAGTTCTTGTCTCATGAATATGGCATATTTTTTATCATATTGTTCCCGAATGGTCGCAGGCTCCAAAGACCTGGCTATGAGCCTGAACAGACTTCGCTTTTTTTCTAGATCTACAAAAAAGAACTACGCTGTTGCGAGAAACTCCTTGTGTATCGTGTTATTTGTGAGAATGACGGTGTTTCAGCATTTGCGGAAGATCATGGGCATAAAATTGATGCCTTATGAATGGATGATGGCGCAGTTGCATCCAGAACTTTTTTTCGGCAGTGATGTATTCATGAAAATGAATATAGACGTGTTTCAGAAATGTGATCTGATTGTAGTTGGTGATATGCTACTCAAACGGCGAAAGGAGCTTGATCTCTCATTTCATTGTTTTGTGGATGAAGCTCAAATTTTGCTGAAAGAATACCCCTATCCCTTACTTCGAAGGATTGAAGGAGATCGCGATCGGTCGATGTACTCGGCTGTTTTTGCAGGATTTATCTCAAATAGCAGAATCTGGAATACTTCACTACCTGTTTTAGCTGGTATTGGTATGTGCCAAGAAAGTTTGTTGGAGACTATAAGTGAAAGTTACGCTGCGAAAGAGCGCCATTACCAGAATACGTTTGTTCATTTTGATCGTTTAAGTTGCGAAGGCGTAAAGCGGTACATGGGCATATTTGCAGACTTGAGTGAGGAAAGTTCAAGCTTAGTGACCCACGCAACCAAATGGCTCTGCGGAAGACCAAGTTTCACTGCAACATTCTTAAGTCTATGGATGCAAGGGACTGGTGACACAGCGCCTCCGATCAACCCTAACTCTTCCAGGTTGTTGACGGCGATTGACTGTTACGTTGAAGCACTGACTGCCTTGCCGGGACATGATTGCTCTCAATGGTCAAAGTTTTTGAGACATGCTTCTCTATACGCTTTACTCGGCAACGTGTTTTATGAAAATGCTTCTGAATATCAGGAACATGTGACTTTGAAGACAGTGAGCCAGAGAGCTATATTGGAATATGCTCTTAGTGGAAAGCCAGTTGCGTTGCCCAGCAACCTTCATTCGGCTGTTCGACTAGGAATTTGTGCTATATCAAGTAATAATACATTGATTCTTGAAGAACCGCTCATTGTGGAAGCAGGTCGAAATCACTTGGGAGGACCCTATTCATTCTTAAAAGACAAGCTGAATGCAAATGATACATCTGGAATCGGGCTTCCTTTTGAACTGTGGAGTTTGCCATTCATCAAAGAGCGATTTCTTCGCATGATAGCTATCATGAATGCAGAGCAAAAGATACCGAGATTTGCTGATGATTTTCGTATTGGAAGATCTGCCTATTGAGTGATCGTATTGAATGTAGGCAATGCAGAAGAGACAATGGAATGGATTGCTAGTAGTTTGGATATCCCATTCGATGGAGCGGTGCCGCCTTTTTGTTTTCCGGATTCACTTATGGGCCCAGAGTGTTTATTCTTCTTGAGAAAAAAATGGCAACTGGAAAGAATATTTGCTGACCTCGTGCAACTCAAAGCTTAATACGGCGAGGAAGACAGGTGATACTCTTCGTGTCATCCGTCCGGAATTTTTGTATGCCTCAATCAGCGGCAAGAAAGCCGCTAGTTTAGCCCTTGAAGCATCTAGCAGAAAGCAATGGGATAGGTTATATTTGCGACTCTTTGATGGTAACTCAACCAAGGAGACCAGAAAACGCAATATTGGTGTGGTAAATGTTGCTATGGATTTTGTAGTCAAGCACCCTCAACAGAAGGAGTCTTTTCCTCACTTTTGTTTCGATCGACACATGGAAATAAAATTTCCAAAAAATTGTCTTGTTGCAAGTTGTGTTGCAAGAAACCCGAAGAAGGATTCCCTTTATAATTTCGTCGTTACTTTAGATGAAATATCTGCACCATTCCTCTTCGGCAAAGACAACTGTGATTTCTTTCCTCCTGCCAAGACAAGTCCTATCTAATCATAATTTTTTATTTTTTTTATTTTATTAAAACAACAAAAATCGATTTTTTTATTTTATTTTAAAACTACTAGTAGTGGATAAAAGCCATCAAATGCTAATTTCTTAATAAAGAAGAGTATCTTGTTGAAAGAAAAGAGCCTGATCGCAATCCGTGAGGTAATCAGAAGCAAGAACATGATGTGGAATCACTGAATTCGCATTATATTTCTCCTGATGTAATTTAATTGCATCCCTCGACTTGACAGCTATGTCGCCTGCACGCGTTCCATGAAGTATCTACTAAAGTATTTAAAAATACTTCATACACTGATGTTCCTCTCTCTGTATCACCAAAATAATCTCGCATACCTACCAAAAATGTCTGCAATAGTATCCTCGTATCCGTACCCATCCAGCACCAATGCCAATAGTGAAAGGAATCAAAATATGACCAGAACCTGTCACAAAATTTTGATATTTTTTTAAACACAATCAAAACTGATTTCGCAATGTACCGTTCCTGATGTACTTTCGAACTGATAATGGAAGTATTTTGGGATCGAACGAGGAATCATTTGGAATAAGTGGTGCACTTGTCGACCTAGTTGCGAAAGAATGTCATTTGAAAATCGTCTCCAGCCGAATCCCTTTGCCTTTTTCAAGACTTTGTAGTGGTGCTGTGTGGTATACTTTATCATTCAACAAGCCTTTATTAGTTGCATTGGTGGACATCGCCTGGGAAAAAGGTTATATTTACTCAAGATTATGTTCATTACGTGTTCTTCGTATGTGAAGTTAGATTTTTAGTCGATACTAGTAATCTTGATGCTAGCTTATTAACTCAATAAATTAATATATGGAGTTCCTGGTTCATTTTTCGAATTCAAAATTCCTATTTCAAAACATTTCTAATTAGTCTACCTTTACAAAGTTGGATATATTACTTCGATGCCAAAACCTGCTTAAACGCATTCACCCAACGTTGCGCTGCGCCTGGAGAATCTGCTTCCAGATCAAGAGTTCTATTCCCCGCCACGAGCGAGAAACATATGTTGTGTTGTCCTCCCTGAGGCTGACTTCTTGACAATGGCCAAGAAGATTGCTTAGGTTTGGTGAACACGTCGGTTTTATGGCCCTGTAGTACCTCCTGTATATCTTGGACTAGCATACTCCTCGCTTGAGAAACAGTCTTTGGTGAGTCTGCAGTGGGACGCTTATCGAAGGGGCACCAAAATACCCGGGTCAAAGATTGGTCACACCACACGAAACGACGATGAGGGTAGCCCCGACGGCCATGCTTGAGGAAGATGCCTCCTTTGCACAGCAAAAACTTTAATGTTTCATCAAATCCTGAATTAGTAATAGTAGCCTGATCGTTTTTGAAATCAATTTGATGACCAACATTGGAATGTCGATGGTCGTCTATTTCAGTGATCTCAGAAAGTTCATTGAGCACAGAGGGAATGCTTTCTTTCTCTTCAACTTCTGATTCATATTCCATGGAAGTTCGCTCTTTGGCCCCAGCTGATGATTTACTGTTGGCATTTTTTCTCGGTGACCTTGTTGGAAAATCAAACTTGAAACTATCAGATGGGCTTTGCAGCTCGGCAGTCTCATCGAGAAAAGAGAGATAATCCCCTGATTCAATGTGAGTTGCTTGCGATTCCCCTTCTTCAAGGAGCGATTTGCCAAGAAGAGCCGACACCACTTTACTATCTGTATCCTCTTGTTCTGCAAGCAGCAGTTCATGAAGCATTTGTCTGCCTGCTCCATAGGATTCATCAT
>Ga0105054_10001862_pt1 | contig 34223 bp, 23 predicted proteins | sample BON02_FD_78091 | JGI IMG/M metagenome (GOLD analysis project Ga0105054, IMG submission 78091) | Freshwater microbial communities from Lake Bonney liftoff mats and glacier meltwater in Antarctica - BON-02 (megahit assembly) | ecosystem: Environmental > Aquatic > Freshwater > Ice > Glacier...
CCGAGCCACGTTCTCGAACCCCGACACCCGGCGACTCAATCGGTGAAAGCCGACAACGCCCCCTCGCGCGCCGTTCACCACTGCAGCGATTATTTACACGTCAATTAACACAAGTCGTTTCCATGCAAGTGTTTCCAGAAAACACTTACGCGAATATGGCGCTGTCCCGCTAAGCAGGTCGACAGGTCATTTCACAGTCACCTGAGGTTCTGTGTCTGCTGATCCAAGTTTGTCCTGGCCCAGCAGTCGTTTGCCTTCCTCAAGGACAAACTTAGGATCCATGAATGGCTCGTAGCTAATGTCCTGCCAGCGGATTTTTCCGTCTCCATCAATCAGAAACGTGCCATGCAGTGCTTTGGCCTCGAAGTCGTCGAAACACCGATAGGCCTTGAAAGTGGTCAGGTCTGCATCGGACAGCAGCGGAAATGAAAATCCTTTATCAAGATCTTTATAGGCAAGGTTCAGCACGTTTTGTTTGTCGGTACTGATTGCGGCCATCTCAAAACCAGCGTTCCGAAATTCGTCAGCCATTGGAGCAAACTTTTGCAATTGCTCAGCACAATGCAGGCAGCCTGCTCCCAGATAGAAGATGACAACCACAGGCTTGCCCTTGAAGTCTGCGAGCGACTGCTGTTTGTTTTCAACATCGGGCAACGACCAGCCTGCCGCTGCTACGGGTTGCCAGTGAAGCGGGCCCAGAGAAACCAGCGGCGGTCGAGCTCCGATATCTGCCAATAGAGTTCTCGACTGTTTCCAGTCTTTGGTGAGGCCGAGCGCTTCTGCGATCGGAGTCAGTCTTGCAAAGGCTGGTATTGAGAGGTCGATTTCTGAAGACAGTTTCTGCAGGGTTTCGAATGCCTGTTTCGCATCGTCTTTCTTATCGGCGGCATTCAGAACTTCAATCTGTGCTGCCAACGGACGAACTTCGTTACCGTTACTGCGAACCAGATCGGTGATTTTTTTAACGGCGTCATCCTTTTTGCCAACCTGCAGCATCAACAGCACCTGTTCTTCGACTGGAACCCCGCCAGCTTTTTCAAACGCTGCAAGGCCTTCTTCTATTTTGCCATCGCGAACCGCCAGCCGCCCATCAATTTCCTGAATGGCTTTTTCCAGATCGCGAACTCGACTGCGGTGTTTGCCTTCCGCTGTGCTGCGAGCTTTCGCAATTTCCTTATCGTCTTTTTTAGCTTCTTTGGCTTCCGCTTCGGCCTTATCTCCGGCAGTTTTTTGTTTCTCTTTTTCGCCGGACAATTGAGCGTCAAGCCTACCGCGAATGTCGCCGGCTTTGGCAATATCTCCAGCGACGGCATAAGCACAGGCGAGGTAGCGCTCTGTTTTCAGGTCTTCAGCTTCGTCGCCTGTTGTTTCGAGATAGGGGCTGTCGGCGAGTGCGATAATGCGATCGTGCAGTTGATATGTTCGTAGTACGTCCAGTAATCTCTGGCGACCATACTTGTAGCTGCCGGACTTGCTGATGTCGTTGTACTTTGGGTGCCGAGGGTGGTCGATCATGTTTTGAGCGAGATCGACTGCGTCACCGACCCGGCCGATGTGCACCATGTTGCGAATGCACCATTCATTGTTGTGAGCAAAGTTGTGAATCTGGTCCGGCAGGATCAGGTCTTTCATCATATGAGCATGGTCTACTCGAGCTGAGGCTTCCTGCTGATAGACGGCGTCGTTATAGCGTTTAAGTCGAGAATAAATGTGTCCTGGCATGTGCCACATATGAGCAATCGCTGGAGCGGCAAGACCACAGCGAGCTGCCGATTCCAGAGCAAGTTCTGCTTTTCGCGTGTCCCACAAATGGATGCGATAGTGGTGTGCCGGATGAAGCGGTTCTTTGTCAAGAATTTCCTGAATCAGGGCGTCGATCGCAAGATAGCTGGTTGTGTCAAGCCCTTCGCGACGAGCTGACCAGAGAAACTCGCACAGGAACGCCTTTGCTTCAAGATCTTCTGGAAACTCGATGATCAAGTCTTCCATTTGTGTCAGATATTTTTCAGCGCGTTTTTTCTTTTCTTCCGCTGACGCTTCTTTGGCGTTGATGTATTTGTCGAACGAGTCGATGTAAAGCTGTTCGCGACGGGAAACGTTTTTCTTACGGTCAACAGCTTCCTTAATAAAGCCCTTGGCGCGGCTTGTGTTTTTGCGGTTTGACATCGCCATTCCCCAGTAGGCGATTGCACAATCCGGATCCAGCATGGCAGCCTGGCGAAAGGATCTTTCAGATTCGAAGTACCAGAACCCATGAAGCTGAGCGATGCCTTGTGTGACAAACGCCTTTGCTTCTTCTGATTTGGAAGTCGATGGGAAATTCACGTTGCCGACGTCGGGCATCAGGTAAGCCGCCTGACGAGGTCCTTCGTTGAAGACTTCACCGTGAATGGAATGCCCCTCAAGCAACGGCGGGGTTTCTTCTGTTGCTGCTGCGACTTCGGGTTTTGCAACAGGTTCCGTTTTGGCAGCTTCATCAGCAGTTGCGGCTGAGTATATGGCTGAGAGAAACGGAAGAAAGACCAGACAAGCGAATAGGCGGGGTTGCATGGATTCAGGTGTCCAACACAAGGGAGTGAATGGCGGAGCTTTATTGTGCCTGCTGAAGACTGGTTGGGCAAGTGCCTTGCTAAAAAGACGTCCGTTCTTGTCAGGAACGCTGGCAGCGAATTGGACTTGGGAAGCTTAGGCGTTACTCTGCGGCTTACTCAAAAATCTCAGCTTTTTGGCAACATCAGCTCGTATCTATTATGTCGCGAATATCAGACTCCTTCCAAAATGCCGTTAACTCCGGACGAATGGCTTTCATGCCCTTTATTACGGCGGGAGATCCATCCACTGAAACCACGGCGGCCGTTTTGAAAGGTCTACGCGATGCCGGCGTCGATTTGATAGAACTTGGATTTCCCTACAGTGATCCAATTGCGGACGGGCCGGTGATTCAGGCGTCGTATACGCGAGCATTGAATGCGGGGATCACCGTCGAAGCGATCTTTGACATGATGCAGTCGCTGCGTGAAGCACAACTGCCGCCAACGCTGGCCATGGTTTCGTTTGCCATCATTTTTCGATATGGCACAGAAAAGTTTGTTACACGAGCAGCCGAAGCTGGCTTCAGCGGTCTGATTGTACCTGACCTGCCGGCAGATGAGGCGCAGGATGTCTCGGCGATTACCCATGCACTTGGTCTGGATCTTGTTCAGCTAATTGCACCTACAACCACCGAGGCACGGACTCAGGAAATTCTGGACGCATCCCGCGGATTCGTTTACTGCGTGTCTGTTGCGGGAACCACCGGAGTTCGCAAAGAATTGCCTCCCGAACTGATCGAGCAGCTAAAGCGTCTTCGTAAATCGACTGCGTTACCGCTGGCTGTTGGCTTTGGAATCAGCGGTCCTGATCAGGTAGCAGCGTTGGAGGGCGTGGCCGATGGAGTTATCGTTGGTTCTGCGATCGTCAGGATCATGGCGGAATCAGCCACTCCCGCAGCGGCCTCTGCTGCAGTGCGAGATTTTTCAAAGACGATGATGTCAGCTGTTGCGGTCGTTAAGCCGTCGGTTCGTGGCTAATCAAATCCGCCGGCTTTTGTTGATTCGTCTATCGGGCACTTTCCAGAAACGGAATCACCGTGTTTAGCAACCGTGACGATTTGGTCCAGTGGATGCCATGAGCGACGCCGGCAAATGGCACTCGAACGACATTGCGATTTAATGAAGCCACGTGCCGCGCGTCTTCGTCTGTCAGCATCCCACCAGCGGAAATGTCAGCCTGCAGCAGCAGCGATGGACAAAGCAGATCTTTAAATACGTTATCGATATCGTAACCCTCCAGCCAGTTGGCCGCCGTAATTGAGTGAAACACGGCTGGGTCGAGCTTCTGCAGGCAGGACGCGGCAAACCGAAGTTGCGCTTCGTCGCGAGTGTCACCGATCCGAAGCTGCTGCCCCGTTACTGGATCATGAAACGTTGAGTCGCCCAGTGCTGCTGCTATCGTCGCCACGGGATGTTGACTGCCGGCAAAATTTGCAACGGCCGTGAAGTAGCTCAGCAGTCCTGTTGTCGAAATCATTAGGCCCATAGTGTGCAGCGGCGGGTCTTCCATTACGATCGCTGAAATTCGAGTGCCCAGTTTTGCCGCCACGCCGGCTACTGTCATGGCTCCTAACGAGTGCCCGTACAAAACGACAGAGCCGGAAATATGGCTGTCAATCAATTCGCAAATGTCGTCAACATAGTTGGTTACAAGATAGCCGTCCGCAGCGCGGTCCGAAAGTCCGTGCCCGCGGAAGTCAACCAGCATCAGACGATGGCGTAACGACAGTGGAGCAACGATTGGCAGAAACGTTTGCCACCTTCGAGTTACGCCATGCAGCATGACAAGCGTTGGTTCGTTTGATTCCGTTTCTGCAATGTTCAGGGAAATGCGACCCACTGGCTTTTTTGAATAGACAAATTGCACGCGATGTTCTTTCTGTAAATTCAGACAGCCGACTCTTTTCCTGCACTTTGGCAATTCACTCAGGTCAAATCAAACAGCGGCAGTTGATTACTGCGTAAAGCTTATCACCGCGTGATGTTGCGACGCCTCCTGGTCGCCACCGAAACGAACTTATATCGCCGAAAATGAACATCAGATGTAGGCACTCGTCTAAGCTGAAGCTCTTAACTTGGCTTCGATGTTCACAACCCTGTGCTTGTGGACTGAGGCGATTTCACTGGGAAGGTTAAGTTCTGTCCATCTCGCAATCTTAATGCCACCTGAAGTGGTTTTCTGATACGCAGATTCGTTTCGACACGACGCTGCAACTTAAACGTTACGGCACATGGAGGCCAGGGCATGAATGTGCCAGAGTTTCCGGAAAAACCAATTCCTGCACAGGCAGTTAAACCGTTTAGCTCGGCGTCGGGCGACTCGAGGGTCGCCGCTTCGCATCAAACAGATGTGACAGGCCGCATGATCCGTAGCAGATTCGCTCTGCTTGTTGTGCTGATCATGGTTGTCCTGGCAGATATGACGGTGTATCACGCCTGCGGATTTACGGGGCCAGCCGTATACTTGATCGCGGCTTCGGTTTTGCTGTTGATCGGCATTCCGGGCCGATGAATGAGACTCTGTGCGCTTCTGATTTCCGTGCTGCTCATCCTTTTGTCGCTGAGACTTGCGTGGAACGGTTCGACTATGCAGACGGTGGTCGGATTCTGGTTGCTGAGTGCTTTTGCAGTATCTCTGCGACGCCATACGCCGTTCTTTCTGGAAACGTTTCTTTTTTCAGTTCAATGTATTCCCGGCGGCTACGATTTCTTCAGTCGTATTTAATAATCGAGTTCGCGAACGTGTCCTTGGTCCCGTGGATCAGGGGCGGCCACTGAAGTTTCTGGCAGTCGGGCTGCCCGTTATCAGTGTGCTGTTGTTTGGTGGCGTGTTTGTGATGGCGAATCCCGATCTTGTGAATTGGATTTCGGGGACGTTGGGTTCATCTGTGGCTTCGATCCGCAGATTTCTGTTTCAGTTTTCGGTGTTTGAAATTGCATTCTGGTGTGGCGTTGCCTGGCTGACGGGGTGTGTGCTTCGTCCGTTATTGGCCCCAATGGCAGAAGTGGTGGGTGGGTTTAGTGGGGAAGGCAGCGCGACAGAAACTCGGCTCTATTCCGCTTTTCGCAACACTCTGCTGGCGATGATTGGCCTGTTCGGCGTTTACCTGCTGTTCGAATCGAGGGCATTCTTTTCACGGAAACCGCCAGAGGGCTTCACGTATTCCAGTTACGCTCATGAAGGATCCGCATGGCTGACGGTCGCACTTGGGATGGCGACCGTGATGCTGTCGTTGATTTTTCGAGGTCTCACGCTGTCCGATCGGCGAATTCGCAACCTCCAAAAACTTGCGTGGGCGTGGTCATTGCTGAATTTTGGCCTGACGATTGCCGTCTATAACCGCATGCTAATTTATATCGATTACAACGGCATGACGCGTATGCGAACTGTCGCGCTGCTGGGCATTACTTCAGTGGTGGTCGGCTTTGCTCTGGTGCTGCTGAAGATCCATCGCTGGCAGACGTTTCACTGGCTGATTCGTCGCCAGGTTTGGGTTCTGTGCCTGGCGATCTACGTGTATCTCGTCCTGCCTGTTGATGTTCTGATCCACCGTTACAACGTCAGGAAGATTCTGAATGGAAACCTGGCTCCAATCGTGCAGGTGACGGCTCATCCAGTAGACGACGAAGCCCTGCCTGTGCTGATTCCATTATTTGAAGCAGAAGACAGGATGATCCGAGATGGAGTCAAGGGACTGCTGTCGACGCGGTTCGAATCGCTCGAAGATCAACTGGCAGAAAACAGGTTGCTTGGCTGGACCGCGTGGCAGAAAGGTAAGTCTGACTGCCTCGATTCGCTGCAGCAGACCAAGATGCACTGGGATGCATTCTCTGATAGCCAGCACGCAGCGGCCGCCTGGATGAGTCTGCAATCTTATGCATACCGAAATTGGTGGTAGTCGCTGACACATTTTAAAGACAACACGCCCTGAGTTAATAACTCAGGGCGTGTTGTGATTTGATAGACGGCCGACGGATCTACAATGCAGCCTTTCGCTTGGAAAGCCTTCGTAGGCTATTAATACCGCCCTCTTACATGTTTTCGTCGCCTCGCCACACAACCTTCGTCTTGGTCATTGTGTCGTGCAAAGCACGATGATCCTGGGTAAACGCGCACATCACGAACGTTGCTGAAAGCGTGACGAATGCCAGCATGGCTGCCCAGAATCTCTTCAGAGCGAGATTGAACGACATTGGGCTGTTGTCTTCCTGAAGCACTATCAGCCCGAACGTCCATTTTCCAAGCGTGGCCCGACCTGATCCGGATTCAAAATTGGCGAAATAGATGCCCAGTGAAAGTGATATACTGCCGACTAGTGCCACCCAATATGCTCCGGTTGCGATTGTTTCAGATTCATACAGGGTATTCACCAATCCACGTACAAATCCCGATCCATAGACACACACACCAATAATCAGGGCGGCAAGCACCATGTCCACCTGGAAAGCCAGAAACCGCGGGCCGAATCCCGCCGAAGACAATGGCACCTGTTCGTTGCAGATTTCCATGTCCGGGCGGAAATAGAGTGCGAACAGTCCAAATACCCGCATCATCAAGATGGCCGGAAACGCCAATAGTGTTGACAGTAGCATTCCGAGTGGAAGGCAGATCAAAAACAAGAGCGGCAGACGCAGAAACATAAACGATCCCGTCGAATCTGCGTCAGCGATTGTGTAGCTTGAAATTGCACTAAGTACGGATACTTCGACCTGATTCATGTAGAATTCGGCAACCTGATTCCAGCCCAGCGCCAAGCCGACGCCAGTTCCCAGAGGAATAAGCAGCACGAGGCCAAAGAAAATGGCAGACACGTACAAAGTTGGCACCAGCGTGTTGACCAGGTCTTTGGCCATCCAGCTAATCAACCATGCTCGATAGCTGTACTGCTGCGACATATGAACGACAGCCAGCGGCAGGAAGATCAGGTAAGGAATCAGAAACAGCACTATAAAGGTAACCAGTGAAACAGTGTCATCGATACCGGAAAAGTGCATGGCGATTGGTATCCAGATCACCGGATACATCAACACAATCGGCCAGAAGATGGATGTAAATCCCGTGGTCATGTTGCCATACATGTCTCCCTGAAAACGTTTGATTTTCTTTTCTTTGGCGAGCGTCAACTGAATGATTTTTGCGCACAACGTCCACGCCCAGCCGCCAAAACTAAGCAGGAAGACAAAGAATATGAACACCCAGAAATACGTGGGCGGTGAAAACCATGCCGCAATTTCCGGCGGTGGGTACCGACCTTTGCCGTCGGTTAGATAGGTTGAACCGGGCGTGTACTTCACTCCGTCATAGAAGGCCGTTTCCTTATCTTTCAAGTCAATAAACACTCCGTTCACTGTGATTGTGACACCTTCTGCAGTGTCCTTGAGTTCCACTGCTCGCGTCCTTGTGTACCAGTTCAGCACAAAGGCGGCGATGATCACCATGGTTGCTGAAAGCCCCCAAAGCACGCCTGTTTTGAAGGCCCAATTCTTGTGACCCATCAGGAACTTCCAGGCGTTCGGCCAGATGGCCTTGTAGAACTCTTCCGGAGGTGGCCCCTTTCGAGACCTCTTTTTTTTCTGTTCTTTGCTCAACGCTCCCGTCTGGATATTGACTCCGCAGTGCGGGCACTCAAATTCTTCATCGTCAACGGGTTTGGTGCAGCTGGGGCAGACTTTCTGTCGACGATCTTCCGCACGTCTCAGGTCTAGACCTCCGAACAGATCGTCGTGGTCCGACGGTTCATCGAAGGACGGCTCTGTTGGCCGAGGTCGCTTTCGTTTTGGTGCAGCTTCACCGCCGGTTGCGGCGGGAACCGCGATGCGAGCATCGCAGTTCTTGCACTTTACTGCTCTGCCAGCAGCTTTGTCGGATACGGCAAATACCGCACTGCATTCTTTGCAACGGACCTTGATTGGCATTGTTCTGTATTTCTTTCGGGCTGGTCTATTTTGCAGCAGCCATTTTCGACACCCCAGCGTCGAAAACAAGTTCACTCACTGACAGACGATTATTACAACAGTAGAGTACAGAATTCATTCCCGGATCGCGCGGACCGCCGGGTTGCAAAAAAAAAATCGGCTTTTGGCGGTTGACTTTCGTCAACATCCGAACATCACTAGGATAATCGGCCTCAATTTGCAGCTAGGAGCGGCCCATGACGATCATCATTCGGTGCTTTGAGTGCGAAACGCGGTACCGCGTTCCTGACGAACGCGCAGGTAAAAGCGTAAAGTGCAAAAAGTGCGGTACAATATTGCAGATTCCGCTGTTTGATGCTGAACAGCCAAAGTCGAAAGATGGCAGTGCCATATATCGCCACGAATTTCGAGATCGCGACTTTGAACCAGCGACGGGCGATGAAGAGAATATCGAGGCCGTAACCCAGCATATCGAAAGCTATGTTGGCCCAGTTGAAATGGTTTTTCATGAGCTCATTTCTGACCTGGTGCATATCGATATTCACTGGGTGAAGCCGACAGCTGGTCGCCCATGGCACACACTTGTTACCAGCGGTATGAGTGACCATCCGATGACAGTGCCGGATGTGTGCAGTGAGTTTCAATATGCTGAACTGTCGGTGAAACTGCCCGCCAACTGGAAGGTGTCTCAAAAGGCTTTTAAGTCGGAAAAAAATTATTGGCCCGTCCGACTGATGAAGACACTGGCCAGACTGCCTCACGAATTCGAAACCTGGCTGGGAATCGGTCACACTGTCCCCAATGGCGATCCCGCAGAACCCTACGCTGATAACACAACGTTTTCATGTGCACTGTTGTTGCCTCCCGACCCGGATACAACGGCGGAAGGATTTCATTGTCTCAAAAGAAATGATGGGCAGAAAATCTGGTTCTACAGTGTGGTTCCGCTGTATGAACGAGAAACAAATTTCAAGCTTGCCAAAGGTCTTGAGAAATTGCTTCAGCGGTTTAGTTCAAATGGTATTGGTGACGTGATCGACGTAAATCGCCCGGATATATGCCGCAAGAAATTCTTTGGTTTTTTCTAATTGCCTGGCAGAATCCGTTTCGCGAATTCGAGTGTCTGTGCTGTTCTGAAGTTTGACGGCTGGAACATTTGTAAAGAAGCCCTAGACTGACAGCTAACTCATTACACGGACGTTACTAAATGGCCAAGGTGCTTCTTGATTTTGACGGCAACACGGGGCTGGTTGAGACAATTGTCTCGGGCGGTCAGACCGGTGTTGACCGAGCTGCACTGGACGCTGCTCTGGCTGCGGGCGTGCCGATTGGTGGCTGGTGTCCTCGCGGGCGTCGAGCCGAACGGGGCCTGATTCCGAAGCGATATCCGCTGAAGGAAACGACGGCACGTTCGTACACGGTCCGCACAGAATTGAACGTGCAGGATTCTGACGGAACGCTGATTATTGTGCTTTCTGAAATCAGCAGTGGCACAAAACTGACGCTGGATCTGGCTAAAAGGCATGGTAAGCCCGTGATTGTCGTGCACTTGAGGCCAGCAAGTACTCTGAATCTGTTTTCAGATCAGAATTCGCTGACGGAACAGATCGATTCAGTTGTGGACTGGATTCGCGACCATAGAATTCGCATTCTGAACGTGGCCGGTCCTCGAGGCAGTTCCCACAAAGATGTCTACGCGGAATCTCGAGAATTTGTGAGTCTGGTGCTGCAGCGTCCCGCAAGCCACTGCTGATTCAGTCGCCGAACGATGTACCCCTGACTTCAGCTATTAATGCATTACTGCTGTTGAAGAATCGTCGGCACATAACCTCGGCAAAACCTGTCGCCCGCAGTTTGCGGTGCTAATTTGATCACTTTTCTGGCTCTGCCAGCTGACCACCTGAAGAAGAAGTTTGAAAATGTCTGAACAATACATCATGACCATTGAGCAGCTGACTCGTCTTTACGACGAAAAAGAAGTGCTCAGCGATGTTTGGCTGTCGTTCTATCCCGGAGCGAAAATTGGAGTTCTTGGCGATAACGGTGCCGGGAAAAGCACGCTGCTGCGGATCATGGCCGGCGACGACACAGACTACATGGGTACGGTTCGTCCTGCGAAGGGCGTCAAAATTGGCTATTTTCGTCAGGAGCCTCAGCTGGATCCGGACAAGACCGTTGGCGAATGTATCGAGGAAGCCGTCGCGGAATCGCGAGCCATTCTGGATCGCTTCAACGAGCTCAGTATGAAACTGGGCGAAGACATGTCGCCTGAAGAAATGGACAAGGTGCTTGAACAGCAGGCCACCGTGCAGGATAAGATCGATGTTGCCAACCTGTGGGAACTGGACCGCACTCTGGAAATCGCTGCGGATGCGATGCGACTGGCAGATGCCGACTCAATGATCAAAAACCTTTCGGGTGGCGAAAAACGTCGTGTTGCCATGTGTCAACTGCTGCTGATGAACCCCGATATTCTGTTGCTGGACGAACCCACAAATCATCTGGACGCGGCATCCGTAGCATGGCTTGAAAAATTTCTACACACGTTTCCAGGAACCGTTGTTGCGATCACCCACGATCGGTACTTTCTGGACAATGTGGCTGGCTGGATTCTGGAACTCGACCGAGGCAAGGGGATTCCATACGAAGGTAATTACTCGTCGTGGCTGGAACAAAAACAGAAACGACTGGAACTTGAAGAACGCAGTGAATCGCGTCGTCAGAAGGAACTCAAACGAGAACTGGAATGGGTCCGAATGTCGCCCAAAGCACGGGCTACCAAAAACAAGGCTCGCATGGATCGGTATCAGGAACTTGCCGCGCAGGAATACGACATTCGCGACGGAGCGGCTCAGATTCAAATTCCGACGTCGCGACCTTTGGGGCAGAAAGTTGTCGTCGCAGATAAACTGACCAAGTCTTACGATGGTCGAGTGATTTTCGAAAACATAAGTTTTGATCTTCCGCCCGGAGGAATTGTGGGCATCATCGGGCCGAACGGTGCGGGCAAGACAACACTGTTCAAAATCATCATGGGCCAGGAACAACCCGACAGCGGCACAATCACCGTGGGCGAAACAGTCGACATTTCGTACGTCGACCAGTCACGTGATTCGCTGGATCCGAAGAAAACCGTCTACGAGGAAATTTCCGGTGGATCGGAAATTCTGGAAATCGGCCGGGCGAAGATTCATTCTCGAAGTTATTGCGGCCGTTTCAATTTCAAGGGTAAAGATCAGCAAAAGTTTGTCGGCGACTTGTCGGGCGGAGAACGCAACCGCGTTCACATGGCGAAACTGCTGCGATCCGGTGGCAATTTGCTGCTGCTGGACGAACCTACGAACGACCTGGACATCGACACTCTGCGAGCACTCGAAGAAGGTCTGTCGTCGTTCGGCGGTTGTGCCGTTGTTGTCAGCCATGACAGGTGGTTTTTAGATAGAATCGCGACTCACATTTTGTCATTCGAAGGCGACGGTTCCGTCGTCTGGTGCGAAGGTAACTATCGCACTTATGAACAGCAACGCAAAGAACGACTCGGCGATGGGTCCGACACACCAGCTGGTGGTCGATTTAAACCGTTGAGTCGCTAATTACCAGTATCGGCAACCGTACAAATCAGGCTCGCGAAGGCGGCGTGGCAGCACCACGCCGCCCGTGAGTATTTTTTCATGTCGCTGGAAGCGGTCCCGAAACCGCTCCGGCGAACTGCTCAATACAAGCGCGACGCGTAAGCGAGTGAACTTTGTAATGCCGGGATTCACCTGCGCGAAGCGTGGCTGTGAACTTGCGATTTCATGACCGCTTCGAGCGCCAAATGTCAGTGGAGCCCTGCCGTCATGTGACGTGTTTTCGAACGGTCAGGCTTGTGTAGAGTGAGTTATGATAGAAGTGCGGTCACTTACAGTGAAAGTCTTGAAGACGGTATGCCTTGTCCAGTGGTTTAACCGGCCGAAAATCTAGACGAGTTTCGCTACGTTATTTCGTAAAACGCTTTAACGCGCATCACAATTGGCCATCGATACCCAGTTGATGGAAATAATGCTGCACCTTGTCCTGTTGTTCCAACAGCCAGTCGATCGATGGTTCGTTCGCCAAAGCCTTTTGAATAACTTTGACTGTGGCTTCGCGATGCACTTCGAACAGAGCCTGGTGATCCACCTGCTTAACCTTTAGTACGGCGGGGTCCAGCCACACAGAATAGATGATGCCCAGATCATTGGCTTTGTCTTTCGGAATGTACCCGGCGCGCACGGCGTCCAGCACTCCGTTAGCAATTCCAGCCTGAACACTGCCCATCAGAATGTTGGTGTAGCGATTGCTGGTGACGGTTACTTTACTGACCATCAGCGTGGCTGGTCGAACCTGCACGTCGCTGTTAAGAATGGCGAAGACGCGTGTGTGTCCCTTCACCTGATTCGCCAGCATTCCGGCAAACGCATTGCCAACCGGGCCATCAAGTTCACCAATAATTATTTCCGGTTCGGCACACAAATAATCTACGTCGCCTTCTACCAAAGCTTCGCCCGTTCGCATAATGATTCGGTTACTCATTACCTATTCCTGTTTGGAATTGCCTTGTTCCGGAAGACTGTCAGCGGCCGGATTGTAGCGTCGATTCCGCAGACCGCCGGGTCGCGACAGCTGAAAATTACGTCTTCAGTAATTCTGTCCGAGTTCGCTCAGATTCAGTCGCAAATCCAACTTAGCGGTACTCACGTCAAATGTTGGCTCACCAGAGTTGCAGTCATTCAGCCAACGGTGGTGAGATCTTGCTTTGGCACAGCAGGTCAGACTTTCGCTGAGGCCGTCTTGCGGAAACGCTGGCTTCGTGGTGGCAGCACGGTGATTGATCACGCGTATCCAGCGACGAATTAAACGCCCCTGCATTTTCATGGGATTGCATATCCATCCTCGTTAAGGAAATCCCTAAGTCGATCGACCGATTCCATTGAATCATTTCCTTTCACGTGAATCAGAAGAGACCCGTCTGAGCGAAGTTGTTCACGAATTAATGCGAGGGACAACTTGACGTTACGATTGTTTGGGACGCGCAGGCATTGAATTGAATCCTGGATCTTCACTCAAACGCCGTCATTCACATTTGAACTTTCGACGCGACATCTTCCTGGAAACTCCCTGCGATCAACGAATGCGATGGTCTGGGCGAGCATGAAACTCCGAAGCGAAGACTTCCCACGCAGTTGTGTTGAGGTGATTTGCGAGAAACTGTTGTAAATATGCCGACCAGAATTTCCAAAACCCAAAGTGAGACGCGGTGGCCAAAAAAATCTGGGCGATGTCGCGATTGTACGATGTCGTGATTGTACTGTGCCTTGTTGAGGTTTGCAGATTGTAATCCAACGTCAGTACTCACGGCACCATCAACTCCGCCACGACAAGGCCGGGATTATCTGCTTCGATCTGATGGAAGGCTTGTGGCCGCGTAGACTTGCAATGCCAGAGGGTGCTTCCAGACAAAGAGTAATCGCTACCAGTGCGAACAGAAGCAGTGTCCGTGATTTAGGTTTGGTGTTGACAGGTGACTGTGGCTCCGGACGTTCGAGCCGTACTCCGTTCAGGTGGGTGACAGGCAGCGGGCCATCATTGCGGAGTTCACGGCGAAGGCATCAGCCACTGTGGTGTTGATGTACCACTGTTGTGTAGATCATTCGGCATTTGCTGGGGATATACCATTATCGCCGGGGTTATTATTAACTGAGGCAACTTTATCCCCGTGGAGGCGTGTTGCAAGTCGGATGGTGGGGCGAGTGGCGAGTGAAATTTCAATACCTAATATCGAACGGCTTCGTGGCGGTAGGTTGCTATTCGGTCAGGCTGCTATGTGGCAGCGATTGACGGAGACCTTAATTGCCCGGCAGATAACTGATTTACTGAAACTTGACCTGCGACTGCTGCGACATCAGCTTGAAGTACTGTGGTTGGAGCCTGACGCGCTGCGACACGAAGTTGCCGTGTTACGATATCAACCTGCTGTGCAGCAACAGAGCGTTGGCGGTGTCCGAACCACGCCTGCAATCCGGGTAGCGATAGCTGCTGACATGCGTGACAGGCAGCGTCGTTCGGGAAGTCCGCACTGGCTAGTTCCCCGAACGGATTTACGTTCCCGTGCGTGGCCTGGTTCAATCGCGGCACGAATACCCAATTTCCAGCGATTCCACCTAGCTGAAGCCAACTGAGTCATTTTGAGTTTCGCGTTACTCAATCGGCGTTTCGAACGTGTTTAACGTATCCAATCGCCCCACGCCATCGCCCGCCGAGGCATTTCGGCCGCCGCGGGCGCCGTTGGTGTGTTGAGTGGAAGGGGGCGTTGGTGTTATCCGCCGACGGCTTCTCGGAAGGCGAATCCATCGATGCGGATTAGTTCCAGTGGGACGGCTGATCCTCGACCCCGTGGTACGGCAAAGCCATAGGCGATGACGGCCCCGGAAGTCAGTTCAGCGACGTACAGAACTCCGTTAGCAGGTTGAACTCCGCCGCTGGCGCGAAGCTGAATCGGGCCGCCGACCATAGAATACTTTGGTTCAGGAGTGGCTGGGTTCAGCTGGAAACCGGCTGCCACATTTCTCAGAAACGTGTAAGCGAAACCGCCTGTCTGGCCGCTGATTAAGCCGCCTCGAAGAACGCCCGTCAGGTGGTCGAGCACAAAAATGGCTTCGCCATCACCGACGGTGGACACAGGCACTGTGGCCATTGAAAACTTGTCGTTGCTGTTGGCTGCGGCCGCTTTGACTGGCAGTTGAGGCTTTAGCACCATGAATCCGGCCCCCAACAGGATACCGAGGGTAAGCATCAAAACTGGATACTGCTTGAGTGATTTCATCGTTCGCCCTTTGATTTATGAGTTGCCGAATCGTTGTTGGAAGTTGCGTTCGTGTCGCACACCGCAAAAATTGTAAGCCGAAGCGCTTGATTTAGCCAGATTGTGACTGATGATCTGCGGCTCACAAGTCAATTGTCGTGGAAGACGGCGACTCCACGGGGGTTCGGGGTGAATTCTGGTCAGATCAGAACCTTTGGGATACCTGCGTTGTCTTCGCTCACGAATAGACAATTGCTATGATCGCGAGTTTAAGGTGGTTATATCGGCTTTTATCGGTGGACCGAAATTGTGCGGCTCGCTGTGTGTGTGGCAACCTGTGTATGTTAAACAGCGGGTGTGTGTCAGATCGTGGTCGGTGGCTGTTTGAATTGTCTTTGCCTGCTATTGCAGCGGAATCTAATAAAATGTCGACCAGTACTGAAACCGTCAAGCTATCTGTGCCCTGTGTCTGGCAGTCTATCCGCGACACGGCCATTGCTCGGTTAGAAACAGAATCGACTCTGGCCAGCTTTCTGCATGCGACGATTCTGAACCACGAACGCTTTGAAGACGCGGTCAGTTTTCACCTGGCAGGCAAGCTGGATTCTCCTTCGTTGAGCACTATGCAGGTTCGCGAAATTATCGATCAGGCGTTGCAGTCTGATCCGGAAATCGGAGCCGCCATTCGAGCTGACATTTTTGCTGTTCGAGAACGCGATCCGGCCATCAATTGTTGTTTGGTGCCGTTGCTGTATTTGAAGGGCGTGCATTCGCTGGCCAGCTACCGAATTGCTAACTGGCTATGGAAGGAGGGGCGAGAACTTTTGGCTCTGCATTTGCAGAACCGAATTTCGGAAGCCTTCAACATCGACATTCATCCGGCGGCCAGAATTGGCAAAGGAATATTGATGGACCACGGCACAGGCGTTGTGATTGGCGAAACGGCGGTAGTGGACGACAACGTTTCTATGTTGCATGAAGTCACGCTGGGCGGCACTGGTAAAGATACGGGCGACCGTCATCCGAAAGTTCGTCGTAATGTGCTGATTGGTGCCGGAGCTAAGATTCTAGGAAACGTAGAAATTGGTGAGGGGGCGAAAATCGGAGCAGGCAGCGTGGTACTGACAGACGTTCCGCCGCATTGCACCTATGCTGGAGTGCCGGCTGTTCTGGTGGGCCGACCGAACTCGCAGGAACCTTCGATGGAGATGAACCACGGCATTGATATTTGATAAACATTCCACTGCGACGCATGCCGTGCCTGAGTTTACTGAACAGGTTGAGGTATCGTTCTGCCAGGTTTGTGATCTCCGTTCCATGCAATCAACGTTTCTGTAGTTGTGACCACTTTGATGCCCGCTGATCTTCTGAAGAATCCTCGATACAGTGCTCCGGATCTGGGGCTGCCGATGCCCGACGACCTGCATGCCGTTTCGGCATGCCTGCCGCTGTGGGCTCATAATATTGGCTACGAAGAAGCCGATCCGGAGGTTATCTCAGCGTTGCAGGCCGCGTATCCTCGGTTCTGCCTGCATCCGCTGGTGAAGCAGTTGTGCGTTACGAAGATAAACAGTGATGGTCGACAGGGTTTGCCATTCGCCAGTGTAAAGGCTGCTCACCGCGCAATCGAATACGTGCGGGCTTATGGTGTTGAATCTGCGATTGTTGTTGAACTTGCTGAGCAGTCGGCTTGTGGCGTTTCTGTGGTAGAAGCAGATTTTGGCAAGTTGAAGCAGTATTGGCAGCATGCCGGGGAAAACGTTTCGTCACGAGTTGCAGAACAGATACTAGCGGGCGATATCGTGACCAGCGATCAGACGGATGCTAGAGTGGCCGTTCGAGTTCGTGTGGCCGAACTGCAGAATGCTGATGTAGGCGACGTGTTTCTGTTTCCATCGGGTATGGCAGCGATTGCGTGTGCGTGGCGAACGATTCAGCAGTTTAATGCTGGCAGCACTTGCCAATTCGGTTTTCCGTATGTTGACACGTTGAAAATTCAGCAACGCTTTCCCTCGGCAGAGCATACGTTCTTTCCGGTAGGGACTCAGCAGGACATCGAGAAACTGCAGCAGTTATGCAAGACGACTTCACCGGTGGCTGTGTTTTGTGAGGTACCGGCGAATCCGTTGCTGGTAACGCCGGATGTTCGACGACTTCGTGAGTTGGCTGATGAGTTCGGTTTTCTATTGATCATTGATGATACTCTGGGAGCCTGCTGTAATCTGAACGTGCTTCCGTTTGCTGATCTGGTGGTGACAAGTCTTACGAAGTTTTTCAGCGGTTACGGAAACGTGCTGGCGGGATCTTTGGTTGTGAATACCGCCGGACGTCACGCGGGTGAGCTGCGGAAACTGATTGCCGCCGACTTTGAAGAACTGCTCGCGGATTGCGACGTCGAAGTTCTGTTTCGCAATTCGGCCGACCTGGAACGACGCATCGCCACAATCAACGACAATGCCGATCGGCTGGTTCGTTATTTGGCCGATCATTCTGCGGTGGATGCTGTGTGCTATCCGGATCGGCAGTCTGATAATTATGGCGCCGTGGCAAAATCCAGCGGAGGTGGCGGCGGACTGTTATCGATTGTGCTGAAAAATCCAGAACAGACGACGGCTGCCGTGTTTGACCGACTGGAAGTTTGCAAGGGGCCAAACCTGGGAACAAACTTCACGCTGTGCTGTCCGTATACAATCTTGGCGCATTACACAGAACTGGACTTCGCCGAAGAATGCGGAGTTTCTCGCTGGCTGCTTAGAATCAGCGTAGGCACGGAACCGTATCAAGTTTTGGAACAACGCTTTGCCGACGCGTTAAGCGTTGTGCAGTAGTTGCCGCGACGTGTGTTTGCCGCGACGTGTGTTTGGCGCCGGCAGATCACGCGTTTTTTTTCCGGAAGATGCTGTAGGCAATCACACCCGTGATGACGGTTATGGCGGCTCCGGTCAGGTGGTAAAGGCCGGGAACGCTGCCAGGCTCGCTTTTGTTTGCGGCCATCAGAACCACAAACACGATTGTGGCGACGACGTAAATGGCAGCGGCGATGTCTGACAAAGCGTGAGACTGTTCAAAGCGTCGACGTACAGTTGGCAGAAACAATGTTGCGATGCAGCAGGCGGACGACAGCGAAAGCGTTGTTCCCAGATAGTCAAACAGACCCAGCAACGAGTTCTCAACGAACCCGGCGTCGACCAGAACTCGCTGTAGAAGAATCAGTCCGGCGGCAATGATAGTTTGCAGTATAATCGATCGGTGCAGTCCCTGTCGCCGCAGCGAAAACAGCGTGGGAAAAACTTCGTCGTCAGCCATTCGTGAATACACTCGCGGACCGCTCATGACCATTCCGGAAATGGAAGACAGCAGTCCCAGACATACGGTCGATCGGATCAGACTTTCCAGCCACGGTCCTCCGATAGCTCCGGCAGACAACGCGGCCACAGGAGCCTGGCCGGCGAGTGTGTTGTACGGGGCGGCGGTGACGAAGATCAGATTCAGAATCAGATACAGCAGCGTCACGATAGCGGTGCCTAGAACGAGAGCTCGCGGCACAATGGTGGCGGCGGTTGTGGATTCTCCGGCAACATAGATGGCTGCATTGAAACCAAGGTAGCTGAGCGAAATCCAAACCAGCGCTGATGCCATTTCCGTAAACCAGTTCATGCCGACGGGGGCTGCAGCAGGATTTCCGGCGACGTACCAGTTGTGTGATTGAAAGCTGGTGATGGCGATGACTATGAACAGCGCTAATGCGATCAGCTTCACAACGACAACGACGTTCTGGAGAGATCGGCCCCATTGGGATTTCAGCCCGTGAGCCAGTCCGAAGAACAGCACGATGAAGATCGCCACGGTGTCTGGTGGCAACCATGCAGGTCGCAAGTGAGCGGGAACGGCGTATTCTTCAAACGCGATGGCGGCAGTGGCAATGGCTCCGCTGAAGCCCGCAATCAAAGACACCCATCCGACCAGAAAACCGGCCAGTGGGTCTACGTTGCGACTAAGGTAAAGGTATTCGCCACCGGATTGAGGCATCAGGGTGGCGAGTCGACCGTAGGCAATGGCTCCGCACATTGCGATGCAACCGCCGATGGTCCAGCACAGCATCACGTTAAAGGGAGTTCCCAGCGACGCCAGCGTAAAGCCGGATGTCGTAAACACTCCGGAACCTACCATGCTGGCAATCACCAGACACGTCAAAGAACCGATCCCGAAGGATGTTAAGGTCGTCTGAGGTGTCGGTGAGTTCTGGGCCATCAAGCTGTTTTACAACTTTGGGCGACGAAAGCGAAGGAAGTAGTTTTCGTTAAATCCAGGGATCGTCACTTCTTCGAGAAACTCAAAGCCCGCCGATTCGACTTCGCTGCGGAAGGTGGCCTTGTCGGCTCGGACATGAGTCATCACCCATTCGCGTGATTTTACGGGCACCTTGTCGAAGTCAATCAGGACCAGTTCTCCGCCGGGCAGCAGCGAGTCAAAGATGGAACTGAGCATTTCTTTGTGATACGTGAAGTGATGGTAAGTGTCGCAAACAAAGGCGATATCTATGCGGTGCATCAACAACTGCAGCGATTTTTCATCGTTGCGAACGACACTGACGTTATGCAGCTTTTCGGCGGTGACGCGATGGTCCAGGTGGTCGACAAGTCGAGGAGAGATGTCAATGGCAAACACGCGACCGCTCGCACTAACTTCAGCGGCGAATGATTCAAGAAACAGGCCGGTGCCACTGCCGATGTCTGCCACTGTCATGCCTGATTTGATGTTCAGGGCTTTCACGATGGCGGCTCGCGATGCGAATATTTCTCGGCTTTCGACTTCAAAACGTGCCGACCAGACCTTCGGATCCAGATCGCTGTCCAGAAAATCTTCGTTGATCTCCTGCGGTACTATATCGCTGTTTCGAACGGCGGCTTCTGTTTGAGTGGTCGCCGTTGTTGCGCTGTCGAGTAGTCGAGGTTGTGAAACAGCAATCATCGGAACGGCGTTATTGGCGGGGGCCAATGATGTCGGCGGCAGGTCAGCAGGGACTGTTAGCGTTGTCTGACCCTGTGCTGTTGCCAGCGTATCTGTTTCGATAAGCGGTTCGATTCGAGTTTGGCCATCGTCAGAACGGCCGATGGATTGTGGACTGCCGGGCTTCACAACGGCAGTGTTCACAGCATGTGGAGCGGCTGACGCAGCCTTTGTGGTTGCAGCCGATGCATTGACGGTTGGCAGAGCCACGGTGTCGTGGCTTGCTCCGCCAACGACTTTTTCTTCCGGAACGACCAGAGCTGTCTGACGTTCTCGGCGTGTAGACTTCCACTGCCCGTCATCTGTATTGCTTTCAGTTTTCGGGTGAGTCAGCGTCAGTAGGGGAACCTGTTTTAATGGTTCTGGTTGAGCAGTTGGCAACGGTGTGAGCGGTGTGAGCGGTGTCGCTGCGGTCGGCGGTACTGCAGCAGTTGGTGTTGGGACGGGCGATGCGTCAACTACCGGGACCGCCATTAGCAGTTCGGGCTCTGGTGGAGCGAGAGCTGGTTCCGGGACGGCCGCTTCAGGTACTGCTGCCGGTGTTTCTTCTGTAGGTACCGGTCCAACTTCCTTCGGCGTTTGTTCGGCTTCAGGTGTGCCTTCGGTGGCCTGTGTTTTTTCGGGAGCCGTGTTTTCTGTTGATTTCGCAACGGCCGGTTCTTCGGTAGCTGGCGGCAGTTCGCGAGCCTGAGAAATACTGGTGGCTGGAATGCCGCTGTTGGCTGTGCGGGTCGCGTCTTTTGAGCGAGGTTGGGCTTCTACCGTATGTGTTTCTTCGCTGGTCGCGACTTTTCCCGGAGCACGCGGGTTAACACGGTCAAGGTAGATGTTCAGAGCATTGACTGTGTGATACAGCGGTGAGCACTTTACATAGGCCTTGCGATTGTTCATTAGATCATTGGCGGCAGTTTCGATGGCCTGTCGCACCCAACGAGAATTGAGTTCTTCCTGAGGCAGCGCGATCATCAAAAATTCGAGAACGTGCCCAATACTGGCCATGCGTTTGTTGAAATCGGGATCGTACATTCGTCCTCGGAAGTAGTTTGAAGACAGCGATCCATCGCTGTTGGTTTGCATTCTGGCCGTGTTGATGTGCTGACGAATTTTGTATTCTGCCTGTAGCCAGACACCACGCAGGGGTTTGCCCTGACGCAGATAAACGTTTCTGGCATGAGCCAACGCGAACAACCCGTGAGTTCCTCCACAGGGAGCTCCCTTCATGGGTTTAGCCGTTTGCGACTGAACCAGCTTTTCGATGCTCCAGAATTCACCCTTTTCGTTCTGCCACTGAGCGGTCGACGGCAGGTAGCGACTAAGAGCCCACAATGTCCATGTGGGTTCGTCAGTGCTGCTGACGGACATCTGAGCATGCTTGATCATGTCACGCATCGTGATCGGACCTGAGGCTGTTCCGAATTCCTGATCCAGCTCTATGCCGCACATTGACAACAGGGCAACGCACTGATTGGCATGGCCTTCGAAGGCATACGGACGACTGTATGGATGAGCGCGACCGCCGAATTTTGTCTTTTCAAACCAGTATTCGTTTTCAAATGTCTGGCCCTGCTTCACCCAGTCCAGGCCGGAAACATGAGCTCCGTTGTGCAGCAGCTGGAAGTCCTGACGCAGTCCGAGGAAGGCATGCATCATTTGCCACGGAGTGTGCTGATCGGTGGAAAGCAAACGTCGTGATGTGACTTCGACGGTTTCCTGACAGAGTTGAATCAGCTTGTCATTTGATTCAACACGACGAGACCGAGTGACCATCTTGAACGGTGAATTCCGTTTTTGTTCCGGAATCTCGATCTGCGGTTCATCTTCGTTATTAACAATCTTCAGCTGCAAAGGAGCCGCTTCGCCAACTTCGTCGCCGGCGTTCGTTGCGGCGCAAAGACAGAAAGTCAGCATCGATGAAATCAGCATGTAGGGCCGAACTTGGCGAGGCAGCCTTCGTGATGGCATCTGAGGAACTCCGGAATCTCGGTCGGGCAATGTGTGATGTTGCTACTGTTGTGGCAGCCACTATCAGCTTTTCGACCAACGCCTCGGGCTCCTTGACGCTCTCTACATCCGGAACAAGGCAATCATCCGTTACAACGTGAACGAGTTAGGAAACGGCAGTTCGGGTAAACTTTACGGCCTCATTGACATGCCTGTTGGCCGCGAAGTTTTTCCATTGATACAGTAATAATGTTTGGATGGCGGAGTTTGCCGGTTTATTGAACGTTCCGAAATTGAACATTCTTAAGGGTTTTGACGGACTTCTGCGGTTTCCGGAGCTGACAGGCTTCACGACGAATTGGTGGCTGGTAAAACTCAACGAAGGCAGTAAACACGGCCCGGATTGGCGTGTCAGGACTGTGACTCAGCAGATTTCACTTCATTTTAAAGAACCCTTCGATCACATGGACGAGAACCTCCAGCGATCTCCGCTGCACGAAGAACACCTGAAACTTGGCGCAAAAATGGTGCCATTTGCCGGTTGGGTAATGCCCGTGCAATACGAAGGCATTATGCCGGAACACAAAGCAGTTCGAGCAAATCTGGGCGTGTTTGATATTTCGCACATGGGGCAGTTGTTTTGTGCTGCCAGCGAACCCGGTGCCGCTCAACGCTGGCTGGACGGACTACTGACCAACAATGTTGCAAAGCTGGAAATTGGGCAGGGGCATTACTCTGTGCTGCTGAACGAACCTGGCGGTGTGATTGACGACCTGATTGTTTATCGTAAATCTCAGAATGAATATTTTCTGGTGGTGAATGCGTCGAAAACCAAGGAAGACTTCGACTGGATGGATTCGCGAATTTCCGATGCCCCCGTGTCGCTGACTAATGCCAGTTCAGAGTTCGCCGGTCTTGCTGTTCAGGGGCCACAGTCGGCTGCCGCGTTCACATCTCTGATGGGGGCCGACGCCGTTTTGCCAGATCGTTTCTGCATGGGCACGTTTCCGACTGCCGACGGCGATGTCATTATTTGCCGAACAGGATATACGGGTGAAGACGGCTTTGAACTGTTTTGTCCGGTCACGGCCGGGGTAGCATGGTGGCAACGGTGTCTGGCCGCCGGAGCTATTCCAGCCGGATTGGGTTCACGCGACACATTGCGTCTGGAAAAATGTTATCCGTTGAACGGTAATGATTTGTCGCCGGAACATACTCCGTTGGAAGCTGGTCTGGGTTTTGCCGTGGATTTGCAGAAGACGGAATTTGTTGGCCGTGAAGCGTTGGTTCGTCAAAAGACAAAGGGCCTGACGCAGCGACTTGTGGCAATTCGACAGACCGACAAGTCGCCACCTCCGCGACCTGGCTACCTGGTGTTTGCCGGGGACAGGCAGGTTGGCAAACTGTGCAGCGGTGGAGTTTCACCAATGCTTGGCTGCGGCATTTCAATGGCCTACATTGGTTCTGACCACAATCTGGTTGGTACAGCGCTGGAAGTTGAGATTCGTGGAAAGCGGTATCCTGCTGAAGTTGTGAAAAAGCCGTTTGTGTAATTTTTGGCTTCGCTAAATTTGACCCACGCTGTTCGATTGTGTTTCGTTCATGATCGCATCGTTAACAAGGTAACTTTCTGCTCACAGTAATCTTCTGACAAACTTTAGGTACAAACCGGGGCGCTGCTGATTCCATTAGGATTTGACGTTGGCAACCTCCATTCTCGACAGGATTCCGCTATGAATGTTCCAGACGATTTGAAATACGCTGCGTCCCACGAGTGGGTTCGAGTTGAGGGAAATGATGTCGTGACTATCGGGATTTCCGATTTCGCTCAGGAGGAAATGACGGAAATCGTTTACGTGGAACTTCCTGAGGTGGGACGCAAGGTGGCCGCGAACGAAGAAATCGCCGTTGTCGAGTCAGTGAAGTCTGCCAGTGATATCTATTCGCCGGTCAGCGGCGAAATTGTTGAAGTGAACACCGCTTTGACGGACAATCCCGGTTCCGTTAACGAATCTCCCTTCGGCGATGGCTGGATTTTTAAGATCAAGTTGTCTGATCCTGCGCAACTCGATTCTCTGTTAGACGCCGCTGGATACCGCAGCAGCATCTGCTAACGATCTGTCCGCGGGCAGTTCAATCGCCTTGGATGTAATGGATGCTGCAGGTTTATAGACCCGCTGGAAGTCGGGCTCGGTACAAACGCAGTGTTGATTTAATCCAGCAACAGGGACAGCTAACTGCTGCGGAGGATCAGGGAAACCAAGCTGCGGCAGTTTTCGATGTGGGTGATTTAGCGAGCTGGATTTTGCGTTTAGTACAGCAGTAACCGTTCGCTGGTTTTGAACTTCGTCTGCGATTGTTCTGTTTCCATTATGACGCCGCAGCATCAATTATTTCAGTTGTCTTACTGGCAACGTTTTTTTCGTTTGAAATAAATCTCAAGGTATTACCGTGTCAACCATCTCTGCGATCCGGACTAACGTTGTGACTCCTTTAGACGCTTTTCGCAATCGTCACCTGGGCGTTTCGCCAGCCGTCGCCGACGAAATGGCTCAGGCGATGGGGTTTGATTCAGCAAAAGTTCTTGCCGACACCGCGGTGCCGGCAAGTATCCATCGCAAAAAAGCTTTTAATATTCCGGAAGCCAAAAGCGAAACGGCGGCTCTGGAATGGCTTAGTAGCATCATGAGCCGCAATGTACTGCGGCGGTCGCTGATCGGCCAAGGGTATCACGAGTGCATTACTCCATCTGTAATTCAGCGGAACATTCTGGAAAATCCCGGTTGGTACACGGCGTACACTCCGTACCAGCCGGAGATTTCTCAGGGGCGCCTTGAAGCGTGTTTGAATTTCCAAACGCTAATTACAGAACTCAGCGGACTTGATGTATCCAACGCATCTTTGCTGGATGAAGCTACGGCGGCGGCGGAAGCGATGAGCATGTGTGCGGCCGGTCATCGGAATGCCAAAACGTTCTTCGTGTCCGAAAACTGTCATCCTCAGACAATCGCAATTTTGAAAACGCGAGCGGAACCACTGAATATCAACGTCGTGGTTGGTTGTCACAACGACTTCGCATTTGACGATGCGGTTTTCGGTGCGCTAGTGCAGTATCCTGACACCAGCGGCAATATCGAAGATTTCACTGCGTTTATTGAACGTGCTCATCAACACAAGGCTAGAATCGTGATGGCAGCGGATCTGCTTGCGTTGACGATGCTGAAGCCTCCTGGACAAATTGGTGCGGACATTGCCGTTGGTAACAGTCAGCGTTTCGGAGTCCCCTTGGGATTTGGCGGCCCACATGCAGCGTGGATCGCGTGCAAAGATGACATGAAACGCAAACTTCCCGGCCGATTGGTTGGCGTGTCAAAGGATGCCAATGGACGTCCCGCGTATCGCCTGGCTCTGCAAACTCGAGAACAGCATATCCGGCGCGACAAGGCGACCAGTAACATTTGCACGGCTCAGGTTTTGCTGGGAGTTGTGGCTTCAATGTACGCTATCTATCACGGACCGAAAGGCCTGCGTCAGATTGCCGAACGCGTCCACATGCACGCTCGTACAATCGCCGGTTCCCTGACGTCCGGCGGATTCAGTCTTCGGGCTAGCCAGTTCTTCGACACCGTGCGAATTGCCGCCACCCCAGTATCCGACTTCGGTACTAAAGCTGACAACGCGGGTTTCAACTTTCAGACGTACAGCAATGGCGACATCGGCATCACTGTTGATGAACGCACGACCTGCGACGAAGTTGGCCGCATTCTGGCTGTCTTTGGTGTGGCTGTGAATTCTGCTCAAGACGGCTATTTGCTCAACGGCGACTTCCTTCGCACGGATTCATATATGCAGCAACCAGTGTTCAATTGCTACCACACTGAAACAGAAATGATGCGTTACATGCATCGGCTAGAGGTGAAAGACCTGGCATTGAACACCAGCATGATTCCACTCGGATCGTGCACGATGAAGTTGAATGCCGTGTCTGAAATGGCTCCGATCAGCTGGCCGACTGTGAACGGAATTCACCCGTTTGCTCCCCCTGAACAGTGGCTCGGTTACGCCGAAATGATTCAGCAGCTGGAAACCTGGCTGGCCGATTGCACGGGGTTCCATTCGGTCTCATTGCAGCCGAATGCGGGATCGCAGGGAGAATACGCAGGGCTGCTGGCAATACGAGCCTTCCACCATGCCAACAGTCAGCAGCATCGCAACATCTGTCTGATTCCAACGTCGGCTCACGGGACAAATCCCGCCAGCGCTGTGATGGTTGGAATGAAAGTTGTTGCCGTTGAGTGCGACGACGAAGGCAATATCGATATTTTGAGTCTGAAAGCCAAGGTCGAACAGCACAGCGAAAACCTGGCGGCGTTGATGGTCACGTATCCATCAACGCACGGTGTCTTCGAAGAAGGCATTCAGGATATCTGTCAGATCGTGCACGATCACGGCGGCCAGGTTTACATGGACGGAGCGAACCTGAATGCTCAGCTTGGGCTGTGTTCGCCCGGTGAAATCGGAGCAGACGTTTGTCATCTAAACCTGCACAAGACCTTTTGCATTCCACACGGCGGTGGTGGTCCGGGTGTCGGCCCGATCGGCGTTGCCGAACACTTAGCCCCGTTTCTTCCAGGGCACCCGATTCATTTGCAAAACGGTATTGGCCCGGTCAGTGCGGCTCCATTTGGTAGTGCCAGTATTCTTACGATTTCGTGGATGTACATTGCGATGATGGGCCCCGACGGGCTTACCGATTCAACTCGCATTGCGATTCTGAATGCCAACTATATTGCTCATCGTCTACAGCCTTACTTCCCGGTTCTATACCGAGGCAAAAAGGGACTCGTCGCTCATGAGTGTATTCTGGACCTCAGGCCATTCAAAGAATCTGCAGGCGTTGAAGTGGAAGATGTGGCCAAGCGATTGATGGACTATAGTTTCCATGCTCCAACTATGTCGTGGCCCGTTTCTGGTACGCTGATGATAGAGCCAACGGAAAGCGAATCCAAAGCTGAAATGGACCGGTTCTGCGATGCCATGATTTCAATTCATGGTGAAATAATGGAGATTCAAAACGGTCGACTCGATCCAGCAGACAATCCTCTGAAGCACGCGCCTCATGCGGCCGACATACTGCTAAGCGATTCATGGTCGCATGCCTATTCACGCCAGCAGGCGGCGTATCCCGCAAGCTGGCTGAAGGAATCAAAGTACTGGCCGCCTGTCAGCCGAGTCGACAACGTTTACGGCGACAGGCATCTTGTCTGTACCTGTCCCGATATGGCATCACTGGCTGAACAGTAATCAGGTGCGTTTCGATCACAGTTTTCGATCACAGTTTTCGGTCACAGTGAAGTAACTTAGGTGAGGCAGCATTTATGAACGTCGAAGAATTACTCACTTCCGCCGAAGGCGGACCGGCAACTGATGAGGCAGGCTGATGTTTGCCAATTACGGCCACTAAGGTCGCGGCACGCCGCGAAGTCCTTTCCGGCAGATAAGGACCTACTCAAAATTCGAGCGTCGCTTGCGGCGACGCTCGAAAAAGCCCAAAACACAAAGGGTTAAAGCTCCAAAGCAGAAAGGGTTATTTCTTCTTCCGCCCTCGGTTCCACCAACCGGCAACACCCATCAACGACAACACTGCGAACGACCCTGGCTCTGGCACCGCTGCGGGAGCGGCGGCGGAGGAAACACTTGCGACACGAAAGCCAATGAAGGAGAGGTTCTCGTCCGCCGCGCCGAAAGGGGACCCACCACTCGTCGACTTCAGATCAGAGCGAGAGTTGGCCCAGCCGCCCCCGCGGATCCTGCGGTTAGACGAAACTGTATCATTGAGCAGGTCATGTTCGGTTTCTTGCCACTCCCAAACATTTCCGCCGAGTCCCATGATCCCAAACGGGCTCAGGCTTCCCGCCTGCGTGATGTCCGCTTGAATCTGCCCGAAGGGCTGGAAATACACCGCTGTGTTTGGGGCAGTGCCACTGGCAACGGCCGTCGGGGCGGTATTGCTCCCGTTGGCATAGTCGAAATAGGTACTGGTGTTGGGATCGTAGTACGCCGCCTTGTACCACTCGTCAATGCTCGGCAAAACGTACGTCGCAAGACTATTCCGGAACAGATTGGCCGCGTCGTAGCCCAAGTCGCCCGGAGACCACAACGCAATGTTGTCGTTCACGCCGTCTGTCGTGAACTTGTACGCCTTCACACCGCCCGTGCTGGTGTTCAGCCAGTTCACATAACGCGCCGCCTCGTTCCACGAAGCGCTCGTTGCGGGCTTGTCAACGCCTCGACTGTCTTTCGTAATCACAAGACTGTTGGCGGTACCAAAGTTTGCGTTGTACTTGGTGATCATGTCCTCGCTGACTTCGTACGTCCCCATCTTGTACGCATAACTGACCGCACCCGCCGGATTCGGGCTACCCGTCGTGTCAGCCGCATTCCCCAAGCTGCCAATTGCCGTAAAGTCCATCGTAAACGCATTCAACCCGCTGCCGAAGGTGACCACTTCCGCAGAAGCGGAATCGCTCGACGAAATCGCGGTGATCACCAGACTGGTGAGCACCGTGCATGTTCTGAAAATCCATACAACTTGACCATATTTCTGTTCTTTTAGAAAAAAACCGCCCCGTCCACGAACGAGGGAGAAAAAACCCCCCCCAAAAACCCCCCCCCGCCCCCCCCCCAACCCCCCCCCCCCCCCCCCCCCCCTCGGATCAGTTTCTTCTGTGTGTGTACTCGAGTCACCTTTTTATATAAATTGTCCGTGTGTGTGCGTTTGCGACCTGAGATATGTTGTTCAGGTGACGGGCTGGGCGGCTGGCGACGTTTTGATTCGACTCGCACCCGGCCACCGGTTTCTTTCACACCGCTACTACTAAAATTACAACTATTACTACAGCGATTCCTATTACTACCAGGACAATAACTACAACTACTCATCCTCTTTCACTACCTTTGTTTCCTCCATCTTATACTCCATTTTCTGCGTCTTCAATACTTCTACCACTAACACCATTACCAGTACTACTACTACTACTACTACTACTACTACTACTACTACTACTACTACTACTACTACTACTACTACTACTACTATTATTACGACTACTGCTGCTGCTGCTAGGTTAACCTTTCATGTACTCATTGATGTACAGGTGGCAGGCTGGGCGTCTGGCGACGTTCTGTGCCTCGACTCGCACCCAAACAAGGGATTCTCCCACACCCCAAACTGGATCGAGATGTCGGCGGCCTGTCTGCTGCTCGGTCTATGGTTACCCCGTCTCTGGCCCTACATCCCACTCGTTATCCTGTGCGAGTTCACCTTGCTCTGGCTAAGCTACGTTCCGGAGACCAGCCCGTCACTCGCAGTACACGAGCGGGCCTACGTGGGGGCACTCGCGACGCTGTTACCGATGGTTCAGGTATTGTTTGCGCGTGCGCTAGTGTTAGGGCTGTGTTTCTTTGTCTCGGTGATTTCGGTTGACCCAAAGCTGTCGCTCGCACTACACGCCTATGTGAGGGCCCTTGCGACGATGCTACCGATGGTTCAGGTGAAGGTCGTGGAATGGTTTTGCAATAGGGTAGGCTTTGCATGTGGGGGTGGGGGATAAACGTTGATTTGACTCTCACAATAAATGTTTGGAGAGTAAAACAGTAACGTGTAAAGGCTAACCCGTCGCTCGCACTACACGAGCGGGCCTACGTGGGAGCTCTTGCGACGCTCTTACCGATGGTTCAGGTGATTTGGGGTAACCCTAACCCGAAGTTGTAGTGCAAGTAGTAGTAGTAGCAGACGTAGTAGTTGTAGTAATAGTCGTAGTCGTAGTAGTATTCGTATTAGTTGTTGTTGTTGTTGTAGTAACAGCAGCAGCCGTAGTAGTAGTAGCCGCAGCAGCAGTAATAGTAGTAGCAGCAGGTGAACCCTGAACCTCGAAGGGCTGACCCGGGGTTAACCCGAGGGTTAACCCTAGGGTCCGGGGATAGGGTTAACCCTCGGGTTAACCCTACGTGGGAGCTCTTGCGACGATGCTACTGATGGTTCAGGTGAGTTCGGGGTAACTTTTATACAAAGTTGTAGTAAACGTAGTAGTAGTAGCAATCGTAGTAGTAGTAGTAGTAGTAATGGTAGTAGTTATAGTTATAGTAGTAGTAGTCGTAGTCGTCGTCCTCGTCGTCGTCGTAGTATGAGAAATGGTCGTAGTCGTAGAAGAAGTAGTATACGTATTAACCCGCTCTGGCTAAGCTACACGGCGGAGACCAGTCCGTCGCTTGCAGTTCACGAGCGAGCCTACGTGGGAGCGCTTGCGACGCTGTTACCGATGGTTCAGGTGATTACGGTTGACCCTAACTTAGCCTCGGGTAAACCCGGGTTCAACCAAAATCACCTCGGGTTAACCCTAACCCTGACCCTTGTTTTACTCTACAGCTGGGGCCCTTGCGACGCTGTTACAGATGATTCAAGTCATTTTGGTTAATTTTAACTTAGCCTTTACACGATATTTATTTACACCAAATACGTATTGTGAGAGTCAATCATCGCCCCCCACCCACTTGCAAAGCCTACCCTATCGCAATACCAGTGTACGACCTTTGCACATTATATGCCCACCCACTGACCCCCTTTGTATGCCATACGCCATGCACTATTGGGGATGGCACTATTGTGTACAGGTCAAGCCCTCGCTTGCAGTGCACGAACAGGCATACGTGGGCGCCCGTGTGCCGTCATTATCGATGATTCAGTTAGCAAGTGAAACAGGTCACACACACAAACACAACAAGAACAACACTACACACGACACAACAAGAACAACACCACAGACGACCACACGAAGAACCAACTACCCCCGCACTTAACAACGATCGAAGGTGACAAGACGACGGTGCGTACCACCTCCCACACCCTGGTGCGTGGCCGCGCCGAAGTCAGCTTGGGAAAATCGTTCAGGTGATTCGGGTTCACCCTGACCCAAAGCTATGGTAAGAGTAGTAGTAGTAGCGATCGCAGTAGTAGTTATAGTACGAATAGTAGTACATGTAGTTATAGTAGTAATAGTAGTTGTTGTTGTTGTTGCTGTAGTAGTAGTAGTAGTAGTAGTAGTAGTAGCAGCAGCAGCAGCAACCGTAGGAGTAGCAATAGTAATAGCTGCAAGGTTAACCTTGAACTTCGTAGGGTTGTCCGGGGTTAACCCATTTAGGTCAACCCTGACCCGTAGTTGTAGTGAGAATAGTAGTCGTAGTTATCGTAGTAGTAGTTATAGTAATAGTAGTAGTAGTTATAGGCATAGTAGTAGTAGTAGTAGTTGTTGTTGTTGTTGCAGTTGTAGCTGTGGTAGTTGTTGTAGTTGTAGTAGTAAGTAGAAGCATTGGTAGTAGTAGTAGTAGTACCAGCAGGTTAACCCGGAACCTCGTAGGGCTAACCCCGGGTTGACCCGAGGGTTTGCCCTATGGTTAACCCGGGATTAGGGTTATCCCTGTACATCCAGTGCTAGGGCTGTGATTCTATGAGTCTATGCACAATACGAAATAGCCTTGATTCAGCGCACGCGCTGACTGGTAGAATGTGTGTGACCTGTTGATCTTTTTACTGGTAGAATGTGGGTGGATTGTTATATTGAGTTGACCACGTGCGCAGCTTGCGAAACATAAAACTCGTGTATAACATGTGTGTATGCACGTTGTTGACTGCGAAATATATACCTCGATAGAAAAACTCCGATTAACCCTAACCCCGTCCCCCATGTTCCATTGTTCAGGACGCCGTGCGGTTCAAGAGTAAGCTGCGGCGGCTCCGCGTCGACCAGGTACACGGCCTTAATTTTTTTGTAAATCATTCATAACATACAACTCACACCACAAAAGCTGAGCGCAGGGCGGAAGAAGCTCCCCGGCGCCCCAGGCGCCGGCGAGTGGCTAGAAGACCAGAGGTTACATCGAGGGATATTATTTCGTGTTCACACAATCGTTCTCAGAACACAGCCTAACACACTAAGAAGAGGCGCCCTGGCGGCGCCAACCTCGCCGTGGCGCCACCGGGTTCAGGGTTAACTTTTGACCCGAGGTTAACCCTGAACCCTTCAACTGCGTTGAAGGGGCATGGGTTAAGGGTTAACCCGGCCTTAGTTTTTATTAAATTTTGAGTACTCTATTGGTTTCCTAACACCACACGAAGCTTAAGACCGCGCGGCCCAGAAGAATTACGACAACCAGACGTGAATTAGTAGGCAAAGACTACTAGTTCATGCCATAGCCATCTTAGTTCTCCGGGTCGTCCGAATCCTGATCCTCGGGTTAACCCTGTTGTTGAAGAGTGTATTCCTCGGAACACCCCCCCCCCCCCCTAACACAACACACAGCGGCGAACCCCCCCGCGGAGCCGACACACACGTGTGACAGGCTGGCCAGTACCAGCCCGAGACGCACCACTACTGAAAGAAACGGTAAGGTAAGTCGATCAGGTTAGCCCACCGCTTTTTTTTTTCTGTGACGGTTAAGCGGAACCAGCAAAGCGTGGTGAGCCCTTAACCCCACTTCGGGAGGCGCTAGGACATAACAGTTCCAAAAATAGGCGCCTGGTCGAAAACCAGCTTCGTCCATAATTACAGACAAACGGCAGTCATCGAGTTCATAACCACAGCGGGATACACGCGCATATGATTTTGTTTTACTATTGTTCGAACACAGCCTAACCCACTAGGATGAGGAGCCCCGGCGGCGCTTAGGCCGCCATGGCGCCACCGGGTTAAGGGTAGGTTAACCTCTGAGCTCTTCAATTGGTCTTCACAAGATATTCGTTTGCATATTCGAAGAGTGTGCACTAGTTAATACTATTCTCGGCATTCAACACCTCGTGTATTGCACGCCACCCCCCGTTGTATGTTGCGATCAATGTTGCGCAGTATACAGTTTCCTCCCCGGCTCCCCTGTTTTGCCATTTAACATACAATATTGGTAATAGCAATATCGTATAAAGGCCAACTCTTGAACTGCGTTGAAGGCGCATGGACGTTACAGTTCTTAAAATAGGCGCCTGCTTGCTTTACGTAGAGTTGTTTAGCGCGTGCGCCGGTGTCAAGGCTAGTATTGACCACCATCGGGTTAACCCGTGTTGAATAAGTATTCACTTATTCCTGGGACGCAGCCACACGAATATAAATACCATATTCCGCCTGGTGAACCCTGTATTAGACAGAAACCTGTGCATATTCAAGTTTACAGTATTTCATAAAACTGGCGAAACATGAATAGAACACAGTATATTATTCTTTGCTCCGAATATTCAACATGTAGGATCCTCATGCCCACGCCCCTAGCACCTGAAGCTGCCTCGCACTCGCACGCATCGCTATTTTGTATCGCACATAAACTAAGAAACACAGCCCGAACACTGGCGCACACGCGCGCACGTGCAAACAATACTCTACAAAAGTAATTAGGCGACCCCATAGAGGAGCCTGCTAGGCAGAGTGCGTGCGAAGCGCGCCTTTAGGTACGCCACGCACCGCTAGCCGCATATGCAGCTCCGGCTGCGGCTGTCGAAGACGTGCAGGAACATGCCTGCTGCGTGCTGGAGATAATACAATTTGAGAATGGCCTTGGAATCATTCACTACTGCCGCCTTGGAGATCTGCTGCATATAGCACACCGTGTCCACACCCTACCTTCCATTCATCTGAACTACCGGAGCTGCCTATGCGGCTAGCGGCGCGCGGCGTGCCTAAGGGTGCGCTGTGCACGCACTCTTCCTAGCGGGCTCCCGTATGGGGTAGCCTAGTTACTTGCAGAGTATAATTTGCGCGTGCGCCAGTGTTAAGGCTGTGTGTCTTTGTTTCTGCGACCCCCCCCCCCACCCCCCCCTCCACCCCCACCCCCCCCCCTCCCACACCCCCCCTCACCCTCCTCCTCCCCTCCACACACCACCTCCCCTTCGTCCCTGCTAC
>Ga0105054_10001864_pt1 | contig 34219 bp, 27 predicted proteins | sample BON02_FD_78091 | JGI IMG/M metagenome (GOLD analysis project Ga0105054, IMG submission 78091) | Freshwater microbial communities from Lake Bonney liftoff mats and glacier meltwater in Antarctica - BON-02 (megahit assembly) | ecosystem: Environmental > Aquatic > Freshwater > Ice > Glacier...
AAAGTCCCTGATTTTAACACAAAAGTCAATTTGCTTAATCTTCTTCTTAAAGACAAGGATGTATTTAGTAAGGTTGTTGTATTCGTAAATACCAGGCTCACGGCTGAAAAAATATTCAAAAGCCTATTCAAATACCTTGATAAGGATATTGCCATTTATAAACCATTGTTCTTTGATCATCCGGGTTTTGATCATATTGATGATTTTAAACAAACTGAAGATGCCAGAATTCTCCTTATTGCAGATGATCTGAAAGAATCAATTAGTCTGGAAGGGATCCCTTTTATTTTCCATTTGGAGATACCTGCCGATGTGGAAACTTTTGTAGGTAGGATAGTGAAGAACAATTCAGATGTTTCAAATGATAAATTGGCAATCAGTTTTTCAACCGATATAGAGCTAGGCCTGATCAAAAAGATTGAACTAGCTATTGGTAAAACACTTCCGCTTGCTGAGCTTCCGGAAGATCTTGTCCTCGAAAAAGATAAACCTAAAAAGGCTATCAAAACCAGCAAGCTAATCCAAGATACTGAAACACTTATCGGAGCAGCTTTTCATTCCAAAAAGGAAAGTAATGCTAAAGATTATAATTACAGTTCAAGAGAAAAGGCAAAAATGAAATTTAAGAACAGGTAGCCAATTTATCTTGAGCGCTTCGGCATGCTAATGAAAATTATTCAAATCCATTATTTCTGAAGCATATACTGGAAAGAATACTTTATGCGATGAATGGAAGGTAATCTATTAAACAAATGATTAATACCTGCACATTTTCTGACACCTTTTTGATTATTTATAGCTAATAGCACTAAGCTCATCCATCAGGAATTTTAGATGAAATTTCGAATTTTTACCTCCTGATGGCAGTTTCTGGCTGTGAATGTTGTGTTTCTTATATTTTTCCCACAAAATTGATGGATATTTGAAGCATAATCCGAACCTTAAATTAAAGGAGATATATTCTCTAATAAAGGCGATTTAATCGGACAGAATTATAGCTAAAATATCCAATGAATAAGAAAAAAATCGTTGTTGCAGTAACAGGAGCAAGTGGTTCTATTTATGCAAAAGTTCTGTTTGATAAATTACAGGGTTTGCAGGATCAGATTTCTGAAATTGGAATCATCATGTCTGATAATGCTAAGGATGTTTGGTTACATGAACTTGGGAATAAAGCTTATTCATTATATAATTTCAGGTTTTTTGACAAACGTGATTTTATGGCACCCTTTGCTTCAGGCTCTGCAGGTTTTGGCACAATGATCGTCTGCCCATGCTCCATGGGAACATTGGGACGTGTCGCAACTGGTGTTTCTGATGATTTGATCACCCGTTCTGCGGATGTTATCTTAAAAGAAAGACGCAAATTGATCATGGTAGTCAGAGAAACTCCTTACAGTCTGATCCACATCAATAATATGAAAACAGTCACTGAAGCTGGAGGCATTATTTGTCCGGCAACACCATCATTTTACAGTCTCCCTAAAACTGTCGAAGAAATCGCCGAAACCGTGATTAACAGGGTGATTGATCTGGCGGGTTTTGATCATGAATCTTATAAGTGGGGGATGGATTCAGTTGAGAATTGACCATTTCAGCCATATTCCTTATCTTTGCATCCTATAATGAATAAAAAGGTTGCATTTTACACACTTGGCTGTAAGCTCAATTTTTCAGAAAGCTCGGCAATCGGGCGTCAGTTTAATGACGCCGGTTTTGAAACCGTTTCTTTTACTGATAAAGCTGATGTGTACCTGATTAATACCTGTTCAGTAACTGACCATGCTGATAAAAAGTGTAGAAAAGTTGTTAAGGAGGCTTTAAAACATTCACCAAATGCCTATATCGCCATTGTTGGTTGTTATGCTCAGTTAAAACCGCAGGAAATTTCTGAAATTCCGGGAGTAGATATTGTACTGGGAGCGGCAGAGAAATTCAGGATCATTGAATATATCAGCGATTTAACGAAATTGGAGAAAGCACAGGTATTCAACCAAGATATCAGCGAAACAAAAGATTTTATTCCTTCCTATTCAATCGGAGACAGAACCCGCACCTTTCTTAAGGTTCAGGATGGCTGCGATTATACTTGTTCATTTTGTACCATACCACTTGCCCGTGGTGCGAGTAGAAGTGATACTATCGAAAACGTTATCAATCAGGCAAAGGAAATTGCCAGCTCAGGAGTCAAGGAAATTGTGCTGACGGGTGTCAATCTTGGTGATTTTGGGATTAGAGATGGCCAAAGAGAGGATAAATTTTATGATCTGGTTCAAGCTCTTGATCAGGTTGAGGGCATAGATCGGATTCGGATATCTTCTATTGAACCCAATCTTCTGAGCAATGAGATTATTGAATTTGTTTCTTCATCAACTAAATTTGTTCCACATTTTCATATTCCGCTTCAATCCGGCAGCAATAAAATACTTGCTTTGATGCGTCGCCGATACAAACGAGAATTATATGCCGACCGGATTACAGAAATAAAAAGACTAATGCCGGATTGTTGCATCGGCGTTGACGTGATTGTTGGCTTTCCCGGTGAAAGTAGGGAAGACTTTCTTGATACTTATAATTTTCTAAATGCACTTGATGTTTCTTATTTGCATGTATTTACTTATTCAGAACGTGAAAATACATTAGCAGCAGAAATGAAGGGTTCTATTCCCGGTTCACAAAGAGCCGAGCGGAGTAAAATGCTTCACATACTTTCCGAGAAAAAGCGCCGAGCGTTCTACCAAAATCAGAAAGGGAAAATGGCAGAGGTTCTTTTTGAAGCTGATCATAAAAATGGTTTTATGCATGGTTTTAGCCGCAATTATGTTAAGGTTAAGGCTTCGTATGATCCACTGATGATCAATGAAATGCGTTTAGTAAGACTAGAAAACATTGCCACTGATGGTGATATGGAGATTTCTGAACTAACAGAAATATTGCTTCACTAAACAATTAGATTTTCTAAAGGGTTTCTTCTAATCCTGATTTATTTCTTTAGCTTTTATTAACATCGTAAATTAGAACAAGATTGTATATTTAGCCTATGTTTCCAACCATAACCTATCTCATTGAATATTTAACCGGTATAAACATACCGCTTCCTATTCAAACCTTCGGATTTTTTGTTGCTATTGCTTTTGCGGCTGGTTATTGGGCACTTTCTCAAGAATTTAAGAGAAAAGAAAAGCTCGGACTTGTTCTGCCTTTTACCCGTGAAGTTAAAGTGGGTGAACCAGCCTCAATGCAAGAACTAGTATTAAATGGCATTTTTGGCTTTTTGGTGGGTTATAAACTTCTAGATGGATTGTTAAATTATACTGCCTTTGTGGCCGATCCGCAGAGCTTCATTTTATCTTCTAGAGGTAGTTTCCTTGGCGGACTAATATTAGGGGGTTTATTTATCTACTTGGCCTATACAGAAAAAAAGAAAGAGCAGCTTAGTCAGCCAAAAATTGTAAAAGAACTGGTTCATCCTTACCAGATTATGGGCACATTGTTAATGTGGGCTGCTATTTGGGGTTTTCTTGGTGCCAAAATTTTTCATAACCTGGAATATTGGGATGATTTTGTTCAGGATCCGATTGGCGGACTGTTGTCCTTTAGCGGTTTAACCTTTTATGGTGGTTTGATTTTGGGGGGTGCTGCGGTGATCTACCATGCTAATAAATATGGAATCAAATGGATACACATGCTCGATATCTCTGGTCCGGGAATGATGCTTGCCTATGCGGTTGGCCGGGTCGGTTGTCATCTGTCGGGTGATGGCGACTGGGGAATTGAAAATCTTGCGCCTAAACCGTCCTGGTTAAGCTGGGCTCCTGATTGGGTATGGGCCTTTAAATATCCTCATAATGTAGTTAACAGTGGTGTTCCGATACCAGGTTGTACTGGTCCGTTTTGTAATGAACTTCCCTTACCCGTCTTTCCTACAGCTTTTTATGAGGTAGTTATGGGATTGTTCATATTTGCACTTTTATGGGGATTCAGACATAAAATTAAAACACCCGGGCTCATGTGGTCATTTTACCTGATATTTAACGGTGTAGAACGATTTCTGATTGAAACGATCCGTGTAAATTCTCAATACCATGCATTGGGGATTGCTTTTACTCAGGCCGAGATGATATCTACCATCCTCGTATTGCTGGGAATTGCCGGTATATTCTGGTCCTTGAAGCATGCTAATAACTATTCCACTCCAGTGAAATCCTGATCAATGGAAATTCAAAAGCTCACAGCCGGTGTTATTTCCTTATCCAAAGAAGTGGGTGAATTTATTCGAAGAGAAGCTCTGGTATTCAAGCGTGAACATGTTGAGTATAAGGGACTCCATGATATGGTATCATATGTTGATAAAACCGCTGAAATAAGTATTGTTAAGGGCCTTAGGTCTTTGCTTCCGGTAGCAGGGTTTGTTACTGAAGAAAAAACTACTACTATCACCGGCGAGAAATATAATTGGATTATTGACCCGCTCGATGGAACCACCAACTTTATACACGGGCTTCCTACTTATTCTATCAGTATAGCCCTTCAATGTGATGATGAACTCATTCTGGGGGTGGTTTATGAGATTAACAGGGATGAGTGTTTTTCTGCCTGGAAAAATGGTGGAGCATACCTCAATAATAAGCGGATTTTGGTATCAAAGGCATCCCGGATCGAAAATACACTTCTTGCAACCGGATTTCCTTATTATGAATTTGGAAAACTTGATGCATATCTGGCTGTTTTGAAAGAATTGATGCAGCGGTGTCATGGTGTCAGAAGAATTGGGTCGGCAGCTATTGATCTTGCTTATGTAGCATGCGGAAGATTTGATGGTTATTTCGAATTTAATCTCAATTCATATGATGTTGCTGCAGGAATCGTCCTTGTGAGGGAAGCTGGGGGGGAGGTGTTCGATTTTACAGGTGGAAATAGCAGTATTGAACGTAGGGAAATGGTGGCGACAAATGGACTTATTTCAACTGAATTGCTGCAGATTTTAGAAGAAAAATTTAATTAGATGATTTCATCATATTTAATTAAACAATATTTATTATGTCAAAAACAAAAAAAATCCTGATTGCACTTTTAGCGGTACTTATTATTATTCAGCTATTTAGGCCTGAAAAGAATCAATCGGCTGCCGAAAGTCCAAATGATATTTTTGCACATTATCAGGCAACTGAGAATACGAAACAACTCATTCATACAGCTTGCTACGATTGTCATTCTAATAATACGGTGTATCCATGGTATGCTGAGATTCAGCCAGTTGCTTGGTGGCTAGCAGACCATGTTAATGAAGGAAAGTCTGAACTTAATTTTTCTGAATTTGCAAGCTATACCCCTAAAAAAGGAGACCATAAAATGGAGGAATTTGTTGAAAAGATTAAAGAAGGAGAGATGCCGCTTAAATCATATACCCTGATTCATGGGAATGCCAGATTATCTGATGTGCAGCGCACTGAATTATCGAAATGGGCAGAAGAAGTGAGAGCTCAAATCCAACCTAAAATACAATAGTATACTCCCCCAATACCTTCTAAATGGTGAGTTAAGCCATCTACTTCAATAATCAGCATTAGTTCCTTGCATAGAAAATCTGCTATTTAATTCAGCACAAGTCGCTGTCTCCTGAATTGATAGCCAAGCATTTTTCGGCCACTAAGTACTTGTTTCCAAATGAAAAAGCCCCTCTTCAGATCAAATCCAAGGAGGAGCCTATTATTTTAGATATTTTTTATGAAGCTTCCGAAACAACTTCGGTTACTTCTGGAACCATCCGTTTTAATAAGTTCTCAATTCCTGATTTTAAGGTTATGGTTGATGATGGGCATCCACTGCATGATCCTCGTAATTCAACAGTAACAATGCCTTCTTTAAACGATCTGTAGCTAATAGCACCACCATCCTGCTCAACTGCCGGACGAACATAATCATGCAATATCTGCTGTATTTTAATTTCAGTTTCTGAACCTTCAAAATTTGCCAGAGCTTCTTCTTTTTCAACGATATTAAGTTCAGATTCAACAGCGCCTTTGACAAATTCTTTCAGTATTGGCTCAATATCTTGCCAGTCGGCTGTTTCAGATTTCGTGATCGTTACGAAATTACTTGCAAAAAACACACCGGTAACGAAGTTGAACTTAAAGAGCTCACGCGCAAAGTGTGACTTGTCTGCACTTTCCTTATTTGGAAAGTCAATGCTGTTATTTGTAAGTAACTTATTTACCAGAAACTTACGGGTGGCAGGATTGGGGGTAATTTCTGTATATACGTTAGTTGTTGAAGTTGCAGTACTCATATTCATGTATTTATATACAAACTTACTAATTTTTAAATTCTGAAACTGCTGAATTAAAGTTATGACACATGAATGACTGCCTGTATTCCAGTATAGTTGGAGGGGGAAATTGCCTTCAGTTCTTGTTTTACCTTATCTGATACTTCTAGTTTATCAACAAATTGTGCAATGGTATCCTTATTAATTTGCTGATTAGTGCGAGTAAGGTCTTTGAGTGCTTCATATGGATTTGGATAAGCCTCGCGACGCGGAATGGTTTGAATTGCTTCAGCAACAACAGCCCAGTTTGATTCAAGATCAGCCTGAATACTTTGTTCATTCAGTAATAGTTTTTTTAACCCTCTCAAGGTCGATTTTATTGCAATCAGGGTATGTGCAACCGGTACTCCGATATTTCTGAGAACTGTCGAGTCTGTCAGGTCGCGCTGAAGTCTGGAAACCGGAAGTTTCGCCGCAAGATGCTCAAATAAGGCATTTGCAAGCCCCAGATTACCTTCAGCATTTTCAAAGTCGATTGGATTAACTTTATGTGGCATTGCAGATGAACCTACTTCTCCCGCTTTGATTTGCTGCTTGAAGTAATTCATTGAAATATACGACCAGATGTCTCTGTTCATATCTATCAGTATGCTGTTTATCCGTTTCATGGCATCACAATGAGCCGCAAAATTATCGTAGTGTTCGATTTGTGTGGTATACTGAGAACGGTTTAATTTCAATCGCTCATTCACAAAATTATTTGCAAAATCTGTCCAGTTAATGTTAGGGTAAGCTACATGATGTGCATTAAAATTTCCTGTAGCACCTCCGAATTTAGCAGAAAACGGAATGGATTTGAGCTGTTCAAGCTGGACTTCAATTCGCTCAACAAATACCTGAAACTCCTTTCCCAATAAAGTTGGAGATGCCGGTTGACCGTGAGTATGAGCAAGCATAGGTATTGCAGACCATTCAGATACTTTACCCTTTAAATAATCCAGCAATTCGTTCAATGCCGGAAGATAGGATAAGTTAATAGAAAGTTTTAATGAGTGAGGTATAGCGGTATTATTGATATCCTGTGAAGTCAGGCCAAAATGGATAAATTCTTTAAAATCATTTAATCCAAATTCGTTGAACTTATCTTTTATAAAATATTCAACTGCTTTCACATCATGATTGGTTGTTTTTTCAATTAATTTAATAGCCTCAGCATCAGATTCAGAAAAATTTAAATAAATCCCTCTTAATGATTGGAATTTACTTTTATCGATTTTTTTTAATTGTGGTAAAGGTAACTCACATAATGAGATAAAATACTCCACTTCAACATATACTCTGAACTTGATTAAAGCTGCTTCCGAGAAGTAAGAGGATAATTCTTTGGTAGAATTATGATAGCGTCCATCGATGGGAGAAATGGCAAATAATGGCGACAAATTCATATTTTTTAAATTTATGCGAAGTTAAGGTTTTTGAGAGAGATAGACATTATATGAAAGACTTAAGAAAGACAAAAACTTTCGGTGTTGGAAGATTCTTTTCTTTATTCATGTAATTTTGCCCATTCTTAGCCGGTGCCTCCCAAGAGCTCTTTTGTTGTTGGTTTGAGGTAAGTAAGTACAAAACTTCAATAGTGGTTATTTGCAAGAGCATTAATACCGATAACTTTCTCTTTTGTAAAGCTGTTTCAAAACTAAGTTCAATATCTATTCATTGTTTGTTAGACGGAAAAATATTTTTTATGGAAACTTTGGAATTAATAAATGTTTCCATAGTTTTGTGCTCGATAAAAAAAATTGAATTGGAAGTAAGAGAGTACATAATTTCTGAGTCGGATAAGCTTTTCTGCCAGTATGGTTTGAAAAGTGTCACGATGGATGATATTGCCAGACACCTTGGGATGTCTAAAAAGACAATTTACACTCATTTTAGTGATAAAAATGAGATCGTTAATATTGTTATAGATATGAAGCTGAATTGTCAGAAATGTCTGAATAAAGAGAATGTTCAAAGTGCAGAAAACGCTGTTCATGAAGTATTTTTTGCTGTAACAAACATGAAGGAGGTTTTATCTAATATGAACCCTACATTATTTTATGACCTTCAAAAATATCACCCTAAAGCCTGGATATATTTTAAAGATTTCAGAGAGAAGCACCTTTATTCCACTATTCATGACAATTTATTGCGTGGGATTAGAGAAGGTTATTTTCGTGAACATATTAAACCGGATATCCTAACTCAGATGAGATTAGAACAAATTGATCTAATCTTTAGTGGGAATTCTGCGTATACAAGTGGCAAATATGGAATTGTTCAGGTAATGTCTGAATTAACAGAACACTTTTTATATGGCATATGTACCCTTAAAGGGCATAAATTAATTAATAAGTATAAAGAGATAATAGAAGAAGAATAGAACTCACATGAATTACAAATACCTAACACTTATCCTTTGCCTTTTCAGTATTGTAAATGCAAAGGCACAATTAGCTGATACTGTTGCTCATTTTAGTCTCCAAGAGGCTGTTGACTATGCGCAGAGAAATCAAAGTTCTATTCAGAACGCAAAAATTGATGAAGAAATCGCAAGCAATACAGTTAAGCAAACAATCGGAATTGGTTTGCCTCAACTTAATGGAAATGTGAATTTTAGCGATTTCTTAACAATACCCACCAATTTATTGCCAGGTGAGTTTTTTGGACAACCGGGAACACAGGTACCTGTGAGGTTTGGTGTTAAATATCAATCTTCCTTCGGACTTGAACTGAATCAGTTGTTATTTGACGGAACCTATCTAGTAGGTTTACAGGCTTCTAAGACATATAAGGAATTGTCAAGTAAGAGTTTGAGGAGGAGCCGCATTGAAACAGCTGTTGCGGTAAGCAAAGCTTATTATTCAGTACTTGTAAGTAATGAGCAGTTGAGTCTTTTGGATGCTAATTTAGTTCGTTTAAAAAAATCGTTAAATGATACAAAAGCCCTGTATGCAAATGGCTTTGTGGAAAAAATTGATGCCGATCGGCTAACTGTACTTAATAATAATCTTGAAACCGAACGTGAAAATGTAATCAGGCTTCTTGATTTGAACGTTAATTTATTGAAGTTTCAGATGGGTATGAGTATCCAAAGTAAATTGACATTAAAGGACACCATTGCCGGACTTCAGGTTGTTCAAACTTTTGCTGTTTCAGATACAAGTTCATACAAAAATAGGATAGAATATTCATTACTTGAAACACAGAAAAAACTGAATGAACTTGATTTAAAGCGCTATAAAAGTCAGTTTCTACCTTCCCTGTCAGCATTTGGTAGTACATCGCAAAGCCTACAATCCAATAATTTTGGAACTTTGTTCGATAGAAGTTTCCCAGCTACGGTTATTGGTTTTAGACTAGCGGTTCCAATAATTTCTGGTGGCATTAAACTCTATCAGGTTCGGAATGCTAAACTGGAAATTCTTAAAACTCAGAATAATCTGATCAATCTCAAAAATGGAATCAGTCTTGAGGTTGAACAGGCACAGACAACTTATCGAAATGGTATGAAATCCCTCGAAAATCAAAACCGAAATATGGAACTTGCTCAGGAAGTTTTAAGAGTCACAAAAATCAAATATGAGCAGGGGGTTGGTTCAAGTATCGAAGTAACAAGCGCAGAAACCTCTCTTAAAGAAGCTCAGAATAATTATATCAATGCATTGTATGAACTTCTTATCAATAAGGTAAATATGGATAAGGCGCTGGGTAAAATCGTTTATTAAAGTAAAATGAATCTAATGCTGGTTTTAGCCTGCATAAAAAATATAGCAAAACCGTCCGCCTTGGGTGGATCATTATAAAAACAAAAACTACTCAAATGAAAAGAATACTATTAATCTCTACTGTTATTTTTCTGGCATCCTGTGGTGGTAAACCAAGCGATAAAAAATCTGAACTTGAAGCTCTGAAGAAGGAGCGTGTAGCGTTAAATTCTAAAATTGAAAAGCTTGAAGCCGAAGTTGGTAGTGTTGATGTGGCTGATGTGAAAGATGTTTCTGTTTTGGAATTACAAGAAACAGTATTTAAAAACTACCTGGAAGTTCAGGGAAAAATAGATGCTGAAGAGAATGTTCAAGTCACACCTCAAGCACAGGGCGTGGTAACTGCAGTCTATGCAGTGATTGGTCAAAATGTAAATAAAGGACAGATTTTGGCACAGATCGATGATCAGGTCTTACGCCAGAACATTTCTGAACTTGAAACGCAGCTTGATCTAGCAACAACTCTTTATGAGCGTCAAAAGAGTCTTTGGGATCAGAAGATTGGGACAGAAGTCCAGTTTTTAAATGCAAAAACACAACGAGATGTAGCTCAGCGCCGTATTTCCACCCTGAAGACTCAGGTTAACATGTTTAAAATTAAATCTCCGATTTCAGGAACTATAGACGCAATGGATCTCAAAGTCGGTCAGGCAGTTTCACCCGGAATGTCAGGGATCAGAGTTGTTAATGCCAGTAAATTGAAAGCCAAAGCATTGGTAGCTGAATCTTATGCCAGCAGAGTTAATCAGGGTGATAATGTTCAGGTTATTTTGCCTGATGTTCCTGATACTGTTTCAACAAAAATATCATTCGCATCTAAGACCATAGATCCGGTTTCAAGGAGTTTTACTGTAGAAATTAAGCTTCCCTCAAACAGTAGGTACCGTCCTAATATGCTTTCAGTTCTGAAAATAATTGATTATCAGAATCTTAAAGCACTAGTTATTCCGGTAAACTCAATACAAAAAGCTGAGAATGGTGATTATGTATTTGTAGAAGAAGGAGGAAAAGCAAAGCGGATTAATATTCAGGCAGGTAAAATTTCTGAAGGACAGGCAGAAATTATCTCTGGTCTCAAAGTAGGAGACAAGGTAATAGTTGCTGGTACCAATGGTTTAAGTCCGGGAGATATTGTGAAAGCCAATTAATTCTATTTACCCTTTAAAGAAAACATCATAATATAAAATCAGATGGAAGAATCTAACAAAGAATTTAAACCATCCAGTTGGGCAATAGAAAACAGGACAGCGATTTATGTACTGACTGTTATCATTGCAGTGATTGGGTATTTTTCATATATAGGATTGCCAAAGGAGAATTTCCCCGAAGTAGTAATTCCTAAAATATTTATTCAGACAGTTTATCCGGGGACTTCTCCGGCCAACATGGAAAACCTGGTAACCAAACAGATCGAAAAGCAATTGAAGTCTGCTTCAGGATTAAAAAGAATCACCTCCAATTCTTATCAGGATTTTTCGATAATTACAGCTGAGTTTAATACCAATGTTGAAACCAAAGAGGCTAAACAAAGGGTTAAAGATGCAGTTGATAAGGCGAGACAGGATCTTCCGTCGGACCTTCCGAATGAACCCAATGTAATGGACATAAACCTTTCGGATCTGCCTATCATGTACCTGAATATTTCTGGTGACTATGATTTGAAGAGTCTTAAGAAATATGCTGAGAATGTTCAGGATAAGGTTGAAAGCCTGAAAGAAATTTCAGGTGTCGACATTATTGGAGCCTTGGAACAGGAGGTACAGATCAACGCTGACCTGAATAAGATGGCTGCAGCTCAGATCTCATTCGGAGATATAGAACGTGCCGTGGGTTATGAGAACCTTACTATTTCTGGCGGAACAATTAAAATGGATGGAGTTCGCAGAACACTGAACATAAAAAAAGAGTTTGTTAGTGCTCAGGAATTATCTAATCTGATCATTAAAACCCCAACCGGTTCTTCTGTCTATCTTAGAGATATTGCTGAGGTTAAAGATTCATTTAAAGAACAGGAAAGTTATGCCCGTTTATACGGAAAGAATGTAATCACTTTGAATGTTAAGAAGAGAAGTGGCGAAAATCTGATCGATGCATCTGATAAAATCAATGCATTGATTATAGAGATGAAAGCCAGCTCATTGCCTAAGAATCTCAATATTACTGTAACGGGTGACCAATCTGACAGAACTCGAATTACCTTACACGACCTGATTAATACCATTATCATAGGTTTCATCCTGGTAACTATTATCCTGATGTTTTTCATGGGAATTACCAATGCCTTGTTTGTAGCCATGTCAGTGCCATTATCCATGTTCATTGCATTTATGGCTATGCCTGCCTTGGGAGGAATAATAGGCTTCAGCTTTACCATGAATATGATAGTTTTATTCTCCTTCCTTTTAGGTCTTGGAATTGTTGTGGATGATGCAATTGTAGTAATAGAAAACACACATCGTATTTTTGATAATGGAAAAGTTCCAATAAAAAAAGCAGCCAAAATTGCTGCTGCGGAGGTGTTTTTACCGGTTCTTTCAGGGACACTTACTACTTTGGCTCCATTTGTTCCATTATTATTCTGGCCGGGTGTAATTGGTGAATTTATGTTCTTCCTGCCAATGACACTCATCATTACTCTACTTGCCTCACTATTGGTAGCTTACATAATTAATCCTGTGTTTGCAGTAGACTTTATGAAGCCGGAAGATCTTTCTGCAAAAAAACCAGTGTTTGACAAAACTGTCAGAAAGAACCTCCTGATATTTTTAGGAGTGGCTATTCTGGGCTATTTAATCAATTTTGGAATCGGAAATCTTGTGGTTTTCGTGGGATTACTCTATTTACTAAACCATTTTTATCTGAGTAATTCAATCCGGAATTTCCAAACTAATATTTGGCCACGCATGCAGGCTAAATATGTATCACTACTTAAATGGGCTTTATTGAGACCCAGAACAATATTATGGGGTACCGTTGGATTGTTTTTCCTGACAATTATCCTGATCTCTGTAGTGCCTCCAAAAATTATATTCTTTCCAAAGTCAGATCCGAATTTCGTTTATGTCTATATCCAGTTACCGGTAGGGACTGATCAGGCATATACCAATGAGGTAGTAAAAAAGGTTGAAGAAAATGTGACTAAAGTCGTAGGCAGAGATAATAAGGATGTATCCTCAATTCTATCTAATGTTGCAATCGGAGTAACAGACCCACAGAGTGAAGATCAGGGACAGTATTCCAATATGGGAAAGGTCACGGTAGCATTTGTGAGTTTTGGAAAACGTACAGGTGAAAGTACTTCGGTATATCTGGATAGGATAAGAGAGGCAGTTAAAGGAATTCCGGGGGCCGAAATTACTGTGGCCCAGGAGCAATCAGGTCCGCCAACAGCCAAGCCGATTAGTATTGAGATAACAGGAGATAACTTAGACTCTCTTGTAAAAGTCTCTGAAAACCTGAAACAATACCTTGATAGACGTCAAATTGCAGGCGTTGAAGAGTTGAAATCAGATTTTCAAAACAACAAGCCTGAAATTATTTTCGATATTGATCGTGAGCGCGCTAATCGTGAAGGAATTTCCAGTGGACAAATTGGAATGGATTTGCGTACGGCTATTTTTGGAAAAGAAGTTTCCAAGTTTCGTGATGCCAATGAAGATTATGGGATCAACCTTAGGGCAAATGAGAGCCAGAAAAACAATCTGGATGCTTTAAGGAATATGAAAGTTACTTACCGTGATATGGGTATGGGTGGAATTATCCGTCAGGTACCACTTTCTTCTTTTGCTACTATAGATTATGTGAATACTTATGGAGGAATCAAGCGCAAGCAGGAAAAGAGGATTATCATTCTTTCATCTAATGTGTTGGGTGAATACAATCCGAATGAGGTGGTGGCTAATATACAGCGTGAAATTGATCAATTTAAATCTCCGGCAGGGGTTGAGGTTAATATGGCAGGTGAACAAGAAGAACAGCAGGAAACTATGCTTTTCCTTGGTACTGCATTAATGATCTCTTTGGGACTTATTCTTATTATTTTAGTAACGCAGTTCAATTCAATTACTAAACCATTGATCATCCTCAGTGAGATCTTATTTAGTATAATAGGGGTATTACTTGGAGTTACCATATTCAGAATGGAGATGTCTATCGTGATGTCTGGTGTGGGTATTATTGCTCTTGCCGGTATCGTGGTAAGGAATGGTATTCTGTTGGTTGAATTTACTGAAGTAATGATCGAGCGGGGGATGGATGTAAAGGATGCGATCATAGAAGCTGGCAGAACTAGGATGACTCCGGTATTACTTACTGCTACAGCAACCATGCTGGGCTTAATTCCTCTTGCAGTGGGCTTAAATATGGATTTTGTTACCCTGTTCACCGAATTTGACGCGAAACTTTATTTTGGTGGAGATAACGTAGCATTCTGGGGACCTTTATCATGGACCATGATATTTGGTTTAGGTTTTGCAACCTTCCTTACCCTAATACTCGTGCCATGTATGTTATTAATTGGCGACTCAAATTCAAAACGAATAAAAGGCTGGTTTAAGAAGAAGCCTGAAGTAGTTTAAAACTTATTCAGAACAATATTAAAGTGGGTTTGTTAACATAACCCACTTTTTATTTGGTTTTAGCTTGTTAGAATTATTCTGTTTTGCTTTCAGAAGGAAAAGAATTGTTTTTCGATTTTTATCTTAACACAGATTTTAGAAATAAAAAAGCCATCCAGAATATTAATCCGAGATGGCCAATTGCAATTTTTGGTTTAATTATTGAGCAGCAGCAGTATCAACTGCAGCAGAATCAACAGCAACTGAATCAACAACAATAGTTGTGTCCATTACAGCAACTGAATCAGTAGCAGCTTCTTCAGTTTTGTTTGAGTTACAAGCAGCAACTGATAAAGAGATAGCTAAAGCTAAGAAACCGAATTTGAAAAGATTTTTCATTGTTTAGTGTTTTAATTTATTTATAAATAATTACTCTTAATACCCGATAACAAAAAAGGTAACCCTTGCTATTCAAAAAAAATAAAAAATTATTTTCCTATCATTGGGTTACAATTCCTAATAAAAAGTATTAATAGTGAAAAAAGAGTTAAAAAGTTCAGATCCAGCAGATAGTGAGATTGTGTTGGGGATACTGAATGATTCGAAGGAAACTCTTAGCCGTTTATATACTTCATACTTTCCGATGGTACTTCAATTAGTACTTAAAAATAATGGAAATGAAGATGATGCGAAAGATGTATTTCAAGAATCAGTTATAGTTCTTTACAATAAGGTTAAAGATGGAAACTTTGAACTGAACAGTAAGCTTAAAACTTTTCTGTATTCTGTTTGCCGAAGATTATGGCTGAAGCGCTTAAATGAGCAAAGCAAGACAATCAGAAACATTCAGGATTTTTCTGAGATCATTGCAGTTGAAGATGATCTCGAAAAGCATGAAGAAAAGGACAGACAGTTTGAAATGATGGAATTATCGCTCAATCAACTAGGAGAGCCTTGTAAAACCATTATAGAAGATTATTATATACAGAACAGATCGATGCAGGAAATCTGTGAGAAATTTGGCTATACCAATGCAGATAATGCCAAAACTCAAAAATATAAATGCCTTCAACGTTTGAAAAAATTATTTTTTCAAACCTAATTAAAAGAAAATGAAAAGTGATTTAGAATTGATGAATTTAATTGATGCTTACCTCAGGGGAGAATTAGCTGGTTCTGAGCTTTCTGATTTTGAGCAAATGAGGAAAAGTGATCCATCCTTTGATTTGATGGTTGTTGAGCATCACAACTTTATTTTAAATTTGTCTGATTATGGAAGAAGGGCTAAGCTTTCATCAGAAATGAATGTAATTCATGAATCACTGGATATTCAGGCAATTAAAGATGAGGTTGCTCCTGAAACAGCCCGGGTGATACGCTTATGGAAGAAATATCGTATTAATACGGCTATTGCTGCATCGGTTGCTTTAATTGCAGTTTCAGCAACCTTACTTTCAACCGGGTATTTTTCAAAGTCCATCTCCACTAATGTTAATCTGCTGCGTCGGGAGATTAATAGCATGAAGCGTTCTCAGAATGCTTTGATCAAGAATATTAATGATAAACCTGCGAAAGGTCCTGCAGATCCGGGTGAATTTGGAGGTACTGGTTTTGCCTTATCATCTAACGGGTATGTGGTTACTAATTTCCACGTAGTTAAGGGCGCTGACTCGGTCTATGTGCAAAACTCTGATGGTGAAGCATTTAAAGTAAAATTGATTTATATTGATCCTACCTATGATCTGGCAGTTCTTCAGATTACAGATCCTGGTTTTGAGAAGTTGGCAAGTTTGCCTTACACATTTAAAAAGACTGCTTCCGATGTTGGAGAGGATGTATTTACGATAGGATTTCCCAGAGATGAGCAAGTTTTAGGTAAAGGATACGTGAGTGCAAAAAATGGTTTTGCAGGAGATACTGTTGCCTATCAGGTATCAATTCCAGTAAATCCCGGAAATAGCGGAGGACCATTACTTGATAATCGTGGAAATGTCATAGGAATAATAAATGGAAAGCAGGCATTACTTGACGGTGCAGCATTTGCCATTAAGTCATCCTATATACTTAAATCAATTGAAGCAATTCCACAGGATTCTTTGGATGAAAAACTTGTTGTCAACAAAAGAAACACCTTGGCCGGTTTAAGCCGTAAAGATCAGTTCAAGAAACTGGAACCATATATTTATATGGTTAAAGTTTATTAAATATTTTGTTTTGTGTTTATAAAGGCTGATAGGATTATTATTCTTTCAGCCTTTTTTAATTTAACGATCTACTTCGCCAAGTACAATATCTATTGATCCAAGTATTGCCACCAGATCTGCAATTAAGACGCCCCTAGATATTTCAGGAAGAACAGATAAATTATTAAAACTCGGGGCTCTTGCTTTTACCCGCTTAGGAATTTCAGTTTTTCCATCACAGATAAAATAATAGCCGAGTTCACCTTTTGGGTTCTCAGCCCGGATATAAAAATCCTGCTCTTTTGGTATGATTTTTTTGGGAAGTTTGGCTCTTGGGTCAAATTCAGGACTTCGTTTTAATTCTTTTTGCAATCTTTCGAGGCATTGTTCAATGATTCGAATTGACTCAGCAATCTCGTCTGTCCGTATTTTATATCGGTCCCAGCAATCTCCGGTCTTTCCCATTTCACCTCTTCCTACAGGAATATCAAACTCAAGTTCAGGATAGACAGAATATTCATCAACGCGCCTCAGATCCCATTTTAATCCCGAACCCCTTAACATTGGTCCGGAGCAACCATAATTAATTGCGACATCAAGCGGAAGCACTCCAATGCCTGCCGTTCTTCCAATAAATATCTGATTGTCTGTTAGTAGTTGATTTAATTCGCTAAGTTTTGGCTTGAAATACGCTATAAATTCAGTGCACCGTTCCTCGAATCCAACCGGCAGATCATAGAAAAGTCCACCAACCCAGATATAATTATAAAGCATTCTGGAACCTGAAGCCCATTCTAGCATATTCATGATGTGTTCTCGATCACGAAAACACCATAAAAAAGGAGTAAAGGCACCGATATCTATACCATAAATCCCAATAGCAATAAGATGTGAACTAATACGGTTCAACTCACAAACCAATACTCTGATATATTCCACTCTTTTAGGAATATCTTTATCGATTCCCATCATCCGTTCAACACCCATAACGAATGCATGATCATTATTCATGGAAGCCAGATAGTCCATACGATCCACAAATGGGATGATCTGTTGATAGGTAAGGCTCTCACAGTGCTTTTCAAAACACCTGTGTAAATAGCCCATATGAGGAATTACTTCCTTTACGATCTCACCATCGGTGATCAATTCAAGCCTTAAAACACCATGTGTGGAAGGATGCTGAGGCCCCATATTGATTAACATCTCCTCAGGCTTAAGGCCTTCAGTCAATTGAGCATATCTGGTTTTATTAACCTGCATGATGTATTTCTTTATCTATGGAATTCAGCTCAGTTAATCTTTATTCCTTTATATTCTTCTGCTGCCAAGTAATCCTTACGTAGAGGATAGCCCTCCCAGTCATCAGGAAGCAGGATTCTTCTCAAGTCAGGATGGCCTTCGAAATGAATTCCAAGCAGGTCAAATGCTTCACGTTCATGCCATTCGGCTGTACGCCATACTCCTGAAACGGTGTGGAAGGATGGCAAAGTTTCGCTATTTCTGTCATGCTCCTTTATTGTTTTGAGTACAAGTTGTAGTTTATGAGGTATTGAGGCAAGATGATAGACTATTTCAAATTTGTTCTTTTCAGGCCCATGATCAACCCCGCTTAGACAAGAGAGAAAGTCAAACCAGGTTTTATTATTATCTCTCAACTCTTCACAAACCTGTACAATAAGTTCCGGATTGATTAGCAAAGCCGGTTGTAAGCCCATGGGTTCAATAGCTGAGATTACACCCTGCCCGAATTTATCCGTTAACAGATCTTTTATTTCATTAAAATTCATATTTAAAGATCAGGGTGCAAGCCTTACAATTTTCCAACTGTGTTTGTCTGCTTTTTTATAAACAATTCTGTCATGTAATCGGCTACGACGGCCTTGCCAAAATTCAATGACCTGGGGTTTTACCAAATATCCACCCCAGTGCGCCGGCTTTGGAATCATTTTATTCTCATATTTTATATCAGCCTCCTTCATATCTCTTTCAAGGATTTCACGGTCTTCAATTACCTGACTTTGAGGAGAAACCAATGCACCGATCTGGCTTTGTTTTGGTCGGCTTTGAAAATAACGATCAGACTCTTCCTTGCTGAGTTTTTCTACAGTTCCTTCAATTCTTACTTGTCTGGCCAGTTCAGCCCAATGGAAAACTATTGCCACGACCGGATTTTTAGACATTTCTTTGCCCTTAGCGCTCAAATAATTAGTATAGAATGTAAAGCCCTTTTCCTCATATCCTTTTAATAAAACAATTCTTGCACTGGGTTTGCGATCAATGCTGGTGGTAGCCAAGGTCATTGCATTCGGCTCATGAATGCCTGCATCCATTGCCTCCTTAAACCATTTTCCAAATTGTTTAATTGGATCTTTATCTACTTCACTTTTGGATAGTTTTTCAGAAATATATTCCTGACGAAGGTTCTCAAGTGTTTCTTTTTTTACTGACATATTAATAGTTTTTCATCCGATTGGTACAGGATAGTTCTCTTATATTGCAAACTTAACAATTGCAGATTGCATTCTATCATTTCAATGATTATTAGATATATATTGTAAATTTAAATACAGTAAATGATTCTTTTATGCTTAGTCCCCTTAAACCCAAAAATGGAAGCTTGATTGTTTCAGAGCCATTTATGTCCGATCCGAACTTTAAAAGATCTGTTGTTTTACTAACTGAATGTGAAGCAGCAGGGGCGATTGGCTTTATCTTAAATCAAAAGAGTAATCTGCTGCTGAAAGATCTGATTTCGGATCTTATGGGAACTGACTTTCCTGTTTATTTCGGAGGACCGGTAGAGCCGGATACTCTTCATTTCGTCCATTCTTGTTATGATAAACTAAATAGTGGGATTAAAATCAGAGAAGGAGTATTTTGGGGAGCTAACTTCGAAACATTAAAGATCCTTTTAAATAATAATCAGATTAATCATGAGGAGATTAAATTTTTTGTTGGCTATTCGGGCTGGGGTGCTGGTCAGCTGAACGAAGAACTCAATCAGAATTCATGGCTGGTAACTGATAAATATAGCCCCGAGGTAATATTTGTTGAAGATGAAGAAAATCTATGGAGAGAAGTGGTGATAGGCCTTGGACCTAAATATGCTCATATTGCAAATTTCCCTGAAAACCCACAGTGGAATTAGTATTTAACTGTTATCAGTTATCTGTTGTCAGTTGTCTGTATGTGCATGCCTGAATAGCCTTGACCGATTTAAGTCAACTGTAAGTTAATTGTTGTTGTGGTCATTTCGAAGGAAGCAGGTAGAGAAACTTAAATAAATATCTTTCTAAAGAACGCCACTTCACACAGGTAGATCTGAATTACCAACAGATTTCTCCACGCATCAGGATTTTCTGAACTGGGAAAATTAGCATAGCGTGTCGAAATGACGGTAAACTCTCCACTCTTAATTCTCCACTCTCCACTCTCAATTACCTTCCATTTCCCTAGCACTTTCCTCAACCTTCCTTTTAAGTTCTTCTTTATAGTCAAGAAGTCTTTGAGAAAGAATAGCATCTGATGTGCCTAAGATTTGAGCAGCAAGTATACCGGCATTTTTGGCAGCATTTAGGGCTACTGTGGCAACAGGGATTCCATTTGGCATCTGAAGTATTGATAGGATTGAATCCCAGCCATCAATAGAATTGCTTGATTTTACCGGAACCCCGATTACCGGAAGTTGTGTGATGGAAGCAACCATTCCTGGTAAGTGCGCAGCGCCACCGGCACCTGCAATTATCACTTTTAAGCCTCTGTCAGTTGCAGTGCGTGCATATTCAAACATCCGTTCAGGAGTGCGATGGGCTGAAACGACTGTAATTTCAAATTGAACTCCAAGCTCTTTCAACACATCTGCTGCATCCTGCATAATATGCAGGTCTGACTTACTGCCCATTATTATGCCGACTTTAATCGCTTGACTTATCATATTTTTTATTGATATAATATTGTATATGATTAAATATATAATTTATCTAAATCTTTACTTTAATTTTATTCTGAACAAATCTTGCCTTTTCAATGGCTTTCTGACGGTCATCATCCATAATAGTGACATGTCCCATTTTCCGGAAAGGCTTAGTGAATTTTTTCCCATATAAATGAATGTAGACCCCTTCCAGTTCGAGAACTTCCTGCAGTCCTTCATATTTAACAGCTCCTTCAAAACCTTTTTCTCCAAGCAGATTTATCATTACCGAATTACTTATTGCCCGTGTATCTCCGAGAGGCAAATTAAATATAGCTCTGATTAATTGCTCATATTGTGAAGTGAAGTTACCCTCAATGCTTTGATGCCCGCTGTTGTGAGGGCGTGGGGCAATTTCATTAACAAGGATATCACCATCCTTTGTCAGGAACAGTTCCACTGCCAGAATCCCAACAATCTTCAGATCCTCAGCAATCTTTATTGCCAGTTGATCTGCCTTTTGCAGTAATTCAAAATCTATTGTAGAAGGAGAGATCAGAAATTCAACCAGATTTGCTTCTTTATTGAATTCCATTTCTACACAAGGGAATGTTTTTATTTCGCCGTCTTCATTTCTGGAAACAATTACAGATAGTTCCTTATCAAAATCGATCATTTCTTCGATCAAACATGGCTCTTCGAATGCTTTCTCAAGATCTGATACTGATTTCATTGTTTTTACTCCCCGACCATCATAACCATCTCTGCGAAGTTTTTGTATATACGGAAATGGAATTTTCGCTGCAATCAATTCATTTTTATTGCCGAACACCTTAAATGCAGCAGTTGGAATATCATTTTCTTTAAAGAACTGTTTTTGAATTCCTTTATCCTGAATGAGTCGGATTACCCTCGATTGCGGATAAACAGTTAAACCTTCTTTTTCGAGCTTTTCAAGTGCATCAACGTTTACTTTTTCAATTTCTATTGTTAAAATATCAACTTCTTTTCCAAAATCATAAACGGCTTGGAAATCAGTTAATGAACCATGAACAAATTTTCTGCAGAGATCCCTACATGGAGCCTCCTTATCAGGATCCATAACATAAGTGGTAATGTTATAATTTATTGATTCCTGAATGAGCATGCGCCCCAGCTGGCCACCACCAAGTATTCCAAGCTTCAGGTTTCCGTAAAATGCTTTCATATTGCTGCAAGTTTAGGCGAAATCTGTGAGATTATCCAATTTTTGAAATGTTTCATTACCTCAAATGACATAAAAAACAGTTTTTAAGTAGGAGCTGGAATATCTTTAACAGCCTGAATTAGCTGTTTAAAAGGCTCTCCTGTGCAATCTTCTTTTGTAATTCGAGTATTGCCCCGATAAGTGCTTCAGGTCTTGGCGGACAACCCTGAACGTATATATCAACAGGGATAATTCTATCAACACCTTTTACCACATGGTATCCATGCTGCCAGTAAGGACCTCCACAATTGGAACATGAACCCATAGAAATCACATATTTTGGTTCCGGCATTTGTTCGTAGAGGCGTTTGATGCGTTCAGCCATTTTAAATGTGACAGTACCCGCAATAATTATAACATCCGACTGTCTGGGCGAAGGACGGGGAAATACTCCAAATCGATCAAGGTCGTAGGTGGATGCCATGGATCCCATCATCTCGATTGCACAACAAGCAATGCCGAAACTCATTGGCCAAAGTGATGATAATCTTGCCCAGTTAAGCAGATCGTCAACTTTAACTACCATTATTGAACCGGTATCGTTTTTAATTTCTAAACTCAAATTGTAGGTCTTTTAAATTTTGGTATAAATCCCGGTTTGCCGGATGAAACCGGTGCTTCAGTCAATACTTTTCCGGGTATTGGAATCTCAAAATCATTATTAAATGATTTTGTTTGATAGGTTTCATTATTCAAAGCCTTATAGGCAGAAAACGGTATTTTTGAAGGTGATGTAGGTAAAAATTGCTCAGGCCTGATCCAGTTCAGGTCGCCCTTCTTCCAGACATATACTAATCCTATCAATAAAATACCCACAAAAATGAACATTTCAATAAGGCTTAGCCAACCCCAATAAGGATCAGCATTTATTAACTCCTGCCGACTGAATACTGTTGCCCAAGGGAAAATAAAAACTAGTTCTACGTCGAAAAGCAGGAAAACCAGTGCGATGACATAGAACCGTGAATTAAATTGAATCCATGAATTTCCCTGTGCTTCTTCACCGCATTCATAGGAACTTAATTTTTCCGGGTTGGGTTTTTTAGGTGCGACCAGCTTCCCTATGAAAAATGTAAATAGCACGAAGAGAACACCCATGATTAGGTAGATAAATACCTTGCCAAACTCGCTTAACTGAGAAGTTTCATCCATTGCTCAAAATTAACAATAATTGAATTAACAATTCAAGCGCTTTATTATTTCTCAATCAATTATCATTAATTGTGGATAAGCTTTTTTTGAAATAAGAATAGATAGCATCAAATTCGCAATGTTTTAGGAATGAATTATGACTTTAAATAAAAATAAGAAGATTGCTGAGGAGCTATCTGTGACAGAGAAGCAGGTGAAAGTAACCTTAGAACTGCTAAATGAGGGGGGAACTGTGCCTTTTATCGCAAGATACCGCAAAGAAGCAACAGGGAGCCTTGATGAAGTCCAGATTGCAGCTATTCGTGATAGAATTCAGCAACTTGATGAACTTGATAAACGGATGGAAGCGATTTTAAAATCGATGAAAGACTTAGAAAAGTTAACACCGGAGCTTGAAAATCAGATCAGGGAAGCCCAAACCATGACAATACTGGAGGATATTTACCTGCCATTTAAACCAAAGCGCAAGACTAAAGCATCTGTGGCAAGAGAAAAGGGATTGCAGGAACTGGCCGATTTTATTATGAAACAGGGTAGTGGTGATCTTAATATAGTGGCCGGTAATTTTATAAATGAGGAGAAAGGTGTACTGAATATAGAGGAAGCACTCAATGGTGCTAGAGATATACTGGCTGAGTTTATGGCTGAACAGGCTGAACTTCGCAGCAGAATGAGGGAATTATTTATTCAAAAGGGTAGTTTTCATTCCAAACTGATCAAAGGGAAAGAAGATTCCGGTCAAAAATATAAAGATTATTTCGACTGGACAGAACCTGTAAAAACTGCCCCCTCACATTGGATATTAGCTTTAAGAAGGGCTGAGAAGGAAATAATTCTCACATTGGATATCGAAGTTCCGGAAGACGATGCGGTCAGAATTCTGGATGATTTATTTGTAACAGGATTTAACCCTTGTTCAAAACAGGTTCGACTGGCTGCTACCGATGCTTTTAAGCGTCTAATCAAACCTTCTATGGAAACAGAAATTCGTTTAATGACTAAAAAGCAGGCAGATACCGAGGCAATACGTGTTTTTGTAGATAATGCCCGCCAATTATTGCTAGCCGCACCGGTGGGACAGAAGCGTATGATGGCTATTGATCCTGGTTTCAGGACAGGTTGTAAGCTTGTTTGTCTTGATGAACAGGGACAGCTAATTGAGAATACCAATATTTATCCCCATAATGGAGCTGAGGCCGCTAAGGAAGCTGCTAAAACTATTGAATTTCTCGTTAAAAAGTACAGAATTGAGGCTTTAGCTATTGGAAATGGTACTGCAGGGAGGGAAACAGAAACTTTTATTAAAGCACTACAACTAACTGATATTATTGTAGTTATGGTTAATGAAAGTGGTGCTTCTATCTATTCAGCGTCGGATGTTGCAAGAGAAGAGTTTCCGGATAAGGATATTACTGTAAGAGGGGCAGTATCAATCGGCCGACGTTTAATGGATCCTCTGGCAGAACTTGTTAAGATTGATCCAAAATCAATCGGGGTAGGGCAATATCAGCATGATGTAGATCAGAATCAATTGCAGGCCTCTCTTGATGATACAGTAATTAGCTGTGTGAATTTGATCGGTGTTGAATTGAATACGGCTTCAAAACAAATTTTGGCCTACATTTCTGGACTTGGTCCGCAACTCGCTCAAAATATTGTTGAATACCGAAATAAGAATGGTGCATTTAAAAGAAGGTCTGAACTTAGGCAGATTCCGCGGCTTGGCGACAAGGCCTTTGAACAAGCTGCGGGATTTCTGCGTATCCGGAATGCTGAGCATCCGCTTGATAGCAGTGCAGTGCATCCCGAGCGATATGCACTTGTTGAGCAAATGGCTAAAGATCTGAACTGTAAAGTGGAAGACTTGATGAGAGATGAACAGCTTCGTCAAAGGATCAAATTACAGAATTATATCAGTGAAACCGTTGGTTTGCCCACTTTGAATGATATTTTAAAAGAATTGGCAAAACCAGGCCTTGATCCGAGAGAGCAGTTTGAAGCTTTTAGTTTTTCGGATGGCATCAATGCAATTACCGACCTTCATGTTGGGATGACTTTGCCTGGAATTATTACCAATATCACTGCTTTTGGAGCTTTTGTTGATATCGGTGTTCATCAGGATGGATTGGTCCATCTGAGTCAGATGGCTGATAAATTCATTAAAGACCCGAATGAAGTAGTCAAGGTAAGCCAGAATGTGATGGTCAGAGTGACAGAAGTTGATGTTTTGAGAAAGCGTATTGCGCTTTCTATGAAATCAGAGAATAAACCGGAAGCAAGGCCAAAACCTAATCCTGTTTCTAAGCCTTCACCGGAAAATTTTGTTAAAAAGCCAAAGGTGAAAGAAGCTGCTCATGAAACTGATATTGCAATTAAACTGGCTGCCTTAAAGAATAAATTTTCCTGAGAATATCCGCTTATCTTTGTCTTCTAAATGAATATGGGTGATAATTTTGATGCTGTAATTATTGGTGGAGGCGCCTGCGGACTGATGTGTGCAGTTCAGGCCGGATATCTTGGAAAAAGAACCCTAATTCTTGAAAAGAATGAAAAAATCGGTGCTAAAATTCTGATTTCGGGTGGTGGACGTTGTAATTATACCAATCTTTACTCTGCGGAATCCAACTTTATATCCGGGAATCCGCATTTCTGTAAGTCGGCTTTTTCACAGTTTACAGTGGATGATACCGTTAGCTTTTTTGAGGCAAATGGTATTTTGGGAAAAGAAAAAACACTTGGACAGTTATTCCCGGTTACTAATAATGCAAAAGATATTGTAAATGTCTTTGAGTCACTTTGTGCAGACCTGGAGCAGCAGATCATTTGTGATGCAGAAGTAAGAGAGGTTTTGAAAACAGATGAAGGCGATTTTAAAATCAGCTATTCCAGAGCCGGAAAATTAAAAGAGATCAGAGTACCAAAAGTGGTGATTGCAAGTGGTGGACTTCCTATTCAGAAGATGGGTGCTACAGATTTTGGATTACGAGTTGCAAGGCAATTTGGACTAAAGATAAATGAAACGGTTCCTGCTTTGGTGCCACTTACAATTACCGGTAAAGATGCCGAATGGTATGCTCAGCTTTCGGGAAATTCGATATTCAGCAGGGTGTCCAATGACAGAATTAGCTTTGAGGAAAATATATTATTTACCCATTGGGGCCTTAGTGGTCCGGCAATCTTACAGATCTCATCCTATTGGCGACCCGGTGAACATATTTCAATCGACTTACTTCCTCATGAAAAAATTATAGAGCTTATTCAGAGTCAGAAAATGATTAATGGCCGTAAAACTCTTTCAGGATTATTTTCCGATTTGTTTACCAAGAAATTTGCTGATGCGCTTTCAAAGTTTTTGCCGGTTGAAAAGAATCTGGCATCTTTAACCAGAGAAGATATTCAAAAGATTGACCAATATATCCATCATTTCGATGTGAAACCTGCAGGCGATAAAGGTTATGATAAAGCCGAAGTAATGAGGGGAGGAGTGGCTACGGATGAACTGTCTTCAAAAACTCTTGAGGCAAAAAAAGTACCCGGATTGTTTTTTGGAGGTGAATGTGTAGACGTGACCGGATGGCTAGGCGGTTACAATTTTCAATGGGCCTGGTCGGCTGGTTTTGTAATTGCCCAGAATATTTAACAACGCAGACAGGGTTCAAAACCCTGTCTGCGTTTATTTTAATCACATTCCGGATGAGTGAAAGTATAGGTTTCAACATTTCCCTGAGGGATAGTAAAATTTTCTGATCTGTTCATCTGCCACCAAAACAGGTTGCGTGGTTTTTCCCTGCTGATGGTTTCATTCATCGTTTCGGTATCATAAACACGGCCATTGATAATCACATATTTTATTTTTTCAGTATTTCTGATGTCGTCAAGTGGATTTGCATCAAGAATTAGCATATCAGCTAGTTTTCCGGTCTCCAGTGAGCCAATCTCCTTCGACATGCCTAAATGTTCTGCACCATTTAATGTAGCGCTTCTTATGGCTTGTAATGAAGACATACCACCCTGAGCGAACATCCATAACTCCCAATGAGCACCAAGCCCTTGAAGCTGACCATGTGATCCCAGGTTTATTTTAGTACCTCCATCAGATAGTTCTTTAGCAGCCCTGGCAACTTTAATATGGCCATAATCTGCAAATTCGGAAGTAGTTCTTCTTCTGGATCTGGAGTCTACAATATAACGTGGTGTATTGCTTAAGAGCCGCTCATTCTCCCATACATTAGTACGGTCATACCAGTAGTTTTCACCCGATTGGGATCCATAACTTACAATCAAAGTAGGGGTATAAGATGTTGTACTCTTGTTCCAAAGTGCCTTCACATCTTTATATAAAGGAACCTGGGGTATATTATGTTCTAAACTCGTATGACCATCCTGGATTTGGGTCAGATTATGAAAGAAGGTAGATCCTCCTTCAGGAACAACCTCTAACTGTAACTCCCTGGCTGCCTGTATGATCTGCTGGCGCTGATCTCTCCTTGGTTGATTGTATGATTTTACAGTAAATGCTCCTACCGCCTTCATTCTTCTCAGAGCAGATCGCGCATCATCTAGACTATTAACAACAGTCTTAAAATCGCCATCAGCACCATACAAAATGGTTCCGGTTGAATAAACTCTTGGACCAACCATATTACCTGTTCTCACCATTTCTGCTTGGCTGAATACCATTTCAGTATTGGCAGAAGGATCATGTGATGTAGTAACTCCAAAGGCAAGATTAGCATAATAACTCCAGTCTTGTTGTGGACTAACCCCGTCTGAACTGGCTCTCAAATGACTGTGAACATCGATGATGCCGGGCATAATGGTTTTTCCGCTTGCGTTGATGACTTTTGCACCTTCAGGAATGCCTAAATTGTTTCCTATTGCCACAATTTTATTTTTGTCAATGACAATGGTACCATTTTCAATGACTTCATCTCCCTTCATGGTGATAATCCTTGCATTTGTAATGGCAATCTTGCCTTCCGGTAAATCAGATTTTAAACGCAGATCAATATCTAATCCCAATGTATCGGCCTTTGCTGTTTTATCACTAGCGCCCAGAAAGGCAAAAGAACTATTAATGTCCTTTGAAAAATATTTAGGGCCCAAGGTCCAGTTTAATCGCTGTGAGTCTTTGCTCCAGTGAATATAAGTTCCGGCATCCTTACTAACTTTAGTGAGAGGTAGAGATTTGTTATTTGATGAAAGATCTAATGCCATGCCCGTATTTGCAAAAGGGGTAATATAAACATTGAAGAGCTCAGTAAAGGCAATCCATTTGCCGTCAGGGCTTGGGTTAAATGCATTTGCATAAGTTGAAGTGTAATGAGTTTGTATATTTCCACCATTCAGATCCATACTTTTAAGTGCTTTTTTATCGCCCTCACTGCTCTGAAAAAATATACGACTGTCATTGGTATTAAAACTTGGACGGATACCATTGTTAAGAATTAAACTAGGTGTTCCTCCGCTTGTGGGTATGATATATATTCCCGGATTTTTTCCAAATGCAAATCCTAATACATTGTTTCCTACTCCTTTTCTGTAAACAATTTTATCACCTTGGTTTGAGAATTTCGGACTGTAATAATAACCTTTTTCAGTGCTAAGCTTTATAAATGAAGAATCCGGAATACTATATTTCATGATCGATCCCCGGTTTTCATCTGACCAGCTCACATAAATAAGTGATTGACCATCTGGACTAAATTCCGGCTCAAATTCAAATTCATTGCTTCCAGAGATTCTTGTAGGTTTTCCGTTTGGAAGATCTTTTAAATAAATATATCCCGCTGCATTGAAAGCCACTTTTTTTCCATCAGGAGATGTACTTAATTGTCGGATCATCTTGACGAAAAACTCCTCATTAAATACCTTTTGTTCGAAATGTAAGGCGTCAGTGATTGTTTGATTGACACTCACGTCAAATGGAATCTCAGACAAATATTGAGTCAACACTTCCAGCTTTCTAATTTTCCCCTGAGCGTAAAAGATAATTTCTTTGCTATCAGGCGTCCAGGCAAAATTGGGATAAAGTCCAAAAATTGCCCATGCCTCCTGCTGATCATGGCTAAGGTTATCATAAACCGACCATTCTTCACCTGTTTGAAGGTCCTGTATGAATAATTCAGTATTCAAACGTACTCTGCGGACAAATGCAAGATACCTACCATCGGGTGAAATCTGAGGACGCATAGCACCACCGCTTCCTCCTGCAACAGTTTCTATACTGCCATTTTCGAGATTTAGCCTTTTGATATTATAAATTTCACCGTTAGGGTCCTTATTGTATTGGAATAAAGGTCCGGGGCTGACATCTTCAGAAAAATAAACGTATTTTCCGTCAGGTGAAATTTCAGGTTCGCCGGCATCCTGTTGGTCATTTTTTCTTTTAGTTAATTGAACCCCTTCAGCACCTCCGGCAATATGGTACATCCACATTTCACCTGCACCCAATGAACGACCACTTGTAAAATGTTTTCTGGCAATTAAATATTCATTATCAGGCGTCCATACTGCATTGTTCAATAATCGGAATGATTCTTTAGTTATGGCTCGCTTACCGGAGCCGTCAGTATTCATGATCCAGATATTATCACCACCCTCTTTGTCGCTGGTATAGGAAATGTATTTGCCGTTAGGGCTGAAACGCGGTTGTACCTCAGAGGCCATACCGCCAGCAAGCAATGTCGCTTTTCCTCCTGTCACCGGCATTCTGTAGATATCTCCAAGCAAATCAAAAACGATTACCTGTCCATCCGGACTAAGATCAAGATTCATCCAAGTTCCCTCATTTGTCTGAAAGCTTAGTGACTTTGACGGTCCTGTAGGTTTTTCAACATTCCATTTTGGATTTTGCTGTGCAAACAGCTGCGATCCCAGCAATATTATTAAAGTAACTATAAGTGCTCTCTTCATGTAATTGATCAATTGAACCCGCAATTTAGTAAATATTCATAGTTTTGAGGTTAACACCTATCAAATTGAGATTTCTCGATTTTATTTTTATATATTATTTAAGCCACTGTCCGTAGTTTAAGCGCACTATCCGTAGAGTTAAGCGTAGCGTCTCTACGGATAGTCAAATGAAAAAGAGTCTTCAGACTCGCTCTAGTTTAATTTACACACTGTCCGTAGAGTTTCAATCGATTACGAAAATTGATTTTCTAGTACAACAGATATTACCTGTTGTACAGTTTACTCGTTAAGCCGCAATTAGAGGGTGGGCTAAGTGTTGGGAATTGATAACTATTTGTAACTGTGACGGCCTACCGCGCTCTCGCCTTTTTGGTAGTAATTGTTGATGATATTGGAAATTGGGCGCCAATCGATCAATAAATTAATTTGGTTGAAAAATCCTTGCTTAATTTTTCTCTTCTGAACCATGTAGTCGGCAAAACCCAATTTGTATTCTTTTTTCATACCCCAAGGCACGGAAAAATATCCTTTACGACAAGAAAAAATGTGTTTAATTATTGTAAATCAATATTTGCCTTGCAACGGTCTTATTAGGTCATTAATCATGTAATTTTAAAATTTTATTTTTAAATTACATGATTAATATAAAAATATGCTTAACAGAAATTTACTCCAAACAATACAAAATGACCTGGAAAAAATGCCGGTTTTGGTATTGTTTGGACCAAGGCAGGTAGGTAAAACGACCATGGCCAAGGAGTTGGCAGCTTCAAATCCGGAGGCCTACGTGTATCTGGATATGGAGTTGCCTTCAGATAGAGTGAAACTTTCGGACATGGAGCTGTTTTTAACTCCACTGGCCAATAAAACTGTTGTAATCGATGAGGTACAGTTGTTGCCGGAACTTTTTCCGGTTTTACGTTCTTTGATAGATAAGGAAAGACGTCCTGGTCGGTTTTTGTTGCTGGGTTCGGCTTCACCGGATTTGTTGCAGCAAAGCGCTGAATCGCTGGCGGGAAGGGTGCGATACAGGGAAGTGTTTCCGCTAACGCTGGATGAGGCAGGAGGAGCGAAGGTCCAAATTGAATTATGGTTTCGGGGCGGCTTTCCCAATGCTTTTATGGCAGAAAGTCAACAAGATGCCATGGATTGGCAGGCAGATTTTGTGCGTACTTATGCAACAAGGGATATGGTAATGTTGGGATTACCGATGCCCGCCACGCAGATTGAACGCTTGTTGCAGATGCTGGCACACATGCATGGGCAGTTGGTAAATTATAGTCAGTTAGCCAGGTCATTAGGTGTATCTCAACCAACCATTACCAATGCTATGCAGTACCTGGAGCAAGCCATGCTGATACGTACGCTCAAACCATGGCATAATAATATGGGCAAGCGGCTGGTGAAAACTCCGAAGGTTTATATTAGAGATACAGGAATGTTGCACTACCTGTTGGGATTAAATACCTACCAGCAATTATTAGGGCATCCACAAGCAGGTAATAGTTGGGAAGGGTTTGTGATACAACAAATTCTGGCTGTATTACCCCGGCAATTCCAACCTTTTTTCTACCGAACGTCTGGTGGATCTGAACTGAATCTTTTACTGGTAAAAGGAAATACCGCAGATTACGCCCTCGAAATAAAATTGAGTACTGCCCCACAATTAACCCGGGGCAATTCAGAGGCAGTGCTGAATTTACAGCCTTTACAATGTGGGGTCATCGCCCCTGTTTCCGGCAGTTTTTCAATAAAAGGTAAATGGGTGGTGTATGGGGTAGAAGATTTTTTAAAGCAAATAAAATGCTCCAAATAGTAAAAACATGACCATTCATCATATCCTAGCTAAATACTGGGGCTTTTCAAAATTCCGCCCATTACAGGAAGAAATTATCCAGTCGGTTCTTGACGGGCTTGATACCCTGGCCTTAATGCCTACAGGCGGTGGAAAATCAGCTTGTTTTCAGGTTCCTGCTTTAATGAAGCCCGGCATATGTATAGTTGTCTCACCTCTGATCGCTTTAATGAAAGATCAGGTCGAGAATCTTAAAGACAAGGGAATAAAGGCTATTGCAATTATATCAGGAATGGGAAAAAGAGAGGTAGATATTGCGTTGGATAATTGTATTTATGGGGATATCAAATTTCTCTATCTTTCACCCGAAAGACTTTTATCCGACTTGGTCAGGGAGCGTATCAGGCATATGAAAGTCAATCTGATCGCAATAGATGAAGCACATTGTATATCGCAATGGGGTTATGATTTCAGACCACCTTATCTTCATTTAACTGAGTTAAGGGAACTTCATCCAGAAATTCCGGTACTTGCACTTACAGCTACTGCTACAGAACGTGTAGCAGCAGATATACAAGTAAAGCTTAATTTCAAAAATGCACAGGTATTCAGGAAGTCATTTGAACGATTAAATCTTAGTTATTTGGTTTATAATGAGGAAAACAAACTCAGAAAGCTCCTCTCTATTGCAAAGAACGTAAAAGGATCAGGAATTGTTTATGTCAGAAACAGACGGGAAACTCAGGAAGTTTCAAGACAGCTAAATCTGGAAGGCATTATAAGCGATTTTTACCATGCCGGAATCGATACTCCCTTAAGGATGAAAAAGCAAACTGCATGGAAAAATTCGGAGATCAGGATAATGGTAGCAACAAATGCATTTGGTATGGGTATTGACAAAGCGGATGTTCGTTTTGTAATTCATCTTGATCTACCCGAAAGTTTAGAAGCTTATTATCAAGAGGCAGGCAGGGGAGGTCGGGATGAAAAAAGGGCTTATGCGGTTTTACTCTATAATAATGCAGATAAGGCACTAATTATAAAAAGACTGGATCAGCATTATCCAACAATTGAGGAGATCAAACAAATCTATCATCATCTTGGAAATTATTATCAGCTTGCTTATGGGGCAGGTGAAGGTCTTTCACTAGAATTTGATCTGGCAGATTTTTGCAACAGGTTTAAACTTGATCCGGTTAGAACAATACATGCATTTAAATTTCTTGAACATGATGAATATATTTCATTAAGTGAAACTGTCTTTTTACCCTCCCGAGTTCAGGTTCTTTATGGTAATGAAGATCTTTATCGTTTTCAGGTTGGACAACCGGCATACGATCATTTCATTAAAGTTTTATTAAGATCATACGGTGGTATTTTTGAACAGTTAGTTAGTATTAAAGAAAGCGATCTCGCAAAACGGGTTGGTATTGGCAGAACAGAAACCGTAAAAATACTTAGTAAATTACATGAGCTTCAGATAATTAACTATATACAGCAGACCGATAAACCTCAACTTAATTTTATTAAGCCCCGGGCAGACTCGCAGCACCTGTATATTGATCATAAATATCATACCGATCGCTATCAGATTCATAAATTGCAGGTTGAAGCTGTTCTGGCCTATGCAGAAAATCATAAATGTAGGAGTCAACAATTACTCCATTATTTCAATGAAACTCATGCAAAGGTTTGCGGTGTGTGTGATGTTTGTATTGAAAATAAAAAGCTGAGAAAGAATGATGGCCAAACTGATGAAATCATCAAGGAAATTTTGAATGAATTAAGCAAAAATCCTGCACATCTCGATCAGCTCATGGAAGCTATAAATACGGGCAATTCTAATGAAAGACTTAAGGTAATCAGAATGCTACTTGATGCAGGTAAAATAAATGTAAATGGAGAATTTTATTATTTAAAAAATTGAAGATTAATTTCTTAAGATACCAATTATAGCGTGTAGCTTTATCTTATCCAGACATCAATAATCACTCGCTGGTATAAAGGATTCCTTTGGAGCGGGGTGGGGCGCTGGGCAGATTTTCAGTATTTGCAAGGTATCCTCCCCGTACCAAAACACTTGTCCAAGGTACCACTCCCCCTCCAGAGGCTGTGTGTACCCACAAATAATATTTATTTGATTCTGAACTACCGACCCTGAAGGGGTCGCATGTTTATAGAAAAGCACGGTTGTTCGTCCGACCCCGAAGGTGGTCGTATGTGAGAATTTCAAATACATGCGCCCGCCAAAGGCGGGCGGCTGGAGTTTGGTTATTTTCGCATATAGAAAACGGCACTGAAACAATCAACAAGTGGGTTGAGGCCTTTTTGTGTTTGGTGCTGTTTTGTTACGAAGTCGGAGAAAGATTTTCCTAGTTTTCC
>Ga0105054_10001880_pt1 | contig 34002 bp, 30 predicted proteins | sample BON02_FD_78091 | JGI IMG/M metagenome (GOLD analysis project Ga0105054, IMG submission 78091) | Freshwater microbial communities from Lake Bonney liftoff mats and glacier meltwater in Antarctica - BON-02 (megahit assembly) | ecosystem: Environmental > Aquatic > Freshwater > Ice > Glacier...
AACTCGACAATCTGGAAGGGATGATATTTTTGCGATCCGTACTATTAGCAAAAAGATGGGACATATTTATAAATAATTTGGCAAGATGTCCCCATTAGTGGGGGACAGATGCCGTTTGCACCCGTCGGAATTTGATAATTCAGGTTCAACTCCTTGGACACATATTTGGCGATACGAATGGTAGCGTTCAACGTGAACTGGGCCACTCTCTCACCCAACAAATAGCCGCGAATAGCGGAAATACGTATCGGTTTGTTCCCAACGACAATGTTGTTCTTAATTAAAACCACCAGATCAGGTTCAGTGGAACTTTGAGTAACGGCGTAAATACCTTTGCGGAGCATCAAATTTGTTGTTTTGGATTAATGATTACCATATTGCTTTTTTTACCACATACCGCACATAGTAAACATAGATGTTGTGTGCGTTTAATCGGCTTGTGTTCTGTGTGCGCTATGCGGTAAAAAAATGCAGTTAATAGTTGTGGTTACGGTTAGGTTAGCCTTTAGCTTTTTTTGAGTCAGATGATTTGCTTTCCAGTACGGTAGCAGGTTCTGGGGTGCTCAATGCGGGTGCCGGAGTGGTGGCAGGTGGTGGCCCCGAAGAACGGATGTTAACGAGCCTTTTTAAGGCTTCAAACCAAAAAGTCGCCCCTAAAGAAACACCCAGCGCCGTGGTAAGCCAACCTATAATCTTGTACAACCACCACTTGAAATTTATAGTCGACCAGTCTACGGAATCCCAACCCAAGCCAAGTGGGGAAGCCAGTGCTGAAATATTTTCGTTCACCAAAACGCCAATTTTCTGTCGGGCAGCATTCATATCTGGGGTGTCGATATTGGCTGCAACGGGTACCCCCTGTGTATGCACGAAATTGGTGGCCTGATCAGCCACCATATTGCTTAGTGTAGCATTGATGCTGAGGTTGTAGTAAATATTAATCACATCGGCATTGAAAACCACCGCCAACGCCAAGCCGATACTGATCAGCCAGCGCTGGGCACTTCGTTTGTAAGCGCCTGAAGCGCGATCCATCACTTCGGAATACCAACTATCAACCTTTATTTTCAACTGTGAAAGTTCGCCATCTGTCTGCTTGTACAGGAATTGCGCCAGTTTTCTCGACGCAGGATCGGGGATTGCTTCAATCTTAGCAGCGACATTAGATTTGGAGTCAATATTCATGATATCCAACAAGATTGCTGTAAAGGTACTAGGGTTGATGTAGGAAGGCAGGGCCGTTTTTTTTCCACCTACTTTGGCTCTTTGGGTAGATCCCATAGCCAATTGTTTGAAGAAAGGGTGCTCCACAAACTCATCACTGGTGGCATCGCCGAGCATACCCTGGAGGGCTGAAATGAGTTGTTTGCCACGCAAAGAAAGAGTGCCCGCAATGAGTTCCATGACCGAAGAGGCCAGCAAACTAAAGAGCAACATCACGAATACGATGCCGATGACAGTGGAGAGGATTGCAATCATTTTTTTTGAGTATTGAGTATTGACCGTTGACAGCTGAAACGCTTGGTCTGAATTGGAAATCTTGTTTGCGTGTATGGATGCTGGGGAGTTGGGGTATTGTAAACAGTTGGCAAGGTATATATATTTCAGAAAAATGGAACGGCTCCAAATCGCTATCTTTGCCGCCCGTTTTACAAACACCACTTATGAGCAAAAAACGCGTATTAATTGCCGGAGCAGCCGGATTTATTGGGTCACATCTCTCTGACCGGTTTATGAAAGAGGGGTATTCCGTCATTGCCATGGACAATCTCCTGACAGGCGACTTGACCAATATCGAGCATCTTTTTAAGGAAAAGGACTTTGAATTTTACCATCATGATGTCACGAAGTTTATCCATGTTCCGGGTAAATTGGATTACATCCTCAACTTTGCATCCCCGGCCAGCCCAATCGATTATCTTCAAATGCCCATTCAAACCTTGAAAGTTGGGGCGCATGGTACACACAACCTCTTGGGGCTTGCCAAGGAAAAGGGCGCCAGAATTCTTGTTGCCTCTACTTCTGAGGTTTATGGCGACCCGCATGTACACCCACAGACGGAGGAATATTGGGGAAATGTGAATCCCGTTGGCCCGCGCGGGGTATACGACGAAGCCAAACGTTTTCTGGAAGCCATCACCATGGCTTACCACAATTATCACAATGTAGAGACGCGGATCATCCGTATTTTCAACACCTACGGCCCAAAAATGCGGGTGAATGATGGGCGCGTATTGCCTGCTTTCTTTTCACAAGCGATTCGCGGTGAAGGACTTACGGTATTCGGTGATGGTTCTCAAACCCGCTCTTTCTGCTACGTCGATGATCTGGTAGAAGGCATCTATCGCCTGTTGTTGAGCGACTACCACCTGCCCGTCAACGTAGGCAATCCTTCGGAAATCACCATCATGCAATTCGCCCACGAAGTGATGGCCCTGGTACAAAACCCGAAGGCATACATCGACTATCGCCCGCTGCCCGTGGATGATCCGCAACAGCGTCAGCCCGACATCACCAAAGCGCAGACTATTCTGGGTTGGAATCCAAAATTCAACCGCGAAGAAGGGCTGAAATTGACGTACGAATACTTTAAAAAAGCAGTTGTTATATAAAGGGTTTCAGGTTTCAGGTTTCAAGGTTTCAGGTTTACGCGATTTATTCTCAATGTTGAAAAGGCGTTTCAAAGCAACCACAGATCGAGTAAACCTGAAACCTTGAAACCTGAAACCACTTTTTTTATGACCATTCTCATTACCGGCGGCGCTGGCTTTATCGGCTCCCATGTTGTGCGGCTTTTTGTCACCAAATACCCGCAATACCGCATCGTGAACCTCGATGCACTTACCTATGCGGGCAACCTGGAGAACTTGCGCGATGTAGAAGACGCGCCTAATTATGTTTTTGAAAAGGCCGATATTACTGATACGGCGCAGTTGGCCGCTATTTTTGAAAAATACAAACCAGAAGGGGTTATTCACCTGGCCGCGGAGAGCCATGTAGATCGCTCCATTGCCAACCCGATGGCCTTTGTGGAAACTAATGTGATTGGAACCGTAAACCTGCTGAATGCGGCACGGAATTGCTGGGGAACTGAGCTAGAAGGCAAACGCTATTACCATGTCAGCACCGACGAAGTGTATGGTTCTTTGGGTGAAGAAGGTTTGTTCACAGAAGAAACGGCGTACGATCCGCGCTCTCCGTACTCTGCATCCAAGGCCGCAAGCGACCATTTTGTACGTGCTTGGTTTCATACCTACCAATTGCCCGTAGTCTTGTCCAATTGCAGCAACAACTACGGCCCCAACCATTTTCCAGAAAAACTTATTCCGCTGATTATCAATAATATAAGACAACAAAAGCCGCTGCCAGTGTATGGTGATGGCAAGTACACCCGCGATTGGCTTTGGGTAAAAGACCATGCCCTGGCCATTGATGCTATTTTTCACCGCGGTCGGGTAGGGGAGACGTACAACATCGGCGGCAACAACGAGTGGAAGAATATTGACCTGGTGGAAAAACTCTGTGATATTATAGATGAACTGCTGGGCCGTGATGCCGGAAGTTCGCGGCAGTTGATCACCTTTGTGAAAGACCGCCCGGGCCACGACCGTCGCTACGCCATTGATGCTTCCAAGCTGCAAAATGAACTGGGTTGGGCACCAACGGTACAATTTGAAGAAGGTTTTAGAGAGACTGCCCGCTGGTATCTAGAAAACGAAGATTGGCTGGAACACGTGGTTTCCGGTGCCTACCAAGCCTATTACAAAAGCCAATACACCGCATAAATTTCTGCGCTGGCGACCGTCAGCGTATCTTTCGCCGTGAAAAACACCCAGCACTATACCGACCTCATCCGCGCCGAAGCCCACCGCCTGGGCTTTGAGTTTGTCGGCTTCGCCCGCGCCGAGCGCCTGGATGTGGAAGCAAAGCGCCTGGAATCCTGGCTTTCCAAAGGCAGTCACGGCAGCATGGGCTACATGGCAAACCACTTCGATATGCGGGTTGATCCTAGCTTGCTGGTGCCAGGCGCGAAGACGCTTATTTGCCTGACATTCAATTACTTTACCGATAAAAAACAAGCAGACCCGGAAGCCCCCAAAATCGCCCGCTACGCCTACGGGGAGGACTATCATTTTGTGGTAAAAGAGCGTTTAAAATCACTGTTGAGCTTCATCCAAACTGAAATTGGCGAAGTAAACGGGCGCTGTTTTGTTGATTCCGCACCAGTCATGGAACGCGAATGGGCGCAGCGTGCTGGCATTGGCTGGAATGGCCGCAACACCTTGACCATAAACCCAAAACGCGGCTCGTTTTTCTTCCTCGCAGAAATAATTTGCGATCTGCCAATGCTCTACGACGATCCCGTCCGCGACCATTGCGGCACTTGTCGGCGTTGCATCGATGCTTGCCCTACCCAGGCTATAGCGCCCGAAGGCTATTTTTTGGATGCCACCAAGTGTATTTCTTACCTCACGATTGAGTTGCGCGATGAAATCCCAAGCGAATTCAAGCAACAAATGGACGGCTGGATGTTCGGTTGCGATGTTTGCCAGGATGTGTGTCCATGGAACAGGTTTTCGGAACAACATCATGAGCCAGCTTTTGAGCCGCACCCGGAATTGCTGGGTATGAGCAAACGGGAATGGAAGGAATTGACAGAGGAGGTCTTTGGCAGGGTTTTTAAAAAATCGGCGGTGAAACGAACGAAATTCGCTGGGCTGAAACGGAATTTAGCGTTTATGGAGAAATGAGGTTTCAGGTTTCAAGGTTTCCGGTTTCTGGTTTACGCGATCCGTAGGTGGTTTTGAAAAAGTATTTCAAATTTGACAACCAATCGCGTAAACCTGCAACCTGCAACCTTGAAACCTGAAACCTTACCGCCGTACCACGAGTTTCCGCACCGTCGCCCGGCCAGTATCCTGCTCCCTTGCCAGCGCTAAAAAGTAAAGCCCGTCTGGAATCCCATTCAATGACATCTCAAGGGTGTTGCTGCCGATTGAAAGTGCCACCATTCGGCGTTCCAGTACTGTTTGCCCCAAGGAATTTAGTAATTGAATGTTCAGCGTTTCAGCATTATCTGATTCCAACTCCAGATACAGCATGTCAGCAGCGGGATTCGGGAACACCAGCAAATCGAGGTTTTGAACTTGTGTTTCAGTACCGGTAGATACCATTCCAGCTTCAAAAGCATGTCGGTCGTAAGCTTCAAACTGCCCGGAAACAAGGAGCGGTGTCGCCGGGTTGTCGATGTTGTACAGTTTGTAGTAGCCATTGCCGTAGTTGCAGCACATACCATCGCCAAAAGCATCTACGAAATGGATGGAGTAGCAGCCTGCGGAGGGCAAATTCAGGGTGTCTTTGATCAAGGTATTATTGGAGTAGGAACCCGGGCCAGCGCTTACGCCAAGTGGGAAAGCGCCACCGCCGTTGGGCCCAACCAGCTGATTGCCACCGTGATCCAGGACAGTACCCGCATCGTCCCGCAGTTCCCAATATGTTTCCTTGCCGTAATCGTCGGTCCTAATTTTTAGGACAATTTTTGTGCTGTCAAAATGTTTGGCAGTAGTAAAGTTGTTGTTTTTGTAATTATTGGTGAAGTCATCATCGCCTGTATTGTTGTTAATACTATTGACGATGGTATTCAAAACACCTTCTGCGTTTACAGGGTAGCTGTCAAATTGTATGGGAGCTTCACCATAAGTGGGCAAATTGCCCTGCCAGTCTATGGTTTCAATCACGGCTCCATTCCATTTTAATAAAATACTGGCAGAGGTCAACGGAGCAGATCCTAGGTTTGTCAGGACAAAGGATGGCTCCAAAGCCACAGCGCCGCAAATTTCGGGGAAGTCGTACCCGGGGTCATGGGCAAAAATTCCAGCATTGTTGGTGCCCAAAGCTACCGGGCATACCTGTGCTTTTGCCCACAAATCGGTGGCAGAAACAGGATCAACTTCGTACACCTTTTTATTCGGGCAAATGACAAAAATGCTAGGATAGTACGAGACTTGGAAGGCAGTAGCAATGGCCGAACTGTTCAAAATAGGGTAGGGGGTGCCATCGACATAGTTCCCGGCCGAGTTGTTGTTGCAGCCTGCCTGGCCATATAAACAGGCCAGGTTGGTGCTCGGATCACCTTCTACCCAAAACACCCTAGCCTTGTCGTCACCTGCGGGGCCATGGGCGGTATAAAAATTTTGCATAGCCTTGCTTTGGTGGTAGGCCCAGCACGGAGGGCACCATGTTGCACTAATCTCCAATAGCACGATTTTATTGGATTCCAGGACATTGTACAAGTTATGGGTTTGGCCATTGATATCGGTTGCAATAAAGTTGGGGGCGGTTGCGCCGGACGGCAATTGCGCGTGGACAAGCAAGCTTGCTGCACAGAGAAATAAAATGGTGGCCCCTAATTTTTTCATCATCAGTTTTTGCTATTATTGTCAGTTCGGCTATAAATACGGCCTGACCAACAAATTTAGGTAGGGGAATCGGTGCTTCGTGCTATCTTTGTTGAAAATAAACAAACCTGCTAATCAAAGACATTTCAAACATGAAAAATCTTTTACTCACATTTTTACTTTTTATCGGAATAAGTGCCTTGGTAGAGGCTCAATCCGCGTTCTCTCTTTATCCAGTGCCAGCTAGCGCTACAGGAGCGGTTCAAGAAGGTGATGTGCCCGTAGATGCGCATATCACAAATCTTACCAACAGTACCCTGAACATCAAATGGGTTCGCAGGGTCATTGAAATCACGCCAGGCTGTGAAACGGCTGTTTGTGATCCAAATGTATGCTGGGCGCGTTTTGTCGATAGCTTGGACTTTGGCATGGACCCAAACACAAGTGGCGCGATGCTGGTGCATTATTACAACAATGGCGCGCCATGTGCGGGCATCGTTCACGTAAAGCTGACCAATATGGGCAACCCTTCAGATACTCTGGTCGGTGTCTACTTGTTCAACCAGAGCTCCAGCGTGAAAGACCTTCCAGCTGCCAACGTAAAGCTGTACCCGAACCCTGTCACGGATTTTTTCTCCTTGGAAAATGGCGAAAACGTCGCAGCAATCCGCGTTTTCGCCCTCGATGGCCGCATCATGACGCGCTTTGATGCCAGATCGAGCAACAACGTTTATTCGCTTCAAAATCTGCCAGTGGGCAATTATGTCATTTCACTGGAAGACAAAAATGGGGATACGTTCCAGGCGATGGAACTGCATAAGCTATAGCTAATAGATTCGTAAATCGTTGCCGATATTTAAAATCTCGTAGGTTTCTTGTGAAACCTACGAGATTTTTATTTCCAGGAATCAAGTTGCTTTTCAGCCGCTTGTGATGGCAGCCGAAGCTTAGGGCTCTCCAAGCATTAGTTTACGCCCTCTTTTGAAGGTGTTCCCCTTACCAGGTGTTGTTATGTTGGAAGATAAAATGGCGATAAATTTCAGGCGATGAAATTGCAAAAGCGGTACCTGAATGAGGAAGACAAAACTAGTATTTAATGCTGAAAAACTAAAAAAAATAAATATTTAAAATTTCATTTTTGATTTACTAATAAATTTTATTTCTTTTAGGCGTTGAATCTCAAAATTATAAAATATGCTCCACCTCGCTCCACTCTCGCTTTTACTGATTTTATTGTTTTTTTAGTGCTACAAGGCTTGTCAGTCAAACTACTCCTGTACAATTATTAAAAGAGGTTGCTGTGCAAAATGCAGCCTTCAGTACTTCTGAATCAAAAATCTGGAACAATTTTTACCAAGGAACCACGCCATCGCACATTCGGCTTGTGGAAGTGGCAGATATACACACACTTATCACGAAGAACGAACTTACCATAATTGTTCCAGGAACAACAGATACCCTTTTGGCAAGAGGTATGTATCATCAAAACGATAGTAATTCAAATTATACTTGGTGGGGAGAAGTTCAAGGAGGCTTGGGTTCCGTTGGAATAGCCTCTAATGAAATGGGCAAACTGCTCCACATATCTTATTCAGGAAAAAGCTATGTTTATTACCCCCTTAGCAGCCGTTATAACGCACAAGTTGAACTCCAACCTAGTGCTTGGGATCGATTCCAGGAAAATCGGGCAGATTTACTGGTTCTGTTGACAGATTCAAGGTACGGTACAATCACAGGGCTTGCTGATTTTTATTTACCCGCAGCAATAGTTTCGGTTGGCTATATGGGATATCCTCGATATAATTTCGTACATGAAATTGGACATTTATTGGGTGTTCGACATAACCGGGTTTCCAATATGGGGAATGAGCCAGATGATGCTGGGTGCAATTTTGGCTACAGGTTTCAATACTTTGGTTCATCCGTTGGCTACACCGTAATGGCTAGAATGACTGATCCCGGTGCTTTCAGAATCTTGAATTTTTCAAACCCAAGGATTGAACTGCTGGGGAGCCCGATCGGGGCTAGTGGGAGCAACAACTCGGGCTATCTCAGTAAGAATTTCTGCTCTATTGCTACCAAATATTTTGATGATGATGAACTAGAAGTTGATATCAGTGGCCCTTCATCAATTATTTGTGGTGGATCAGGCACCTACACAGCTGTGATTACGCCGCACGCCACAGGAATTCCTGGATTGCCTCCTTATACCTATTTATGGGGCATGGGCAAATTGCCATTTGTTTCATTAGGCTATCCAGCTGGTAGTACTTTCCTTGGAAACCCGCCTTCGGTAACCATTCAATCAAGCAGCATTGATTTTGATGCCTATTGGTTGTTCCTCAATATTTGGAGCAGCGATGGGGTAATGACAAGTGATTTGATTAATTTACAAATTTGCCTTGTTCGCCAGCCTTTTCTACTTCAACCAGTAAGGAAGACTTTGGCACCGATGCTAAATTAAGCTTAATTATTTCGCCTAATCCAACTAAAGATCATCTAACAATTAACTTTGGAATACCGGAAACCTATTTGATTGGAAACTATAATATTTCTAATTCACTCGGCCAAGTAGTGCTTACAGGTACGCTACTGCCAGAACAAAAAGGACTGCCAATAAACCTGCCGTCTGGTGTTTATTGTCTGCAAATTAGTACGAGTACAGGGATCAAAGTCAAAAATTTATCGTTCAACGCTAATCTACAAAGCCATGAATAAATTACTCGCCATAAATACCTTCCTAGTTTGCTGTATTCTGTTCTTCTGCTGTAAAAAAGAAGATGTTTCTCCCTCGGTGCCCTTGCCCGAATATGTCCCAGTGCACAGTCCATGTGACACCAGTACGGGAATTGCTACAGCGAATAAACTGACTGCTGCGTGGAAAGCTGGTGTTATTTGCCGCAGAACGTCAGCTTCCGGTGAAAATTTTTGGGCGATTGAATTGACTACCTGCTCAAGCAATGATGGCTCCACTAGGGAGAAAGTGTATTTTGGAGGGATTCCTGATGCAAATCCGGCACAGCTATATCAAATCCATAAAACACTGAACTCAATACCAACCGGAAGTGTTATTTCAGGATATTCCACCTTCGCGTCAGATGGGGATGTTTTGGAAGATTTTTATTATTCAGACACCCTTTCGACAAATAATTACCTGAAAATAGAAGAATGGGATGTCCTCAACAAACGGGTATCGGGAAGCTTTCACGTGTCTTTTGGAATCAAAGAACCCCGTAGAAACATTCAAAGCCCTAAAAAGGTGACGTTTTCTTCGGGGAAATTTTGGGTGAAGCTGCCGGAATAGCCGCATGGTTGCCATGAAATGGCATACGCGGTAGGGGAATTACAAAGATATCGTTCTGCTGGAACGGCTGCAATATTGCTACAAAGGTGGCGTCCCGATGGGACGCTTGTGGCTTGCGGTTTAGCTACAAAGGTGGCGTCCCGATGGGACGCTTGTGGCTTGCGGTTTAGCTACAAAGGTGGCGTCCCGATGGGACGCTTGTGGCTTGGGGTCTAGATTTCGCCTGTTGCTACAAAGGTGGCGTCCCGATGGGACGCTTGTGGCTTGGGGTCTAGATTTCGCCTGTTGCTACAAAGGTGGCGTCCCGATGGGACGCTTGTGGCTTGGGGCCTAGATTTCGCCTATTGCTTTTTGCCCTTTGCCCTTTGCCCCTTCCTTCACCCCACTTCCACAAAGTTCCGCGGCGTTTCATACAGCCGCACCATCAAATCAAACTTTTCGGGCAACTGCGCCCGCAGTATCTGCCATATCACCAGGCATATATTTTCCGCAGAGGGAATTAAGTCCTGAAACTCCGCTACGTCCAAATTCAGATTTTTGTGGTCGAAACGATTTTCAATTTCCGTTTTTATGAGTTTCGCCAACCAGGATAGGTCCAGTACCATGCCGGTTTCTGGGTCTACGTCTCCGGTCACTTTTACCTCCATTTCATAATTGTGCCCATGGAAATTTGGGTTATTGCACGCGCCAAAGACGCTGCGGTTTTTTTCGTTATTCCAATTGGGGTTGTGCAGGCGGTGGGCGGCATTGAAATGAGCCGTGCGGAAAATGGATACTTTCATGTGTCTGTACTGGTTTGAGGTTTTGAAACTTATTTTTCTGGAAAAAGTTGCGAACGGCTCCTGCATTGCCTGGAGGGTGGCTTACCTTCGCGGTGTGATTTTCGAAGATATTATTGGCCAAGAACGGGTAAAGTCCTTTCTATTGAACCTCGCCTCCAGCGAGCGGGTGCCGCATGCCCTGCTTTTTCTGGGCAATACGGGTTGTGGCAACCTGGCATTGGCAGTGGCATTTGCGCAATTGTTGCAATGCGAAAACCTGGGAACAGCTACAAAGGGGGCCTGCGGTGAATGCCCCGCTTGCCGCAAAGCGGCTTCATTTACCCATCCAGACATCCATTTTTCATTTCCGGCAGTCGGTACCAATGCCGTCAGCACCGACTATTTGAAAGAATGGCGCAAGTTCCTGGGGGAGAACCCCTATGCCAGCGCCAACGAATGGCTGCAGCGGCTCGATGCTGAAAATAAACAAGGCAATATCAACAAAGATGAATGCAATGCCATCATCAAAAAACTAAGCCTCAAAGCATTCGAAGGTCGGTATAAAATTTTGCTGATGTGGCTGCCGGAGTACCTGGGCAAGGAAGGCAACAGGTTGTTGAAATTGATAGAAGAGCCGCCTGATCAGACCATCTTTTTGTTGGCAGCTGAAAACCAAGACCAGATACTCAATACCATTCTTTCCCGCTGCCAACTCGTAAAAACGGATATCCTGAGCGATGAACAAGTGGCCGAGGGCTTGGAAAAACACCAACACCTCGATCCTGAACGCGCCCAACAGATCGCGTTTTTGGCTGGAGGCAATTATGGCGCAGCAATTGTTGCCGCCGAATCGGTAGAAAACGACAACGCTGCCGCTTTTCTGGATTGGTTGCGCCGGTGCTGGCGTGGCAATGCCGTAGAATTGGTGAAATGGACCGATGATTTTGCCAAACTTGGCCGCGAAAACCAGAAGCAATTCCTCCTATATGGCCTGCATTTTCTGCGGGAGATGATGGCGCTCATTGCGACGGGAAATACCCAGCTCAGGCTCAGGCCCGCCGAACTGGCCACCGCTCAAAACATGGCCAAAGTGCTTGATTTTGATAAAATTGGCCAACTGGTAAGCCTGTTCAACAACAATATTTTTTACGTGGAACGAAACGCAAATCCTAAAATCCTTTTCCTGGATTCTTCTATTCAAATGAACCGCATTTTAAAAGGTGATTAATGAAATCAAATGCTTTTTCCTGGACAAATTTTGCTTCGGTATTACTGTTGACCATCGCCGTTGGTATTGGCGCTTATGCCATCGCTTGGCAGTTCAATGATGGCAAAATGGGACGTAAAGTAATCGGTGCCGTTTTTTTGGGTATGGCCTTGCCCAGTATTTTTATAGGAGGGGTCATGCGTCTTTTTCGGCCAGATTTGCAGCGCTATTTTGCCATCACCGCCATAGGCTGTCTGGCTGTTGGCCTATTAATGCTGTTTTCTGGTGAATAAAATGACTGTGTCCACGCATTCAAAGACGAAACAAAAATACCATGGGTGAAATTTCACTTTTTGATAAAGCCGTTATCCAAAAACATCTCCAGCGCTTGCAGGAGGATACCAGACCACTTTGGGGAACCATGACCGCCCAGCACATGGTAGAGCATTTGGCCGAAACCATAAAGTTTTCCAACGGAAAAAAAGCCGTGGAGCTTGCCATACCTTTTGAGAAGGCAGAACGCGCAAAAACGCGCATGCTCGCGCCTGAATGGACAATGCCCCGAGCGTTCAAGGCAGCATTTATGCCTACGGATGGCCTGTCCGAATTGCAGTTTTCATCGCTAACAACAGCAATCGACGCGCTTTTTTCTGAAATAGACGATTTTTATACTTTCTTTGCACTTGATCCCGATGCAACCCCAACCCATGCTTATTTCAGCAATTTAAATAAACCGGAATGGGAGGTGTTACACCACAAGCATTTAGCGCACCACTTCGAACAATTTGAGATGAGAGATGAGTTATGAGTTATGAGTTATGAGAGATGAGTGGGATTAGTAAATTCTTAATCGGAGTTGGACATTTCGCCCAATTCATTGAGATGCTAAGCACAACGCCAACCTGAAACCCTGAAACCCCTTTTTGCCAACCCTGAAACCCTGAAACTTTGAAACCCTGAAACCCCTTTTTACCAACCTGAAACCTGAAACCTTGAAACCTGAAACCCCTTTTTGCCAACCATGAAACCTGAAACCTTGAAACCTGAAACCCCTTTTTGCCAACCTGAAACCTGAAACCTTGAAACCTGAAACCCCTTTTTGCCAACCATGAAACCTGAAACCTTGAAACCTGAAACCCCTTTTTGCCAACCATGAAACCTGAAACCTTGAAACCTGAAACCCCTTTTTGCCAACCCTGAAACCCCTTAAAAAAACAGAAACCTTTAACAAAAATCAAGCAACTAAAATATGGGATGTGTAGGATGTTCCTGCTCTACAGGAAAAGATAGTGGTGCAAAAGGATGCAAAAGCAACGGTGGATGTGCCACCGGCGGTTGCAATCGCCACAATACATACGATTGGATCACAGCGCAGGGCATCCAAGATGTCACGCCGTTTGATACCATTGAGGTGAGCTTTAAAAATGGCTCCCGCAAAGAATTTTTCAAAAACCCGCCATTTACCCGTACCACCACAGGCGATTGGGTGATCGTGGAGTCTAGTTCCGGCGGCTATGATGTTGGTACCGTATCGCTCAGTGGCGATCTGGTGCGGCTGCAAATGAAGCGCAAGCGCGTGCGCAGCGATGCCAGGCTTGGTGCTGTTGTCCGCAAAGCCCATGATCGCGATTTAGAACGCCTCGATGAAGTGCGGCAGGAAGAAAAGCACCTACTCGTTAGAGCGCGTGTTATATCCCGCAACCTTGGCCTTAACATGAAGATCGGCGACGTCGAGTTTCAAGGCGATGGACGCAAGTGTACCTTTTATTACACCGCCGACGGCCGTGTCGATTTCCGGGAGTTGATCCGCCATTATGCCCGCGATTTCAAGGTGAAAATTGAAATGCGGCAAATCGGCGCACGCCAGGAATCTGCCAGAATTGGCGGATTGGGCAACTGTGGCCGTGAATTGTGCTGCTCCACCTGGCTCACAGAGTTTAAGAGTGTCAATACTGCCGCTGCGCGCTACCAAAATTTGGCCATCAACCAGACCAAGCTTTCCGGTATGTGCGGCCGCCTGAAATGTTGCCTCAATTACGAATTGGATACCTACATCGACGCATTAGAGGACTTTCCAGATCGTGCAGAAAGGCTTAAAACATCAGCTGGTATGGCCATCCTCATCAAAACGGATGTGTTTAAACGCCTGATGTACTATACTTATGCCGAAGACCGGGGTAAGTTTTATGCCATCCACGTAGATCAAATTTGGGAGGCAATTGGCATGATTAAAGCGGGTCAAATGCCCGGAAGTCTGGACGATATTTTGGCGATGGCACCCGTTATCGAGAGCGATGAGCCAGAAGAAATAGAGCCAGACTTCGAAAATGTGCACGATGTGATCCAGCTTCCTATGGAGCATCGGAAGAAAAAGAAGAAAAGTAGCCGAAACCGGGACGTGTCTCAATCTGCTGCTGCTGCGGTGGAAAAAGCGGCCCAAAACGATGCCATGCGGGGCCGAAACCAGCCAAAACGCCGGGACGACCGCCACCGCAGGCCGGACAACCGCCAGCAACAGGCCAAGCAAGAGGACAAACCGCAACAGCGCCCAGATAATCGGCCGCCAAAGAAAGATCAGGTTAAAGCTGAAAACCCGCAAAAGAGTGACAGCAACACGCCTACACCACCAAACCCTAACCAGGGTGGCGGTAACAATGCTAATAGGAACCGCGACAAACGGAGTTTCAAAGGCAAAGACCCTAAAAAAGACTAGTGTTTCATCCGGCGAATATGGCCACCAAATCACATCATATTCGCCGGGTGCAGCACGAGGGACCTGCCCTTTACGATTAACAACAAACACATTTTAATTAATGACTTACGACGTTACCGTCATCGGCTCCGGCCCAGGAGGTTATGTAGCCGCTATTCGTTGCGCGCAATTGGGCTATAAAGTGGCCATCATCGAACGTTATGCTGTTTTGGGCGGCACTTGCCTGAATGTAGGCTGCATCCCATCAAAAGCACTGCTCGACTCATCAGAGCATTATCACAACGCCGAGCACAGCTTCAAAACGCATGGAATCGACCTCAAAGACTTGAAAGTAAACCTCCCGCAAATGATCCGCCGGAAAAATGAGGTGGTTTCAGACAGCAACAAAGGGGTGGAGTTTCTGATGAAGAAGAACAAAGTGGACGTGTACCATGGCCACGGTTCTTTCGTAAACGCCAATCGAATAAAAATCACCTCAAGCAACAACAGCTCCCAGGAAATAGAAACCGCCCGTGTGATTATTGCCACAGGCTCCAAACCTATCGTTCCGGCAAATTTCAATTACGATAAAAAACGGGTCATCACCAGCACGGAATCGCTCAACATCGAAAAGGTGCCGGACAGCATGGTCGTGATCGGCGGTGGTGTCATTGGGCTCGAACTGGGCAGCGTATATGCCCGATTGGGTACAAAAGTGCATGTGGTGGAATACCTCGACCGCATCATCGCTGGCATGGATGCCGATTGCAGCAGGGAGCTGATGAAAAGTATGAAAAATCTTGGGGTGAGCTTTCACCTCCGCCATGCGGTAACAACCGTGACGCCTTCCAAAACAAAAGTAAAAGTAGTAGCGACCAGCCGCGATGACGAATCTAAAACCCTGACTTGGGATACTGACTACTGTTTGATCGCCATTGGAAGAAAACCATACACCGACCAGCTTGGCCTGGAAAATATTGGCATTGTCGTAGACGAAAAAGGCCGGATTCCAGTGGATTCACAGCTTCAAACAACTGTCCCTGGGGTCTATGCCATTGGCGATGTTGTAAAAGGTGCCATGTTGGCCCACAAAGCAGAGGAAGAAGGTGTTTTTGTCGCCGAAGTGATGGCAGGGCAGAAACCGCATATTCACTATAACCTGATTCCGGGCGTAGTGTACACCTGGCCGGAAGTGGCCGCAGTAGGCTACACGGAGGAAGAACTAAAGGAGATGGGAACGCCGTACAAGCCGGGCAAATTCCCCTTCCGTGCCCTCGGGCGTGCGCGTGCGAGCATGGATATGGATGGCATGGTAAAAGTATTGGCCCACAAAGAAACCGATGAAATACTTGGGGTGCACATCGTTGGCGCGCGTGCTGCCGATATGATCGCAGAAGGTGTTGCCTTGATGGAATTCCGGGCCTCAGCGGAAGATGGAGCCCGCATGAGCCATGCGCACCCAACGTACACCGAAGCATTTAAAGAAGCTTGTCTGGCAGCAACAGGCAATCGAGCCATTCACATTTAAGATCGTTTCAAAGTTGCCCGCTGAAACACATTAAAAGGGAAGGTTTTTACTTCGGGGATTTCCTCCTCGTCCTGCTTTGTATTTCCGGTAGTGCTGACAGCAGGTTCAGGCCCTGCCATCACTTCAAACACCAGGGTTTGGGCATCTACCTTTTCATAAGTACACAGGATGCGGCTGTTTTGTACCGTAAACAGGCATAACAATTTAGGCCCGTACAAGTAGCTTTCCATAATGATGGAGTTCTTTTCGTCTACCTTCCACTGGCCCATTTCAGGGGCAACGGGGACGAGTTCATACGGCCGCCAGTCTTGGTCTTTCGAGCCATAAACCAGCCCGAAAGTATATCGCCCTTCTGCTGAAGTGTCAATTTTATGTATTTCAAGGCTCATTTCTACCGACTGAACTTTGCCCCTACTGTTAAAAATCTCCAAGGTGCCTTTCCAGTCGCCTTGCCAGGATGCGGGGAAGGTCTCCGTCGAATCGGTAGATTGGCTGGATAAATTATTGAAAGAAAAGCAAAGGGGAATCAGTATTAATATATGGCTGAAACGCATGTCTTGAACTTGTTTTAACTTGGTTAACGGTAAACTCTTTTGCCTTTTCTCAACCACACGCCCCAGCTGCGATCGAAAGCGTGTACATTTTCTGTTGCGCCTTTATCATCAACAATGGGCAATCCTTCATTCACCCATTCAAAGAAGCCGCCGTACATGTTTGATACATTGGTAAACCCGGCTTTAAGCAACTTTTCGCTTACCTTCTCACTTCGATAGCCAACGGAGCAATAAACCACAATGGCCTGGTCTTTCGGCAAATCTGCCACCCGTTGTACATCAAAATGATCGTAGCCCACCGGTATGGAACCCTGGATATGACTGACGGCAAATTCCTTTGGTTCGCGTGCATCCAGGAAAATGAAATTGGCTTTTTCCCTGGCAGCTTGTTGAACGCCAATTTCAGGCACACTATGGCTGAGCAAGCCTTTGAGCATGACCCTAAAAGCGCCACTTTTCACCTGGCCGAAACAGCAAAGGCAAAGTGAAAGCATGGCTAAGGCTAGAATTGTTCTTTTTGGTGTGGGAAACATAGGGTAAAGGTAAGGGTATAAAACGAAGTTGCCTTAAAAGACCCATCACAACATAATCTTTGAAACTATGCCAAAGAATAATATACCTATTCCATCAGAAAGGCCCTTTTAAATACCGTTCCGATGGAACGGAAAACAAAAACAATCTGCTTAGGCTATAAAGGTACAGTGCCAATAGGACTTACGTGACAACCTTGTTAAATAATGGGGGACCGGGAACCTTTTAGTAGTCCGCACCCGGCGCGACATCATGAGGTGTCGCGCCTGGTGCCATTAACCGAAATATGGCGAGGGCCGTTGAAGAAGGGACGCGGGATTTAAAAAAAATCCTACCGCCAAGAAGGAAGCAGTAGGAAAATCAAAACATACTATGATAAAACTGCGTCGAAGATAAGTACAACGTATGCGATTCTGCAACACCCATTTACGGAGCGGTGGCAAAATCCAAGAAAGCGGCGTTTTTTTTCAAGATTGCGGTGGAGGACGGGGCCTTTTTGGCCAGAATATGACAGCGTCAAGGCCAAAGTCGGTGATTTGGTGACTGAAAAACCTCGTAGGTCTAAAACCTCTGCACCCTCCCACAAAAGCAGCGCTTTTGTGGGAGGGTGCAGAGGTTTTAGACCTACGAGGTTTAGGGTGCAAAGCAGTCGTGTCATTCCGAGCGAAGCGAGGAATCTGGCTATATATCGTAACCCAGGTTCCTCGCTTCGCTCGGAATGACACGACTGTTTGGTTTGCAGGATAGTATAAAATACGAACAACTGCTTTGCCAAGTGACTTTAGCTGGGCTCAATGAAACAACGCCGCAATGCTCCGATGCTCCACCGTATTGCGAATTGCCCGTGCAAACAAGCTGGCGGTAGACAATACCTTGATTTTAGGGGATGTTTGGCATGGAATGGTATCGCACACAATAAGCTCCGTCAGCTGCGACTTTTCAATATTCTCGTACGCCTTCCCTGAGAGTACCGGATGGGTACAAATCGCACGCACTGATTTTGCCCCTTTTTCAATAAGCGCATCAGCTGCTTTGCAGAGCGTGCTTGCTGTATCCACCAAATCATCTACCAGGATAACATCGGCACCAGCTACGTCACCAATGACCGTCATGGCAGCTACTTCGTTGGCTTTTGTACGGTATTTATCACAGATGACCAGCTCGCATCCAAAGTGCATGGCGTAAATTCTGGCGCGTTTCACGCCACCTACGTCTGGGCTGGCAAAAATGGTGTTGGACATATCCTGATCCTGGAGGTGAGGGATGTAGATGGCCTCTGAACGCAGGTGGTCAACTGGAATATCGAAAAAGCCCTGCACCTGATCGGCGTGCAAATCCATGGTCATAATACGGTCGGCACCAGCCGCGGTGATCAGGTTGGCTACCAATTTGGCACTGATGGGCACCCTCGGCTTGTCCTTGCGATCCTGGCGGGCATAGCCAAAATACGGTACAACGGCTGTTATATAGCCAGCGGAAGCCCTTCTGGCGGTATCGATCCACAACAAAAGCTCCACCAGGTTGTCATGGGGCTGGCAAGTGCTCTGGATGAAAAAAGTGTAGGAACCGCGGACACTTTCATTGATGATGGTCTGCATTTCGCCATCGCTGAACCGCGCCAGGGAGGTGTCGCCAAGTTGGGTGTCGTAGTGGTTCGCAATGTGTAGGGACAGCTCCTTGGAGGCTGAGCAGGAGAAAAGTTTTACTTCTGGCACAAGTAAGAAAAGTTTGATGTTTGGTGGAAAATTCCGAGTTCCGCAAACACCCCAAAAGCTATGAATGTGTGAAACAAGATTTTTCGTTCATCAAGGCGCGAGGAGGGCGAAATGCGGGACATTTTAACCGACGAGCAACGCAGGTGAACGGAAAATAAGTTCGTTATATTCATAGCTTTTGGGGTGGTTGAGGAACTAATCCGACGGCAGGTTGCGCAAAGGTAGAAAAAGTGCCAAAGGCTAACAAGGTTTTGATCTTGGCTATTTTTGACATTTTTATGGGTGAGGAGTTTCAGATGTTTTCAGGATGCTACCTTTGACAACTTTTATTCCATGACAATGGATTGGAATCCAGTTTTTCTTGGCTCAATTGCGCCTTTGTTCGCCATGTTTTAGCTTGGAAAAACATTTTTTTAACCAAATCTTACGCTACGGCACATGATCCGACAACAATTACACAATCGTTTATTCCTTTTAACCACTTTGCTGCTGTTTTTCGTTGGTAGCAGTTTTGCGCAGAACAGCAGAACTGCCCGGGAAAATGCGCTGGAATACCTTCAGGCGCAATACAGCTCCCTAAACTTGACGCAACAGGACGTTGCGGACATCCGGGTTACGGATGAATACCTCACCCAGCGCAACGGCGTTACGCATGTTTGGGTACAGCAGCAACAGCAGGGAATTCCTGTATTCAATGCACTGATTGGCTTGGCAGTGGCACCAAATGGCAAAGTTTACCATGTTGGCCACCGCTTTGTACACGACTTGCAGCGCAATGCGAACACAACATTACCCTCGCTGAGCGCTTCCAAAGCATTGGAAATGGCCATGGCGAACATAGGCTTCAATGGCTTCCCTTTACCGTCCCTTCGTACAAAAATCAATGAGCGCAATTGGGTTTTTGAAGGAGGTTCTATTTCAAAAAGCGACATCCCTGTTTCAGCTTGCTATACAAAACAAGCTGATGGGACAGCCCGCTTGTCCTGGACCTTAATCATTGATCAAGCCAATACAGCTGATATCTGGAATATCCGGGTGGATGCCATCACAGGCTTGGTTTTGGACAAAATAAACCATACGCAGTATTGTGACGCTGCATCATTGGGCCATGCAGCTGATTGTCAGGGACACGCTGTGAATGGCGTTTCTTTGCCAGATACTGATCAGCAATCTGCCATGGATTTGTTGATGGACGAGACCTACAATGTTTTTGCCCTGCCTACCGGTAGCCCCGGCCATGGCATACGCTCGATTGTAACCAACCCGGCGGACCTAAATGCTTCTCCTTATGGTTGGCTGGACACCAATGGCGCGACTGGTGCAGAATACACCTATACACGCGGCAACAACGTATGGGCCTTTGACGACAGTGCCAATGACAACACAGCATCCGAAGCAGAATCAGCAGATGGTGGCGCTACGCTTAATTTTGATTTCCCGTATGATGGTAATGCTGAGCCTCAAGTCAATAGATTGGCGGCCATCACCAACTTGTTCTACATGAACAACATGATGCACGACATTTCCTACCGCTACGGTTTCAATGAAGCTGCTGGTAACTTTCAGATGAATAACTATGGAAATGGTGGTGCAGGAAACGATGCAGTATCTGGACAGGCCCTAGATGGCTCTGGCACCAACAATGCGAATTTTTCTACACCTCCTGATGGTGCTCCCGGCCGCATGCAAATGTATGTTTGGAACACGACAGGCGGTGGTATAGTGAAGGCAAACGCTCCGGGCATTGTTTCTGGATCCTATTATGGCGGCCAGGGCGGCTGGGGTGCGGCTATTACCAACACACCTGTTACTGCCGATGTTGTTTTTGTCAATAATGACGTTGATCCTACCGTTGGCTGTGTTCCTCCTACGAACAATGTTACGGGTAAAATCGTCATGATCGATCGTGGCGAATGTGAATTTGGCCTAAAAGCGCTCACCGTCCAGCAAGCTGGCGCGGTTGGTTGCATCATTTGCGACCATGAAGCCCCACCAAAAACGGGATTCGGTGCTGGCGCTGTTGGTGGTCAGGTAACCATTCCCGCCGTTTGGATGAAAAAAGCCGATTGTGCGTTGCTGCGTCAACATGCTGGTAATGGCCTTAATATCTCCTTTGTACAGCCATCTTCTGGTGGTGGCCCGGCAGAAGTAGATGGCGATTTTGACAACCTGATCATCGCACATGAATATGGACACGGTATTTCAAACCGTTTAACTGGTGGACCAAACAATACCGGTTGTTTGGGCAACGCAGAGCAGATGGGCGAAGGCTGGAGCGACTTTTTCTCCCTGGTTACGACCGTGCGTCCTGGCGATAGCGGCCCAACCAAGCGGGGCGTAGGCACTTTTGTGTACCGCCAACCTGCTGATGGCAATGGTATTCGCCGCTATCCATACTCTACCGATATGAGTGTTAATCCATTGACATTCTCTGCAATAGCTGAAAATCCCCAGGTGCACGCTTTGGGGGAGGTTTGGGCAGCTATGACCTGGGATTTATACTGGGCTATGGTAGAAAAATATGGCTACGATGCCAATATTAACAATCCGAACAGCGGCAATGCACGCGCCTTGCAACTGGTTACGGATGGCATGAAAATGCAACCTTGTGGCCCTGGTTTCCAGGATGGACGTGATGCCATTGTGCTGGCGGATAAAATAAATTATGCAGGCGCGGATACTTGCCTGATTTCCAGTGTGTTTGCGCGCCGTGGTCTTGGTTATTTAGCCAATCAAGGTGTAAGCGATGTAGCAACAGATGGTGTTGAAAATTTTGACCCAATTCCTACCTGTGTAAAGGAATTGAAAATCAATAAGATTACAACCACCCCGCTGATTCAGCCTGGGGAAAATGCTGAGTTTGTCATCACCGTTACGAACCACAAAGGCGTAGCTGCGCCAAACGTAGTGGTTACGGATGAGCTTCCTGCTGGCCTTACATTTGTAACTGCCTCCAACGGAGGAACGGTCTCTGGAAACATGGTTGTTTGGAATCTCGGTACGATGGCGAATTTGCAAGTAACCACCCTTACTTATTCGGCAAAATCTGACCCTAACGTAGGCTCCCAGCGCTACTTCAACGACATCATGGATACAGAACAGGAATGGGTTTCCTATTCCAATGATCCAGTTGACTTTACGACCTTTTACATGCAAAGTGATGATGTGCACTCTGGTGTAGCGGCATGGTCAGCACCTGCATCTACGAGTGCTAACACCGATTTTGTGCTGGAGCCAATTGATCCTAACCAGCAATTCACCGTTACAGGCACGCAACCAATCCTTCGTTTTTGGCACAAATACGATACCGAGCCAAGTGCAGATGCAGGATTCCTGGAGTTCCTGGATATAGGAGCTCCCAACCAAGTATGGAGACGTGTTACGGATGCCGTTACCTTCAGAAATGGCTATCCATTAAAAGTGTCTTATGGCACCTTTGCTTTTCCGAACCACTACGGTTTCTCAGGAAATTCAAATGGCTGGGTGCAGTCTTATTTCGACATGAGCGCATACCTTGGAAAGCAAATTGCCTTCCGTTTCCGCTTTGGTACTGACGACAATACAGGCCCTACAGCTGGCTATTGGGTGGTGGATGAAGTGGATGCTATGGACATGGTGAATTATGATACGGAAGCCTGCGTTACTTCAGGTGGTGAATCGGCTTGTGACCGTGCAGAGCAACGGGGCGTTATTGTAGAACCTGCCACTGTTAGCACCCATGAACCCAAAGCGGTACAACTTCCGATGTTGGTTCAGCCAAATCCTGCGAATGATTTTGTGTACGTTAGCGTGCCACAAGGTATTGAAGGACAAGTACAATTGTCTATCATCAGCCCAGACGGCCGCGTTGTCATGCAGAAAAGTATGAAAGGATTGACTCCAGGTCAAGTGACGACCTTTGATGTGCAGAACCTGCCTTCGGGGTTGTACATGGTACAATTGGAGAGCGCAGCGTACCGCAGTAATTCTAAAGTTATCATTAAATAGAAGGTTTCATGGTTTCACGGTTTCATGGTTTACGCGATTTGTTGTTGACCTAGAAGTTCTTTTCAGAGAAAACATGGACTGGAGCGATTTCCTTTAAAAGATTAAATACTGTCAATCGAAATTGTTTCGGTTGGCAGTTTTTGATTTTAGGCAAAAAGACAAGAGCCAACCCGATATTTCGAGTTGACTCTTGTTTATTGAATGGTTTCTCTTATTATTCCCTTCGCACAGTTCCCAAAGTCAATAACAGATCGCGTAAACCATGAAACCTGAAACCATGAAACCCCTTTTTTATGCATCTAACCGTATCTCGTCGTCATTCCCATCAAAGAATCGGTAGTTTGACAAATGATAATCTGGTTCTGGAACGATTTTGATCCATTTGTTAAACTTAAGATACCAGGCCCAGCGTTGGCTGAGGATTCCTTTTTTCAGGAACGCCTCTAAATAAGGGTGCGTGTGTAAGATCAGTTTTGTTTTTGGATGAGATTGCAGGATTGATTCTAAATCCCGTTCAATTTCATCTGTGATCAAAATAGTGGGGTTCACCTGGCCTGATCCGTTGCAGGTCGGGCACATTTCAGCGGTATTCACGATAATCTCAGGTCGGGCACGCTCGCGGGTGATTTGCATCAGGCCGAATTTCGACAGCGGTAGTATGGTGTGCTGCGAACGGTCTTTGCGCATGAAATCTTCCATGGCTTTGGCTATTTGCCGCCGGTGTTCCTGGTTTTTCATGTCGATAAAATCGACCACGATCAAGCCACCAATGTCGCGCAGCCTAATTTGTCGTGCAATCTCTTCTGCGGCTTCCAAATTTACCCCGAAAATGGTTTGATCTACGTCGGCGGAAGACATTTTATGGCCACTGTTCACGTCAATAACGTGCATTGCCTCTGTTTTTTCAATAACAAGGTAGGCGCCACTGCTCATCGTAGCATTTTTCCCAAAAGAGGCTTTTACTTGCCGGGTGACGCCGTGTGTTTCAAAAATATGCTTGCTGCCACTGTAAAATTGTACAATCCCTACCTGCTCGGGGCTGATATTTTGCAAATAAGTGCGGATTTCCGTGTACATCTCTTTATCATTCACGATGATTTTACTGAAGCTGTCCGTGAGCAAGTCGCGCAATACGCTGCCTGTTTTGTCCAGTTCGCTCAGGAGTTTTGCAGGAGGTGTTTCAGCTTTCAATTGTTTGAAAACCTCTTCCCATTTGCCCAGCAAGTGCATCAATTCTTCGTGAAGCTCCTGCACTTTTCTTCCCTCGGCGGCAGTGCGAATGATAATGCCAAAGTTTTTCGGTTTTATGCTTTCAGCCAGGGTATGGAGTCGCTTCCGCTCTTCCCCGCTGCCAATTTTTTTGGAAACGGAAACACTGTCGGAAAATGGCGTTATCACCATGTAGCGGCCGGGAAGGTTCACTTCGCAAGTAAGTCGAGGGCCTTTGGTTGAGATTGGCTCTTTGAGGATTTGTACCATTATAGGCCAGCGCTTGTTGAGCACTTGGTCCACTTTGCCTGTTTTTATAATTTCGTCCTCGTACTTGAAATTGTCGAGTTTGTGGGTATTAATGCTGCCATTAATAACGCCATTGGACCATTTTATAAGGGAGCGCAGTTTTGGGCCCAGGTCTGTATAGTGCAGGAATGCGTCTTTTCTATGGCCAATGTCGACAAAAGCGGCATTGAGGCCGGGCATCATTTTTCGGATTTTGCCGATAAAAATATCACCTACCGTAAAGTTGTTATTGGTTTTTTGGTGGTGCAACTCTGCAAGTTTGCCCGCTTCAAGCAGGGCAAGTTCAACGCCTGATTCGGTGGCATTGATGATTAGTTCTTTATCCACGTGGGTATAGATGTTTTGCAACAAGCACAGACGTCTGTTGGCAAAAAAGGGTAATGTTATAGCTGAAAGAGGCCCAAAAGAGGCGCAATCACCTATATAATGTCAGGATAGAGCTAGGCTGCACACCGTCGACGTCATTGGAAAGAGGACTGTGGGAGTCTCCTGACAATCAGGTGTAGCAGACAGTTTTGGCAAGGAGGGCTGGTTCGAAGTTGTTGGGGAAGACAAAATCGCAGCAGGAGGTGGTTGTAAGGGCAAAAGAATCTTTTTGCTTGCCAAATGTTGACTGCTACCACTCAGAGAGGAGGCTTCAATCGTCAAATTACAAATAACAGCGAAAAACTTTCCGGTAGCAGTGAGGCTTCCGGAAAGTTTTGCAGTTATCGACGGTTACGCCAATCGCAAACCCTGGCACCTAATTGACAGAACGCCAAGTGCCTGTGGGTCAATGATTAACGCTTCTTCTTATGACGGTTCTTTCTCAAACGCTTCTTGCGTTTGTGGGTGGCTATTTTGTGTCTTTTACGTTTTTTTCCGCAAGGCATATCGCGCTGAAAGTTATGAAAGTTATGAGTTATAAGCTTTACTGACCTTTACAAAGGGCAGAAAACTCGTTTGCTTTAGTACTATTTCCCAAGCCATCGTAAGCACGCGCCAACAGGCATGGGGTATTCGGGTTGTTTTTATTAAGACTCCAGGACTTTTCCAGTCGTTCCACTGCCTTTTGCCATTGACCGGTTTTGATGGCCAGTCGACCCAAGGCATTGTACACGGATGGATTCTCCGGGTGTTGTTTTTCTAAATCACGCAGCATCAATACTGCCTGCATGGGGTTGTCTGGTTTTGGGTTTTCTGCCCAAACCAGTGCCAAATTGACCCGGTGTTCTACTCTTTCCGGTGCCAGTGAGGCGGCATTTTCAAATGCTGCTACTGCGTGTTTGGCGCAATAGTCGCGTATAGCGGGATCTTGTGCTTCAACCAATGCGGTGAAGAAAGTGCCACCAGCAACCGACCACGAAGAGTCGGCGTTTTCAAGGTTGGCCACCTGCTCTGCAAAGCCTCCAGAAACGGGCAATTGCTTTGAATTATACCAAAAAGCAGACAACTTCTTCAACACTAACACTTTTTCGGCATCATTTGTTGCAGCTTCAAGTTTTACTTCCAGTGCACTCAAAATATTTTTTTGTTCTCCCTGCAAGGCCGCGATAGCATTTTCCTGCAATGTTTCGAAACTGGTTTGCTCACCTTGTATGGCACGCGACTGTTCGATCGTCTTGTGCTTGCTTGGGTGTGTATCAAATCCAAAATATAGGCCAAGAAACAAGGCTAGTGCTATAAAAAGAGCCCAAATTTGCGCTTTATTCATCGTCGGTCAATCTTTGGCCAATTGCGGTATTAAAAAAATATGAAGGCTGGACAGGAATTCGTTCGGGGATTAATCGTCCCCTTTGTCGTCAGGAAGTGAATGCACGCTCGTTTTTACCTGTTCGTTGAACACTTTTGCAGGCTTGAACGAAGGAATGTAGTGTTCCGGTATAACAATTGACTTGCCCTTTTTGATGTTACGTCCCACTTTCGTGGCGCGTTTTTTAATCACAAAGGAACCGAATCCGCGGATGTAAACGTTTTCGCCACCTGTCATCGTAGACTTGATTTCCTTGAAAAGTTCTTCTAGCGCTACCAGTACATCAACTTTGGCAATGCCGGTCTTTTCGGAAATAGCATTCACAAGGTCAGCCTTTCTCATGTTTTATGTCGTTGATTTTGAATGAATTATAGAAAAATAGGTGTGTTTCTTCAAAACGAGGGGCAAAGTTCGCACATTTTTTGGCCCCACCAAGTCTTTAGTTAAAAAAAAGCACGAATAGTATCAATCTACAGGGCTTAAATTTATCAGTTTCAATTTCGCGCTGCAAACTCGCTCTTATTCAACACTTTACAAACAATCTTGCAAAAAAAATTACACATAGTATTTGACAACCCGGTTTTTCTACCTTTGTCGCCGCTTTAGAGCAGGTTTGAGTTAATCAAAGTAATAAAAGAAAATTAGTATGCTTCTTTCAATGACAGGTTATGGGCGGACTCAGGGTAGCTTCGGTGAAAAAACAATCACCGTGGAGGTCAGGGCGCTGAATTCAAAAGTTACAGATGTTAAACTTCGGCTACCGGGCGATTACCGGGAAAAAGAAGTGGAACTGCGCAAGCAGGTGACAGACCATGCGGAGCGGGGAAAAATTGACCTGCTCATTGAGGTGCAAAATTCCGATGGGGCGGCCAACGTGAGCTTAAACGAACCACTGTTTCGGGGTTACCACCGGGAGCTAAGCCGACTTACCCAGGAATTAGGCATTCCGAGTGCTGACATGCTCACCGCTTTGTTGCGCATTCCGAACGTGGTGGCTACGCCTTCCGGCGAAATGGACGATGACGAATGGACAGTAGTTTGCCAGGTACTGAACACTTCCCTTGGGCTACTCAAAGCATTTCGCCGCCAGGAAGGTATAGTTGTGGAAGCCGATTTACGGTTGCGCATTGGCAATATTCAGTCGTTGTTGCTTGAGGTGGGGCCTTTTGAGGCTGAGCGTTTCGTGCGGATGCGGGAGCGCATGCGCAATAATTTTGACGAACTGATGGGCAAAGACAATTTGGACCAAAATCGGTTTGAACAAGAGGTGCTGTTTTACCTGGAAAAAATGGACATGTCGGAAGAAAAAAGTCGATTGGAGCAGCACTGCAAGTACTTTGTGGAACAGATGGACAAAAAAGAGGACGCCATTGGCCGAACCCTCAACTTTATCTCGCAAGAAATTGGTCGCGAAATTAATACGCTTGGGGCCAAGGCCTACGACTCGGATATTCAACGGGTAGTGGTGCAAATGAAAGATGAATTGGAGAAAATCAAAGAGCAACTGGCTAATGTGTTGTAAGGGTTGATTGTCGGAAGCTCTTAAGGCACAAACCTCTCATACGCGCCCCCCCCCGTTTTGGCATCCACTCCATAAATTTCCACATAATGAATATTGGGTGTGATGCCCAAAAAACCAGGGTCAAGCTCAACAAAAATCCTTTTCAAGTAAGCTTCTTTTCCATTGAGCGTGAGGGATACGACAGGTCGACCATTGTTATCCTTTTTCAACCTGAAATTCCGCTTGGAATAGGAAACAAGGTGAAAGATATACTCATTCATATTGCCTATCGGGTTGGCTTTTACGCCATAAGCCAGGGTGCGTTGAAGGTAATTCAAATCCTGTATTTGCCCATGTTCTGAATAGCGTACCCAATAAATATTGATGGGTTTGTCCTTATTGAACAGCCCATCGGCACCAATATTGGCGTCATACACCACGGTATTGGGGCTGTTGGTACGCTGGATGTAGAACAGGCGGGGTGCATTATCCGGCGGCACGGGATAATTGAATTGGGCCAGCAGCAAATTGCTGAAAAGCCCAAATAGCAGCAATAAAGGCAGTTTTTTCATGTGTTAATTCGATTGTCGCTTAGAAATCCAGTTTGAATCGGGCGCGAATGCCCCATTTGCTTATGCCAGGCAGGTCGGTGTATGTTATCCTTCGAACATAGTCCACCCGGAACAGTTTGAAAATATTGGCGATGCCAACGCTGGCTTAAACATACGGTTTGCCTTCCAGGGTATGGGTGACGGTGCGGCCATCGTTATCTACCGGAAAACGCAGCAGGCCATTGGTATTGCTGGGGCGGTTTTTTGTATCCAATCCACCATAAAGTCCTTTAAAACTAAGCACTTCACGCCATTTGAGGCGGCGCAGCAAGGGCACTTTATTGAAGAAAAAACCGCTGTGCTAAAGGTCAAGTAAAGCAAAACCAACTTATTCCGAAGGTTGGTTCTCGCTAAAAGGCAATTCATATTCAAGGTGTAAATCGTTTTTGCCGGCTTTTCTTCCAGCTGTTTTTTATAACCAACCCTGTTTTTTGTACCAGGAAATGGTGTTTTCCATGCCTTGGTACAAATCGAACGAGGGTTTAAAATTCAATTCATGCTGCAAGGGGCGTGCATCACAATGCCAGTTTTCCGCTGCCAGTTCGGGTATTTTGTCGCGGCTTAGCGGTGAGGGCTTGTTTTGCCAGCGACCTATTAATTCTGCTATTCCGGCCACTTGCCGCACCAAACCTATTGGGAGTTTGATTTTAAGCGTTTTTTTGCCACCCAAGGCCGTTTTTACAGCGGTGCTGAGGTCTTCCGTGTTGTATTCCTTTCCGTCGGAAATGATATACTTGCGGTGGATGGCTTTTGGATTTTCAAGCGCCAAAAAAATTGCTTTGGCTACATCAGCAGCATGTACGAAACTCAGCTTTTGCAGGTGCGAACCAATCCTTATTTCTACGCCCATGTTGGCCATACGGATATATGTCAGGATGTCGCGCTCCCACGGGCCGTACACCGCTGTCGGTTGCACCACAACCCAGGGGAAATCTTCTCCCAAAGATTCGAGATATTGCTCTGCCTGATACTTGCTTTCGCCATAAGGGGTGATGGGTTTGGGCAATTGTTTGGCATGAACCATTGGACTTCCCATTTCAGCAGTACCCAACGCCGCTAAACTGCTGACAAATAAAAACTTGTCGGGAAGCAGCTTGCTTTCTTGCAAAGCCTTTGTCAGCCTTATGGTGTTTTCGGTATTGCCTTCCCGGTATCCGGTCTTCGACAAGGTTTTCGTAACGCCGGCATTGTGAATAACCCAATCAAAACGTCCGGCTTTTAGAAGCTGCACGGACATTTTTTCTGTGGATGCGAGCGACAACTCCAGGAACTTTATTTTAGGGTCACCCAGCCGCGATCTGTCGCTGTTGGCGCGTACCGCAACCGTCAGCTCATGGCCATCACACAGTGCCTGGGCCACGATGAAGCCGCCAATAAAACCACTTGCACCGGTAATGAGGATGCGCGCCATTGTTCAAAGCTGTTTTTCGTAAATGCGATGTTTCCGGAACACTTTTCCGCCGATTTGCAGGAGGGCCCGGTTCATCATGTCATTGTCTTCCAAAATCCAGGAAGCTTCCCCCCGGGGGATGTTTTTGCGCATCGCTGTTTGGTAGGTACGCACGTAAAAGCAGGCATCCAAGCCAGTTTTACGGTATTCCGGTAATACGCCCAGTGCTACAACTCGGACGGATTTGACGGACTTTTTTCCAAACAGGAATTTGAACAATCCCGTTGGAAACAAACGGCCACGCGGTATTTTTATGAATACCTCGTTTAAGTTGGGCACCGACAGCGCCATTCCGATGGTTTTTCCTTCTTTTTCTGCAAAAAATACAAAATCGGGATCCAGGCCCATTTTCAAGTCTTTGCCCATTTGTCGTATTTCGGCTTCGGTCATGGGCACAAAGCCCAGGTTTTTATTCCAGGAAGCATTGTACACGGGCAGGAAACGCTCTACTTCCTGGTCGAACTGCTTCATGTTGATCGTTCGGATCGTGATGCCGTTTCGTGCCAGGCGATTTTCCAGGTGTACCGCAAAATCCTGGATTTTTTGCGATATACTTCCTTCCTTAAGGTCATAGCTGAGCAGGTCCGTGTTTTTCACAAACCCGTAGCGTTCAAGGAAATCTGCGTAGTAAGGATAATTATAGGTGGTTAGAATAAATGGGGGTTCGTCAAAATTTTCGATGAGTATACCACAGGTTTCGTTGGTAGAGAAATTCGCAGGTCCCAATACCCTGGTGAGGCCTTTTTCCCGCAACCAATCCGCAGCAGTGTCGAGCAGGGCTTTGGCGACATTATAGTCTTTGATCACGTCAAAAAAACCAAAAAAACCGGCTTTTTCTCCTGTAAAGTCATTGTAATTGTTGTTTAAGATGGCTGCGATGCGCCCCTGAATTTTACCTTCCGGAGAACGCGCTACAAAGTACTCCGCAGTGGAATGCAAAAAAAATGGGCTTTTCTTTGGGTTGAGCAATGCTTCCTGTGCCATGAAAAGTTCTGGCACATAGTTCGGATCGCCCGCAAAAAGGTCGTGTGGGAAGTCAATAAACTGTTTTAAGGCTCGCGTGCCTTCCACTTTTTCAATTTTTATGGGTGTTGTTTCAACTTGGCTTCGCACGAATGTATCGTTCAAATTCATAGGGTGGGTGTTTTTAAAAACTTAGAAAGCGGCCAATTCCTGGGGCTCGAGTATCTGCATATTATGGTGCATAATCTCTACTGCCCGGTCAATTTGTTCAAATGAGTGTGTCGCCATCAGCGAGAACCGAATAAGAGAATCGCTGCTTCTGACTGCAGGAGACACAACCGGGTTGACAAAAACGCCATCCTCGGCCATCATACGGGCAAATTGGAAGGTTTTTAGGTCGTCACGAAGGTAGATGGGAAGAATTGGCGATTGAGTATGGCCTAGTTCAAAGCCAGCACTTTTCAACTTTGCCATCGCATAGTGGGTGTTTTTCCAAAGTTTATCGATGCGTTCAGGCTCCTGGCGGATTATTTCCAAGGCGGCCAAAGCGCTGGCCGCTGACGCGGGCGTCATGCTGGCGCTAAAGATCAGGGCCCTTGAGTTGTGCTTCAAGTAATTGATCATATCGCGGTCAGCAGCGACAAAACCACCCAGCGAAGCCAGGGATTTGGAGAAGGTGCCGACAATCATGTCCATTTTATGCTGCAAGCCAAAGTGATCGCCTGTTCCTTTGCCGTTGCGTCCAATTACCCCTACCGCATGTGCATCGTCAACAATAATGGTAGCATCGTATTTTTCGGCAAGTCGTGTGATGCCAGGTAGGTCGGCAATATCGCCTTCCATGCTAAAGATGCCGTCCGTAATGATGATTTTAGAACCACTGCCTTCTGCACGGATCAATTGCTGCTCCAGCGACTGCATATCATTGTGGCGGTATTTCATCACTTTACCAAAGGAGAGGCGGGTGCCGTCGATGATGGAGGCATGCACCATTTCATCGATAAAAATATAGTCGTTGCGTCCAGCAATAGGCGCTATAGCACCCAAATTGGCTTGAAAACCAGTGCTGTACAACAATACAGCTTCCTTGTTTAAGTAATCTGCGAGGGCTTCTTCCAATTCTATGTGAATCCTCAAGGTACCATTCAGGAACCGCGACCCGGCACAGCCGGTGCCGTATTGGCGCACCGCGTGCTGCGCGGCTTCTTTAAGTTTAGGGTGGTTGGTGAGGCCGAGGTAGCTGTTGGAGCCGAACATGAGGGCTTTTTTACCGTCGATCATTACTTCGGTATCCTGTTCAGATTCAATGACACGGAAGTATGGGTATAAGTTGGCGTTTTTTAACCTGTCTGCGGCATCATAGCTGCGAACTTTGAGTAGAAGGCTTTGGTCCATACCGGTTTGTTTTGTTTGATGTGAAAAGCGAGTAGGTGCGCTGGAAAAATTGATTTTCCAGATTGATAATAAAGTTTAAATTTTTGATTAAATCAAAAGCATAACAACACAATTCTGTTTTGGTTGAAAGAGCTTTAACAAAAATTTAGGTACTCTTTTGTCGTATTATTTTTGGCTCAAACAGAACCAAAAGTAAAGGAAATTATCGGGTGAAATTCGGGTGGTGAATTTTAAAACACAAAAGTAGGGCAGAACGCCCATGACTGGGACCTGTTACCGACAGTTCTTTGGCGAAACTCGACGGCCTAAAGAAGGCTGGGGATAAACTTCTTAAACGCGTAAGGATTGGATCAGCATGTCGCTCGCGTACTGAGCCCGGTCAGAAATTAATTGGTCAAAACCGTGGTCGTTGATATTCAGGGCTCGTTTGGCCATTGGCTGGGCTAAAAAAGGAAACATGGTGAGACCCAAGATGGACATGAAAAGTTGAAACGAGCAGACTTTGCGAATACGGCCAGCAGCATATTCTTTTTCCACTAATCCCCGGAATGTGTTGAATAGTTCAGCGTGTTGATGACCACCGCCCAAGCTCTGTTCCATGCGTTCAGGGTTGCTGTGCATTTCACTCAGGATGAACATAGGCAGGTAGGGCGCCAAACTGATTTTCTGAATTTCAGTTTCTACCATGAATCTGATTTTATCAAAAAAAATATGCTCAGAGCGCAGGATCGACAATATATTGGCTTGAAAGTTTTTCGTCTCCTGTTCAAATATCACCATGAACAATTTGTTCTTGTTTCGGAAATAATAGTGCAATAATGCCTGGTTGATATCTGCTGTTCTGGCAATATCACACATTCTGGTCGCCGCAAATCCTTTTTGCATAAAAACTTTGCGCGCTGCTTCAAGGATGTTCTCTTCTGTATTTGTTGCTGTTGTCACTGTAGTGATGTTTGAATTCTTTCATTGCCTCACCCGGCGAATATGGTGTAAATTGATGCGGCACTAGATTATAAGTTTTCAAAATGTGCGTAATATTCAGCGGTCATTTTATCCCAACTAAAATTTGCTAGCACGTATTGTCTGGCTTCGGCGCCAAATTCGCGGGCGAAATTAGGATATTCTTCCATTTTGCCCAAAGCATTTAACCAGGCGGCAGGTTCCTGGCTCGGTAAGAGCCACCCATTTCGCTGATCGTGGATGGCATCCGTGATACCTTCGAGCCGGGAAGCGTACACCGGCAAGCCCCGCAGGTTGGCTTCGAGGCACACAAGTCCGAAACCTTCCATGTCGCCTGGAACGGGGATATTGGGCATGATAAAGGCGTTTGCGGTCGACAAAATTAGCATGATTTCGGGAAATGGCAGTCTGCCCAGATGCCACACCCGCGCTTTAAATTCCGGCAATTGGAGCAGCGTTCGGAGCCTGTCTTCATCGGAAGGCATGCCAAACATTAACTCAATTTGCTTCCTAAAAGTTGCGGGTAACAACTGTAGTAATTTGCTCGAAAAGGGCTTTTTAGCGCGAAAGGGGCCGACTATGAGTACTTGATAGTTTTTGGGTAGTTTTGGTAAAACGGATTCCAAAAACCATGAAAACCCCTTGCGCAGCACTGGCCGGCCCATCAAAATCAAGGTCTTTTTTCCGCTAAAAATGCCTTGGTACCTTTCCTGAAATTCCGCTAATGCTCTGGGGGATGGTTGGAAATCAGCAATATCGTGATCGACACCATTGGGTATAACCACTACTTTATCTGGGTTCAAGCCGCGTTGGATGGCAGCATGCGCCGTAGCTTGGCTTACGGCAATGATGGATTGGAAATTATTAAATCGCGGTAGTATCTTTTTCTGAAAGGTGGCGTTCGGAAAAACCACGTCCAGGCCGTGGAGCGTTACACTGCGTTTCAATTCGGGGAAATCCTCGGCACCGGAACAAAAGGCAGCAGCCAGGCCGTCGTTAAAATGCAAGATGGAGATACCGGGGTTTTGGCGGATTTTTTCCCGAATCCGGGATTTTAGCGACCAAAAGAAACGCAATTTGCTTTCTGAGCCGTCGCAGCAAAGAAGGTGCACGATGGCATGTTTGTGCATGCGTTGCGTGAGTTCAAAGCTTTGTTTTTCCATGCCACCAATGGAAGGCGGGTATTTGTGGGTAA
>Ga0105054_10001884_pt1 | contig 33956 bp, 30 predicted proteins | sample BON02_FD_78091 | JGI IMG/M metagenome (GOLD analysis project Ga0105054, IMG submission 78091) | Freshwater microbial communities from Lake Bonney liftoff mats and glacier meltwater in Antarctica - BON-02 (megahit assembly) | ecosystem: Environmental > Aquatic > Freshwater > Ice > Glacier...
ATTACGGTGGACGTAGGCCAATCGTTCCAGATCATCCAACCCAGCATTGTGGCCCAGACGATACTGCTGTAGTTGAAAACTGTAACGATGGCGGCTTGAGCGTTGCGAAATGCGGTGGAAAGTAACCACTGGGCTGCGGCGCCGGATAAGCCTACGCCAAGAAGCAGAGGCAGTTCGGCCAGAGTGGGTCTGACAGCGATAAATGGCAGCGGCAATGCGGTTAGAAAAGTGCCCACGATAAAAAAATAAAAGCTGATGGTTTCCGGGCTTTCAAAGCGCCCGAGATAACGCAAAAGAATTTGCAGTAACGCGTGCATCAATGCCGCACACAAAGCGACCATGATACCGAGCTTGTAAACCTCGCCTGATGGCAAAGACATAATGATCACCCCCGCAAAGCCAATCACCACTGCAGCCCATCTGTAGGGGCCAACAGATTCTTTCAAAATAAGCACGCCCAGAATCGGTATAAATAGTGATGATGTAAATAGCAGAGCCGTTGTGTCAGCCAATGGCATCATGGAAAAAGCAGTGAAGGTGACCACCAGACTCACCGCGCCACCGGCCGCCCTTACGCCAACCCATACGGGTTTTGAACGGATTACCAGAATTTCTCGTTTACCAAACACAAAAACCATCATTAAAAACGGCACGCTGGCGATCAGGTTGCGATAAAAGGCAATCTCAATAACGGAATGATTTTCGCTGAGCAATTTGGCAAACATGTTCATCACCGTGAACATAAAAAACGCACCCATCGCTGAGATCATGCCGAGTACTATTTTTTCCTGATGCGGTTTATGAATCAATTTGTTATCCAATATTTTTGCCAATACACGTATAATTGCCGCCCTGGAACCGGCTTCCGGTGACACTAATTCTGGGTGAGAAAATGCTAAAGGCTAGCGAAATAAAAAAAGGCTCTGTAGTTGAACTGGATGGTGAAGTTTACATCGCCAGGCAGATCGAAGTACGGAATCCTACCGCGCGCGGCGCGTCCACGTTGTACAAGATTCGGTTTTTTAATGTCAGAAATGGCAAGAAAGTGGAAGAAACATTAAAAAGCGACGATATGCTCAAGGCCGGTAATCTGGAAAGACGCCAGGTTCAGTATTCCTACCGTGAAGGCAATTCAGTCACTTTTATGGACAACGAGAATTACAGCCAATACATACTGGATGATGAAGCACTGGAAGATCAGGCCGGCTATCTGACCGAAGACCTGGAAGGTATTACAGCCATGTTGGTTGATGGACTTATTGTTGCGGTCGAACTGCCGGCGGCTGTCACGCTGGAAGTGGTGGATACCGCACCTGGCATTAAAGGTGCCAGCGCCACTTCGCGCACCAAGCCGGCGACTTTGTCCACCGGTCTTGAAATTCAGGTTCCGGAATATCTGGAAAATGGTGTGTCGATCAGGGTCAGTACGACCGATGGTAAGTTTCTGTCACGCGCCTGATTTACCGAACTGATCAGGCGAAGTTTGCGCAGACCCCTATGAGCACAACTCGATGAGCACTACTTCATGAGCACAACTCAGCAGAGCATGATGCAGGAAGGGTTGAAGGCCTTGCGCGCGGGTAAGTCTGCTGCGGCTGCGGCTGTTTTTGAGCAAATGCCAGGTCTGGGTCTTGCAGATTCAGCCAGCTGGTTTGCACTGGCAATTGCTCAGGCCCAACTGGATAAAGCCGAACAAGCCCTGGTCTCCGTTGACAAGGCGCTGGAGCTCGAACCACATAATCTGCGCGCACTTTTGTTCAAAGCTGGACATCTGGAGCGTATGGGGCAGCCGCGACGGGCTTTGTCTTTCTATAACGGCGCACTAAAAATAGCCGCCAGTTATCCGCAGTTACCACCGGATATCCAGCAAGGTCTGGTTACTGCCAGACAAGCAGGTCAAAGAGCCGCCAGGAACTACGAGACATATTTGCTCGATACGCTGGCAGCCAAAGGAATGCATCCGACTCGAAGCCAGCGTTGCCTGGATTCTCTTAACATTACATTAGGCCGCAAGCAGGAAGAACTGCAACTTCAGCAGCCGACCAGACACTATTTCCCCGGGCTGCCACAAAAAACCTTCTATGAGCGTGAAGAGTTCGCCTGGATTCCCGAGCTGGAAGCAAAAACCGGTGTGATTCGTGAAGAGCTTTTGGCTATGAACCCTTCCAGTGACAGCTTCAGACCTTATGTGGAGCGCAACAGCACACTGCCTGAGCTGAATCAGGGTGACAATGTCGACAGTATGAACTGGAGCGCTTGTTATCTGAGGCGGGATGGCGAGGTGGTGGACGAGGTTGCCAAGCGCTGCCCACAAACCATGGCAGCCATACACAAAGTGCCTCTGTGCATCGTGCCCGGACAGATGCCATCCGTGCTATTCTCTCAATTACTGCCCGGCGCGACTATTGAGCCTCATCATGGCGCTATCAATAGCCGCCTGATCTGCCATTTGCCATTGGTAGTGCCGCCAAATTGCGGCGCGCTGAAGGTCGGTGGCCAGGCCAGGAGCTGGGAAGAGGGCAAAGTGCTGGTGTTTGACGACAGTGTGCGGCACGAAGCATGGAATAAAAGTGACGCATTAAGAGTAGTGTTGATCTTTGATATCTGGCGACCTGAGTTGGATGAAGAAGAGCGCCAATGGGTGTCAGCCTTGCTGGAAGCGGTAAAAACATACGCTGAAAGCTGAGTCTAATTTAATTGAAAAACTGCCGGCCAAATTAAGCCGGTCAAATTTATTCTAAAAAACCTTATTTTTAATGTCGGTGTTTTCCCGGATATATCGCTTAATAAGACAGGAACGCCACAAGAATGGAATGATTAAAACGAATGTCAATTCAGACTTGCTCTGAAACATCAAGTGCTCAAGTAATACTAATAATAAGGGCGCACAATAAATATCTAAGCAAGTACGGTTTGACATTGGAGTGAGGTGAGCATGGGAGTGCTCACCTTTTTTTTGCCTTACAATCCTAATCCGTGGCCGGCGTCTATTGCGAACCTGTCGAATGGTATCCAATTGCGATTCGGCAGGTTTTCATTCAATTCCGGCTTATACTTCCAGAAACTCCGAAGGCTCAAACTATAGTGATTAGAAATCTTTTTTATATCAGTGCGTTCTTATTGTGCTTTCTGGTTTACTGGGAGTACTACTCCGGAGAGGTTGAGCATGAGCCAGGTGTATTGGTAGCCGAACAACCTGTTCAGCAGACCGTCGGCAGCTCTGTTTTCCGCTTAGATGATTTCATTATTACCCGCCGGGCTCGCTTTGAGATTCGCGCAAGGGTGTTATCTACCGAGCGCTACTATCTGGATGGCGGAAGCAATCTTTCGCCGATTGATCTGGCGCTTGGCTGGGGGCCAATGTCGGATCAAGCTGTCCTTGATCAGATGAAAATCAGCCAAAGTGGACGCTGGTACCGCACCCGCTATGACTACCCTGAACCGATACCCCAACAACTGCTTATCAGTAGTAGTAGCAACATGCATATGATTCCAGCGAACTCAGGTATAGAGAAGCGTTTAAAAAAACTCAGGGTAGGCGAGGTTGTTATCTTGCAAGGCTATCTGGTTGATGCCGACGATGATTCGGGTTGGCATTGGCGTACGTCTTTAACCCGCAACGACACAGGCAATGGAGCGTGTGAGCTTGTTTATGTTGAAAGTATGCGGGTGGATAATCTGGCGGGTAAGGGCTAGTATTTCCCTCCACTACAACAATACCCATTCATTAAATCAATTCAGAAGGCTGGCCAAAAATGAATAAAAGACTCCAAATGATTAAAAAACTCCAAGTGAGCGCACTCGCTGTGCTTTTTGTCAGCGCCTGCACGTTGGCCAACGCCGCCAATTTCGAAGTTAACGATGTGTTCGGACTCGAATACGCATCTGATCCGCAGATTTCTCCAGACGCCAAGCGCATCGTGTATGTCCGCAAATCAATGGACATCATGAAAGACCGTGAGCGTTCCAACCTTTGGATTATCGACAGCAGTGGCGACAATCATCGCGCCATTGCGTCTTCTTCCGACAACTACTTCAGCCCTCGCTGGTCGCCCAGCGGCGACCGTTTGGCCTATGCCTCTAACGCCGAAGGCAGCGTTCAACTTTATCTGCGTTGGATGGACAGCGGCCAGACTGCGCGTTTAAGTGACCTGACTTCATCTCCCGGTTCTTTTGCCTGGTCTCCGGACGGCAAGCAAATTGCTTTTACCATGGCTGTGTCTGCTGATGCGGCCAAGCCGATGGGCAAGATGCCCGCTAAACCGGAAGGCGCTGAGTGGGCGCCGGATGTCAGGGTGATTGATACGCTTAAATATCGCGCTGATGGCGTAAAAGGGTTTTTGCCAGCTGAATATGAACAGGTTTTTGTGATGCCTGCTGATGGCGGCACACCTCGTCAATTGACGACGGGTAACTTTTCGCATGGCTCAAGCCTGTCCTGGGGCGCTGATTCGAAGATGCTGTACCTGGCAACCAATCATGCCGATGGTTGGGAATACAATCCACTGGAAGCAGAGATTTTCTCGTTGAACGTAGATGATGGCACGATGAAACAACTGACCAATCGGGTCGGTCCTGATCACAGCCCGACGGTGTCGCCTGATGGCAAAAAAATCGCCTATCTGGGCTTTGATGATAACGAGATTCTGTATGAAAACTCGCGTGTTTACGTCATGGGTATTGATGGTTCCGACAGCCGTGTCGTGAATGACAAGCCGGATAGCAGCATTGATTCCATGCACTGGGCCGGTGACAGCAAGGGGCTGGTGGTTGGGTATGATGACGGCGGTGAGTCAATCATTGCGCATATGTCGCTCTCGGGTGATTTCAAAACACTGGCGAACAATACCGGTGGCACTGATATCGGACGCCCTTACGCGGGTGGTTCATTCAGTGTTGCCGATGATAGCAGCATTGCGTTTAATCAGGCCTCGCCGCAGCGTCCAGCCGAATTGGCAGTGATGGGCGCTTCCGGCAAAAGTCGGTTACTGACACATCTGAACGACGACTTGTTGGGTCATGTAACACTGGGAAAACTAGAGGAGATACATGTTGCTTCCAGTTTCGACCAGCTCGATATTGAAGGCTGGGTGCTGTATCCACCGAACTATAGTGAAGATAAAAAATGGCCTATGATTCTGGAAATTCATGGTGGCCCGGTGGCCAATTATGGCCCGCGTTTCAGCTCGGAAGACCAACTCTACGCAGCAGCTGGTTATGTGGTTCTGTACATGAACCCTCGTGGCAGTGATTCCTATGGCAAAGAATTCGTCAACCTGATCCACCACAACTACCCGTCTCAGGACTACGACGACCTGATGTCTGGCGTTGATAAGTTGATTGAGAGCGGCATCGTCGATCCGGATCAGCTGTACGTGACGGGTGGCAGCGGTGGCGGTGTATTGACCGCCTGGATTGTAGGTAAAACTGATCGCTTTCGCGCAGCTGTAGTGGCCAAGCCGGTGATTAACTGGACCAGTTTTAACCTCACCGCCGATGGCGCTGCCTACTTTTCGCGCTATTGGTTTGGCGCATTCCCATGGGAAGATCAGGAGCAGTACTGGAAGCGCTCGCCATTGTCGCTGGTGGGCAATGTGAAAACGCCCACGATGTTGTTAACCGGCGAATCTGATTACCGTACGCCGATCAGTGAAACAGAACAGTATTACCTGGCGCTCAAATTGCAGAAAGTGGATACCGCGATGGTGCGTATTCCGGAGTCTTCCCATCATATTACTGCGCGGCCTTCAAATCTGATTGCCAAGGTGGTGAATATTCTGGGCTGGTTTGAACAACACAAAGATTGAAGTTTAGATGATATGGAAGTTAAAGAGCTCCGAATTTTTTCGGGGCTCTTTGCGTTTGGGGAACCCGTTAGCAGAAATCCCGTGAGCGGTTTTTTAGGCCTTTGGCCAGGTGGTCAAAATCGTGTACCCGTTTGGCGATCAGGTGATAGACCTCACCATCACTTTCCATGATGCCGTCCACGGCGATCAACGAGGCATTCAGTATGGTGCTGCGCTGGCGTTCCCACAGACGTTGCCAGATGATCACGTTTACATGACCGGTTTCATCCTCGAGAGACAGGAAAATAGTGCCGTTGGCGGTCATCGGGCGTTGCCGCATGGTGATCAGGCCACAGGCACGGGTAAAGGTGCCATGTTTGAGTTGTGGCAGTTGTTGAGCGGTGATAACTCGCCGCTGCCGCAATACCTGGCGAATCAAGGCCAGTGGGTGCCGCCCCAGTGTTAAGCCGGTAGCCGAATAGTCCGCTTTCAAATTATCGCTTTCAGAGGCCGGTCTGATGGTGGTGGCTTCATCTATACGCCCGATTCCCTCGAGTAAATCAGCTGGCTGCTTCTCGGTGGCGGCAACTTCCCAGCGGGCACGATGACGATGGCCCGCTATGCCTTTAAGGGCAGCGGCTTCGGCTAGCACTGCCATCTCTTTGCGGTTTAAATATGCACGGGTGCATAAGTCTTGTATGTCGTTAAAAGGCTGCTGTTGGCGGGCGGTGGTGATGCGTTCAGCTGCCGGTTTTCCCAAGCCTTTGACCAGGCGCAGGCCGAGGCGCATTTGCGGCAAGTTGCTGGCGTTGCTAGCAGCGCTATATGCAGCAGCGCTTTCAGCAGTACCTCCGGCACTATATGTGGCCCGGCTTTCAGCGATACCTCCGGTACTGGTTACTGCGCCCTTGCCATATCTGTCGCTTCGCACCAGCGAGCAATCCCAGTCGCTAAAACGGATATCGACCGGTAATACCGTAACGCCGTGGCGGCGGGCATCCTGTACCAGTTGCGATGGCTGATAAAAACCCATCGGTTGTGAATTTAATAGGGCGCAACAAAAGGCCGCCGGGTGGTGGCACTTCAGCCACCCCGATACATATACCAGCAGGGAGAAGCTGGCGGCATGTGATTCGGGAAAGCCATACTCGCCAAAACCTTTGATCTGCTCGAATATCGCCTCGGCAAACTCGCGTTCATAGCCGCGCTCCAGCATGCCGTTTACCAACCGCTGGTGCATATGTTCCATACCGCCACGGCGCGCCCAGGCAGCCATGGAGCGGCGCAGCATATCGGCTTCCGAACCGCTGAAGCCAGCTGCTACCATGGCGATCTGCATGACCTGTTCCTGAAATATCGGCACGCCCAGTGTGCGTTCCAGTACAGCTTTGAGTGCTTCCGAGGGGTAATTGACGGTCTCGATGCCGCGCCGGCGTTGCAGATAAGGGTGCACCATATTGCCCTGAATCGGCCCCGGCCGGACGATGGCGACTTCAATTACCAGGTCATAAAAGCAGGCTGGCTTGAGGCGCGGCAGCATGGCCATCTGCGCACGCGATTCGATCTGGAAAACACCGATGGTGTCGGCCTTCTGAATCATACTGTAGGTAGTTGGATCTTCCGCCGGCACATCAGCCAGGTCCATGTTCCAGCCATAAAAATCATTCAGCAGGTCAAAGCAGCGATGAATCCCGGTTAGCATGCCGAGTGCCAGGCAGTCGACTTTCAGCAAGCCGAGGGTTTCCAGGTCATCTTTGTCCCACTGGATGACGGTGCGGTCTGCCATGCTGGCGTTTTCCACCGGTACTAAGGAGGCGAGGGTGTTTTCGGAGATAACAAAACCACCGACGTGTTGTGATAGATGTCGGGGAAAACCAATCAGGCTCTGTACCAGAAACAGCAGTTGCCGCACCTTCAGATTGTCAGCGGCAAAGCCCTGTTCGGCCAGACGCTGCGAAAAACGATCGGGATCGTCCCACCACGACATATTGCGCGCCAGTTGGCCTACCTGTGCCGGGCTGAAGCCTAGTGCCTTACCGACATCACGAATGGCACTGCGCGGCCGATAGCTGATCACGGTGGCTGCCAGTGCCGCGCGCTCACGACCATACTTGCGGTAGATGTACTGAATGACTTCCTCGCGGCGTTCGTGCTCAAAATCGACATCGATATCCGGCGGCTCATCACGCTCACGCGAGATAAAACGCTCGAACAGCATGTTCATCCGCGCCGGGTCGACTTCGGTGATAAACAGGCAGTAACAGACCGCCGAGTTTGCCGCTGAGCCACGCCCCTGACAAAGAATGCTGCGACCGCGGGCAAACTGAACGATATCGTGAACGGTCAGAAAATAGGACTCGTAGCGCAGGTCTGAAATCAGCTTCAGCTCATGCTCGATCTGTTGGCGCAAAGTATCATTGATGCCGCCTGGCCAACGCAGCCGGATGCCTTCTTCGGTTAGTTCACGCAGATGTGCACGGCTGCTAACACCTTCGGGCACGACTTCACGGGGGTACTGGTAGCGCAACTGGTCGAGACGGAAATCGCAGCGCCTGGCAATCGATACAGATTCTTCCAGTAGTGATCGACGAAACAATTGCTGTAGATGTGTGATGTGCCGTAAATGGCGTTCGCCACAGGGCAGGGCGCGGTAGCCGAGTTCCTGCAAACTACAACCATGCCGGATAGCGGCCAGTACATCGTGCAGCATGCGCCGCGGCCGTGTATGCATTTGTACATCACCACAGGCGGCCATTGGCAGGCCGGCGGCTTCTGCCAGACTGGTTAGCTGTGTCAGATGTAATTGATCATCGGGCCCGTGGTGCATGCTGACCCCCAGCCAGCTGCGCTCAGGGAAATGTGATGCCACCCAGTGGGCGGTTAACAGATCATCCTGATGTGCCGGCAACCACACTGCCAGACAGCGGTCGAGGTGCTTTTCGAAGGCGCTGTCAGCTAGTGCATAGCTGCCTTTGCTGGCATTGCGTCGGCCCCGGGTGATCAGGGTACACAGCTGCGCGTAGCCGGTTTTATCCTGTGCCAGTAACACCAGCCGCGAGCCGCCCTCCAGGCGGAACAGACTGCCACAGATTAGATCAATCGCTTGCCCGCGCTGGTGGCAACGCTGACTTTCTTCAAAAGCGCGCACGATGCCTGCCAGCGAGCATTCGTCAGTGATGGCAATGGCCGAATAACCCAGTTCAGCGGCGGTTGCGACCAGCTCTTGTGGATGGGAGGCGCCGTGCAGAAATGTGAAATTGCTGGTGCAAACCAGCTCAGCGTATTGGTCGGTTTTAGAAAGCAGCATAATACTGTATATATATAAGAGGTATCCTCTTAGCTCCAGTAAGTGTTAGTACTGTATGTATGTCCAGTACTATTTACATTCTAGTACTGCAGCCGAAATATTCAAGTTCTTTTCGTTACATCCTGGTAGGTCGCCGGTGCTGTCAGGACCGCTTGCTGTAAAAGTCGATAGAACAACATGCCTCAAGATTTGGATGTGCGCCGATTGATACATGGGTGGGTACATCGGCCGATCCGGTAATGGGGCTTGAGCTTTCCCTTTCCGCTGCGGTTTTTTGCGGCTGCAATGCGACACCTGCTACGTCAAGCAACAGGCGGTGATGAGATGGGCGCAACGTCCCAATCGAGGTCAAACGCAGGCCTGACGCTGGCGCGCATACTGATGGAATTCGGGGAATAGGGCGATTATAATTCCTATACCCTGAGTTGGAGGAAAGAATGGTCGTGGCATCCGACGTTGAACAACCACTCCAGGCAAACGCCGCTCACTCGAGCAATGAGAGGCAAGCTGCTCCCGCGTCCGCAGATGAGAGAATTGTCGTTCCCGATGCGCTGCGTGGCTTTGCCCTCCTGGGCATATTGCTCGCAAACATCATTGGGTGGTCAGCTTGGGGAGGGCGCTGGACGAGCAAGCGCGGATCGCACTTGCCGGTCGTGCTTGGGCTTTCTGGTCTGAGTTCCTGAACACGATGCTGGTGGAGGGTAAGTTCTACACGATCTTCTCCTTCCTCTTCGGCTTGGGATTTACCCTCCAGCTTTCACGGCTCGAGGGGCGGGAGCCGACGGAGTAGCGATTTATCGAAGACGCCTGCTCGTGTTGCTCGGAATTGGCGTCGCGCATATGACTTTCATCTGGGAGCGGGACATCTTGACGCTCTACGCACTGCTTGGACTTGCACTTCCTTTCTTTCATAGGTGGTCCGACCGGCACCTGCTGCTGGCGGCCGCATTCTTGATTCTGGTTGTTCCCATTGCTGGCTACGCGATGGTCGGCGTTGCAGGCATTTCGCCCACATTTCGGTTGCACGACGCTGGAGAGGCCATTTTTATGGCGCTGGGCGGCATCAGTGGAGATAATATCTACGTGGCATGGCTGCAGCGAGAAGATTGGCCCTCTTTCCTGGCTTGGGTGCTCAGCGGACCTCCTTATCGACTGGGCGACTTCTTCGAGACATGGCGTATACCTAAGGTGCTTGGCGTGATGCTGATTGGGCTCTGGGCAGGGCGACGACTGGTCGTCGGGCAGCTCCTGGAGAACCGACGCTTACTCAAAATTGTCGCTGCGGGCGGGTTTGCGATCGGACTGCCAGCAAACTGGGCGTATGCGTTAGTTGGCGGACTGGCGCAGGATAGTTTTTCAGCTGGGCTCCTCGCAACCACGCTCTATGCGCTTGGAGTGGTGCCCCTCGGTCTTGCTTACGCTGCCACTTTTGCCCTTCTCTGGAAGAGCGCAGCATCGCTCCCCTCGATCTTTGCTGCGCCGGGGCGAATGGCACTCACGAACTACCTGATGCATTCCATATTGGGCGTTCTGATCTTCTACGGCATCGGCTTTGGCCTGATCGGCCGAGTGCCGCCTTGGACGATCTACGCAATCGCGATCGCGATCTTCACGGGGCCAGGTGCTCTTCTCGCGCATGTGGCTCGCGCGCTTCGAGCAGGGGCCAATGGAGTGGCTTTGGCGGCTCGGAACGTACGGCAGGCGAAAGCGTCCCAATGTCGTGTGAGTTGCGTCGCTCACGCCTCATGGATTCCGCAGTGAGCGGGAGCTTCCCATGATCGGGCTGCTATTGATGTTCAACCTGATGATTTGCGTTTCGACACTCGCCGCGGTACAGGATCAGCAACCATCGGTAGAGAAGCCGGTGGAGCGCATCTTTTACAGCTCGTACCGGCCGGCCGGCTGGGACATTTACCTTTCCGATACCCTCGAGGGCAAACCGAAGCGGCTGACGGATCATCCTGCACTCGATTACTGCCCGACCTTCTCCGCGGACGGGCGTTGGGTCGTGTTCACTTCCGAACGGCTGGGCAATCCGTCGCTGTTCGTCATCGACCGTGAGAACGACGGGCCGCCGCGGTTGCTGGTTCGCAGCGATGCCATGCAGGATCAGGCGACCGTCTCGCCCGACGGCAAGTGGCTTGCGTTCGTTAGCACGCATGGCGGGGATGCGGATGTTTATCGTCTGCCGTTTCGGCCGGAGGTGACGCAGGGCATCGAAGAGGCCGTGAATCTAACGAAGAACCCCGGCGGAGACTTTCGGCCGGTGTTTTCACCCGACGGCCGACACATCGCATTTTCGTCCGATCGTGACGGGGCCGTGTCGCGCCACCCGGGCATTCCATTCGCGCTTCGTCACGAGGCGGATGTCTACGTCATGGCCGACGACGGGTCGGACGTGCGCCGGGTGACGCAAACGCCCGGCTGGGACGGCTCACCGGCCTGGGCAGCGGATGGCAAAGCCATTTACTTCTACAGCGAGCGTGACGAGAGCACGCCTTATCGAATTTTCGCCGTGACGCTCGACGGGGCAGAACTCGAGGCGGTGACGCCTGCGGATACTGCGGCGCTGGCGCCCGCGGTTGCGGCCGACGGTGGTATTTTGTTCACGACGTGGTTGCAACAAGGCGGTGAAATGCAGTGGCAGATTCGTCACGCAAGTGCTGATGGAAAACTGACCGACGTCGGCGATTCGCAGATGGACTACTACGACGTTGAGATGCATCGCGCGACCGGTGCGATGGTATTTCACGGCGGCCCGCCGATGACCGAGGCGACGATTTCCAGCTTCCCGGGGCCGCTGCTCGTTGCGGGCGATCCTCTCCCGTACGCGCTGCCAGATCGGGTCGTGTCATTCGCCGGTGCGCGGCATGCATTCACCACGCCGCCTCACCCGATGCGCGACGAAATGTTGTTTCGCGAGACGCCCCGGCGGATCGGGGTGGCGGCAAGCGATGGCCAGCAGCCGAGTCAACTTTTGGATCTCGACGAACTCCCCGACTTCCCCGGTGGCTCTGTCATTCATCTTCGCTACACCCGGGACGGGGAATGGGTGACATTCACCGTCGGCCCGTTCGCCGGCGGACTGACGGAGCCGGCGGATGTCTGGCGGATGCGCGCGGATGGCACCGAACTGACAAACCTCACGCCGGATACACCGGGGAACGACGGAATTGCTGAGTTCTCCGGCGACGGTAAGCGATTTGTTTTCCGCAGCGGTCGAACCGGCAGCTTTGACATTTTTCTCGCCGACGCGGACGGCACCAACCCGCGCAATCTCACCGATCATCCCGCCAGCGACACGTTCCCAGCCATTTCGCCGCTGGGTGATCAGGTGGCGTTCGTATCCGACAGGAACGGCGTCCTCGACGAGGCGACAGGCCGGCGAACGTTCGACGTCTACACGCTCGATCTCGCGGCCGATGGCGCGCCTGGCAACCTTCAGCAGGTCACCAGCAACGCGGCCCAGGATGCGCACGTCGGCTATTCGCCCGACGGTGCCTGGATCATCTATACGTCGGGCAAGAACGGCTTGGCCGACGAAGCGCCGCTGGTTCGGGAAGTGTTGTTCAACCCGCAGATGTACGGCGAGATTTACGCCTATCGGCGGGCCGACGGTCGGTCGGTTCGCCTGACGCACAACAAGTGGGAGGACGGCGCGCCTGTCTGGACCACACCCGTCCGCGCCAAAGCACGTCCCACGGTTGCCAGCGCCCTGACTGAAATTATCGAGCGCGACGGGGCCGACGCGGCGTTGGATCGGTACCGGACGCTACAGGCAGATTCACCGGCGGCGTACCGCTTTGGGGAAGGCGGCCTCTATCGGTTGGCGGATCAGTATCTTCGAGATGAGGAAGGCCGGGCCGCCGCAGAAGTGTTCAAGTTGCTGGGCATGCTTTACCCGCAGAGCGTTCGCCCGTCGCTCGAGCTGGGCGACGCATTGATGGCGCGCGGCGACAAGGCGGGCGCGATCGCGCAATATCGAGGAGTCATCACACGAGATCCCGACAATGTTCAGGCAGCCTGGTCGCTGTTCCAGGCCGAGGCCGAGGGATATGAGGCGATCGACATTTCAGCCGAGCAACTCGAGGCGTACGTCGGAGGCTACGAACTGGAAAACAACCCGGAAACGCTTCGCATTTCTGTACAGAATGGCCAACTGCACGTGCTACCGCGGGGCATCGCGCCTCATCCACGCAACCTGGACGATGACACGCTCCGTGCGTTGAAAGCGAAGGAGGGCGTCACAGGTCACGCCGGTCCACTACTTCATCAAGGTGGACCCACCGGGTGCCGAGGAGACGGCAAACGTCACCGCGAGCGTCAAGCCTCTGGCCGAAGCAGTTGGGAAGTTGTATTTACGCTGTTTGATAAAATTGACAACGCTGTCATAGTGTGGGAATAATCCCTGCATGAAAAGAGCAACAATAGATGATGTCGCACAATTGGCCGGTGTTTCCATCAAGACCGTTTCCAGGGTTTTGAACCACGAACCCAGGGTGCGTGAGTCGACGCGAGCCCGGGTCGCCCAAGCTATGGAAGCGTTAAAGTACCGTCCCAATTCATCCGCAAGACGTCTGGCAGGAAATTGTTCTTACATTCTGGGGCTGCTTTATGACAATCCGAGTGCGAGCTACATCACCAGTATTCAAGAGGGAGTGCTGGAAGCCTGCGAAGTGGAGCACTACGACATATTGATTCACCCATGTGCTCACGATAGCCCCACGTTTCAGGAAGACATTTCCGAATTGGTTGCTGGCGTGAGAGTAGATGGGCTGATATTGACGCCGCCGATTTCTGATCTTGCCGAGCTGCGTAAAATGTTGCGTGAGATGCAAATACCCAATGTGGTTATATCCCTGCAGGTAGAGGGCGATTCCAATTGGACGGTGGGAACCAATGACAGGGATATTTGTGCCGAAATGGTTAGATACCTTGCGGGTCTGGGCCATCAGCATATCGCGTTTGTTTCCGGCCACCCCGATCACAAGGTCATTGCCCAGCGCTTTGAAGGCTATCGGGATGCCATGCTCGAATGTGGCTTAAAAGTATCCAAAGCCAACTGCTTGCAGGGCTATAATACGTTTGAGTCAGGCGTTGAGTGCGGCCAGCGTTTGCTGAGTAGAAAGCGGCCGCCAACAGCCATTTTTTGCGCCAATGACGACATGGCAGCGGGGGTATTGAAAGTTGCGCACGAAATGAAAATTGCTGTGCCCGGAGAGCTGTCGGTGGCGGGTTTTGACGATATTCCACTGGCCAGCCAATATTGGCCGTCTCTGACCACGATCCGCCAACCAACCCATGAAATGGCCAGGCAGGCGACCGAATTACTGATCAAACGTTTGCGTGGCACGCTGCCGCAGGACACCAAACGGGTACTGGTTTCTGAACTGGTGATTCGCGACTCAACCGGCCCCGCGCCAGCGGCCTGAGTATGCCGGCCAACTGGTTTGCAAACCCTGATTAGTCAGCGTGTTGCAGTGCCGCCAACTGAGAATCAAGCCACACTGCAGCACCTTTCAAACAGGGATAATCGCTTTGCAACAGATACACCGGAATGCGGCCGACTTTTTCGATCATCATGCCCTTGTCATTAAAGCCACGATTAAAGCTCTCGGAAATCCGTTCGGCGCCGATGCGTTGTAACAAGTCACCACTCAAATAAACACCACCATGAGCATTCATGGTTAGTGCAATGTCGCCCGCCAAGCGGCCTAACAATGTGCAATACATATCCAATGCATCAACGCTGGTGGCGTCGTGCTTTTCCAGGGCATTGCGGGTCATTTCTTTCGCATCGACATCCAGAGGTGGCTGCCCGCGAACTGCTGCCAGTGCCCTGTAGATGTTTAACATGCCGGGCCCGGACAAAACGATGTCGTTGACAGCGCGCCCGAGCGCCCGGGTGATGTTTTGCAGTACTGCGAATTCCTCATCGGTTACCGGTGCTAATGTTGCATGACCACCTTCGCCTTGAATGGCTAGCCAGCTGTTTTTTAACGGCATGATGCTGCCGATACCAAAACCGGTTCCGGGGATCAAATTGATACGCGCTGCAGCGGTTTCAACATGACCGGGTTTGATCAATTCCAGTTGAGTTTCACAGGTGGTCGACAGGGCAGCAGCGGTGGCGTCATTGATGACCCACATATGCTGCAGACCGAGCGCTTCTTTAACCTCGCTGATGGAAAAGGTCCAATTAAGGTTGGTCATATGAATAAGGTCGCCGTCAGCAGGTCCTGCTATCGATACGCTGGCGCCGTCAACAGGACGGCCGATTTGCTCAAGGTAAGTACCAAGCGCCTCACTGAAGTCATTGAACTGGCGACAGCGGAACTGCAACTGCTCGCGTAGTTGAATGCCGCCATCAGAGTTCGGGGTATACAATGCAAATCTTGCATTGGTGCCACCGATGTCAGCCAGAACATAGGCGGCATTTGAGTTATTATTTTTGCTGTTCGTCATTTTATTAGTCTACATTGCAAATGTCGGTATTGGCGAAACAGTAGCCAAATCCCGTGCCCTCAACCGCCTGAAAATGTATGCTACCATTCTCATTAGCTTGGTACATGCGGTGTTGATGGCAATTGCCCGACTTAAACCCGCTCAACTTAGATTTGCAAATGAATGGAATTACTATCTGTGAATTTTACTAAAGTGCTTTCAATAAAAACAACAACGGTGCGGTCGGGTTGAGCCCTTCAAGCATACGGCGAGGTTGATATGGCTAACGTTAAGTCTACGCTATATTACATTCACGACCCCATGTGTAGCTGGTGTTGGGGCTATCGGCCGGTCTGGCTTGAGCTGAAGTCCGCGTTACCATCTGAGTGCGCTGTTACCAATGTCCTGGGAGGGCTGGCGCCAGATAGCGATGAACCCATGCCTGAGGAAATGCAAAAAACCATTGAAGCAACCTGGCATGAAATTGAAACCAAACTAGGCACTCGCTTCAACTACGATTTTTGGACAAAATGTGAGCCGCGCCGGGATACCTATAAGGCCTGCCGGGCTGTTTTGATCGCTGCAGCACATGAATTGGAAGAACGCATGATTCTGGCCATTCAACGTGCTTATTATTTAAATGCGCAGAACCCGTCTGATATTGATACGTTAGTTGATCTGGCTATTGAGGTGAGTTTGAACGGTAGATCATTTCGAAGTGCTCTCGAGTCAGATGATACTGACAAGCTGTTTATTCGCCAGCGGAAGATGGCCGCCTATCTTGATGTCACTGGCTTTCCATCATTGAGACTTAAAATTGAGGATGAGGTGCATCCAATTACGCTGGATTATCAGGACTACCGTGTTAGCCTGAATGAGATACTGGCATTAACCCAAGTTGATTGAACAAGGCCGATTAACCAGGGCTGACTGATAAACACAGGACTTGATCCCGGGAGGACAGGTACCACTATGAAGAATGACACAAAACCAGGTGGCGGCAATCTGCTGCTGCTTATGTCCGGCTCTATTGCCTGCGCCAAGGCTGCAACCATAATTTCCGAATGGCGCCAACGCGGCGGTCAAATCAAAGTCGTGTGCAGCCGAAATGTTGCTGAATTTATCCAACCTGCCACCTTGCAAGGGCTTGGCGCGGAAATGGTCTTCGATAATGTGTTTGAGGAAGGTCAGGCGATGGAACATATTTCGCTTGGCCAATGGGCGGACGTCATTCTGGCGGCACCTGCGACATCTAATCTGATCAACAAGCTGGCGGCAGGAATCGCGGATGATGCGGTGACTACCGTTTGGCAGGCGGCTTACGGTCTGAACAAGCCGATGTTTATCGCGCCGGCCATGAATGCCCGTATGTGGGGCTATCCGGCAACTCAGGCCAGTGTCGAGCGATTGCAGCAGTGGGGCATCCGGATATTGCCAGTGGGTGAAGGCCAGTTGGCTTGTGGTGAGATCGGTGAGGGCCGGTTGCTGGAACCATCCGAGATATTGAGAAAAATGGATGAAGTGGCCGAATCAAAGCCTGTTGTCGATGGCAAGCATATATTGATTACTGCCGGTGGCACCCGCGAGCCGATTGATTCAGTTCGTTATATTGGTAATATCAGCAGTGGCCGCACGGCATCGCTGCTGGCGGATGAGTTGAGTCTTGCGGGTCACAGGATTACCTGGTTGGGTGCCGAAGATGCTATTCGACCCAACACAGCTTGCACCATCGAAACCTATGTCAGTTTCAGCGATCTGCAGGCGCAGTTACAAAAACTGCTGGCTGCTGAAAATTTCGATGCGGTTATACATGCCGCGGCAGTCAGTGACTTTAGTGTGGGTGCAGTTGAATCGGCAGAGGGAGGTGATGGCGATGCCTGTGTGAAAGAGCAGGGTGGCAAATTACCATCTGATGTTGATCTGCTGGTGCGCCTGCAAAGAACCCCTAAATTGCTGGATAGTCTGAGATCCTGGTCTTCAAATCTGGAAACCAAAGTTATTGGTTTTAAACTCACAGACACGCAGGACCTGGATAAGCGTCTGGCGGCAGTAACGCGCCAGTTCGAGCTCTCAAACGTAGATGCTGTTGTCCACAACGATTTGTCGGAAATCACTGAATCGAGGCACACATTCAGCTTGCATCGCAAAAACTCCAAGCCCCGGCATTGTGAAAATGCAGAGGAATTGGCCAACAACCTAAACGACCTGCTGCAGGTGGAATCATGAAATTATGTCTGGATGTCGGCAATAGCCATATTTATGGCGGGGTGTATCCGGCTGATAGTGACACAGGCCAGGGTTCTGATGAGGCATTGCTCACTTTCAGAAAAACCTCCAAGTCCGGCGCATCGTCCGATGAAATCGGTTTGTTTTTCCGTGCAGTATTGCGTGAAAACAATATCAACCCGGATGAAATTACCGTGGTGGCTTTGTGTAGCGTGGTGCCGGAAGTTATATTCACGCTTTCGGCAGCTTGCCAGAAGTATTTCTCCACCCGCCCATTTATTCTGCAGGCAGGCGTTAAAACCGGTCTGAAAGTTCAGTACAGAAATCCACTCGAAGTCGGCGCTGATCGCATCGCCAGTGCGATCGCTGTGGTCGATATGTTCCCCGATCAGAATATCATTGCGATTGATCTCGGGACAGCTACCACCTTGTGCGCCATCAAAGCAGATCGGAGCTACCTGGGCGGGGTGATTTTGTCAGGTCTGAAAATGTCGATGCAGGCGTTGGAAAGCGGCACCTCTAAACTGGGATCGGTTGAAATTGCGACCATGCAGACCTGCCTGGGGCGTACGACGGCAAGCAGCATCCAGTCCGGGCTGTTTTATGGCAACCTGGGTGCCATAAAGGAAATTATTCAGCGCGTTGGGGATGAAGAGTTTGATGGTCAGCGTCCCAGGGTTGTTGCCACGGGTGGGTTTTCCAACTTGTTTGCGGACACCGGTTTGTTCGATGAAATTGTGCCTGACCTGGTTCTGCGTGGCTTGTTGTGTGCGCTTAGGATGAACGAAGCGGACTGAACGACAGGGACTAATGCCCGTCTTTGGGCGCGTGCGGGATCGGGTGTTCGTTGGGTCGGCTTACACCCGCAGTTAAAACCAACCGCATCGCGGCTTCAAAAGTAATGTCCAGTGGTGTGAGCGCACTGCGGGGCAAAAACAACGTATACCCTCCTATTTGATAGCTCATCGGCATATACACGGCGACCGGGTCTTCTGCGGTAGGCGTAAATGGCAGATCTTCAAACTGTTCACGCGTTACAAAACCGATCAATTGAAACTCCTGACCGGGTATCTGCACCATCACAACTTTGTTGATTGCGCTTTTATTTTCCGGATTCAGGTAGCCGATGAAGTCTTTTATCGCTGTGTAAATGGTTTTTACCAAAGGCAAACGGTTGAATAGATCCTCGCTCCAGGTAAACATCTTCTGAATGATCAATACGTGCGACAGGATGCCAACCAGAAACACCAGCGCAATACCCGATACCAGCCCCATACCTGGCACGTACCAACCTTCTGGCAAAGCCGTAGACAGGAATGTCCCCATCAGACGTTCTGCGCCGGCTGCCAGCCACCACAAAATCGCAACCGTCAACACGACAGGTATGACCACCGCCAAGCCTTTCAGGAACAGTTTGCCGATTGAATTCATAGTGTCGATTTGCGAGTGATGAGGAATTTAGTGTATCAGGAAAATGCACCGTACAGATACCAGCCAGTTCAGGGTAACATGCAGTTTTATGAACGTTCTTGCTGAATATATCGGGCAAGCACGTAACTTTTTAAACAAGGCTCAACATCAGGAGTCTTGTTCCATTTTGGAGTACGGTATGAACATTCGACATTATTTTCTTGCAGCGCTGGCATGCGCGCTTTTCTCTTTTACGTCGGTGGCGCATAGCGCTGACGTTGTTCCGACTGCTGGCAGTCCCGGCCTGATAGAATTGTGGGCGTCTGGGCAGCCGGCTTTTGGCCAATACGTGACGCAGATGGATAGGCAGGACAAGGGGAGTTCGCAAGCGCTACCCCCTTTCACAGTCCAGACGGGCCGCGATCTCGCAGCCAAGGCTCTATTGGACTTCGCCTTTCTGAGTCTCGAGCAGCACTACGACGCAGACTCAGTTCCTAACGTCGCAAAGGGCCTGCGCAGCGGCGGGGAGGACTCCGCAATGACGCTATTGGTTCGCATTCCGCCCATCTCTGTGGACGGAATCGAGGCCGCCCGGGCGCGGGTCAAAGAAGTCCTCGCCCACGGAGCCGGTGGCGTCGTGCTGCCGCATGTGCAGAGTGCCGAGGAAGCCCGCATAGCCGTCTCGTTCTTTGAAGGAGTCAACGTCTGGTCGCCGGCCAACCCGGATGGCGATATCATTGTGATGCTGCTGGTTGAAGATCCCGATGTGTTCGCCGAGCTTGAAGAAATCGCCAACATACCTGGCTACAGTTCGCTGGTGTGTGGCATCGGTAGCCTCACCCATGCGTTGGGTGGCGACAAAGAGGCTGCCGAGGTGATCGTTCAGGAAGTTCTGTCGCAAAGCAAGCGGGCGGGGTTGGCGGATCTCATGACCGTCGACGAAAAATCGGTGGAGGAACGAGTGAATCAGGGTTTCCTTGCGATACTGGCGTACGGACCTACTGCGGATAACGCTATTGTACTGGGCAGGGCTGCGGCTGGTCGCTAGTTTTCATGTTGGGTTTTGGGTCAATCTATCAGGAAAACAGACCGTGCAAATACCAGCCGGGTTGAGGTTTGTACTCATGAAAAGCCCACAAGGTACTGCCATCGGTGTCACGCACCATAAAATAATCCCGGCGGCAGTCTTTACCGTCCCACCAACCGGACTCGATACGTTCAGGCCCGGCCAATATGCGGTACTTGTCGATCCGGCAACGTTGCGGTTGCGGAAACAGCCACACCGGCCTGCGCGGCAGTTCGGTATGGGCAGGCGGCTGGTCCAGATCACGCAACGACCAGCTGTATTCCGGCCGGTGATCCTCGTGGCAGCTCAGCCCCTTGACGGCATCCATACCCAGGCGGGCTTGTAAACGTTCGATAACCAGGCTATCGGCCTCCTCGGAGGGCTGTTTGGATTCCTCTGGCAACAAGCCGGGCTGCACCACCACGCAGGGTAAAAACCGCGGCGCCTGCAGCCGGATATGACTGACCGGGCTGGTCAATTGCAAGCGCTCAAGACGCTCACGCAGCAACATCATCAGATGCGTTTCGGAACGGCTGGCCTGTTGCAGGGTTATATCAATGGTCTCCGCGCTCCGGTCCAACTGCAGGTAAACGCTAAACATCTGAATGCCACGGTCACGTGCTCGCAGAACGCCGCATAATTCCTGCACCAGGCGTTTTAACGGAAAGATCAGTCCCTGTGTATTTCCTGTTTCGGGTATATCCATGCCGGAGGAGAAGCTGTCCGCCGGCCGGAAGCTTGGCAGCGGATCAGGGCGGTGCCCCAGCAAGCGATCCAGGTAATCACCGACCGCAGGTCCCAGTCGCCGTGCCAGCGCCTTGCGCGGCAAGCGGAAAACCTCAGCAGCGGTGCGGAAGCCGGTTTTCTTTAATGTCTGGATCTGGGCAGGGCGCAGGTACAGTTGATCAATTTTCAGCGCGCCGATGCGTGCCTGGATATCTTTGTGGCTGTGAAGCTGTAATCCATGCCGTGCTGCCAGGTGCGCTGCCTCCGGTGTAGGTGCTAAACCGGCGCGGGGCCGGTAGCCAAGTTCCTCCAAACCGCCACAGATACACTCTGCCATGGTGATCGCGTCACCAAACAGGTTTTCGCTGGCGCCGACTTCAAGTAGCAAGCCACCGCGCTCTGCCGCCACACAAACCTGGCTGCTGAACTGGTAACACCAGCCCGCCAGGCGTTGCAGGCATTCGGCCTCAGCCTGTTGGTCACGCGCTGTAATCTGCAAAAGATCATGCACGCTTAACGCTGCCCCGACCGGCATGCCCAGGCGGATACCCGCATCATGGGCCGCCCGATTGTAATCGACCACACACACGCGCCCATTCAGTTTGTCACTGACGGCCAGAGCGGTATCCTGACCACTTTGTTGCTGATGGGCGCGGCTGTACAAATCCAGCGCCAGATGCGGAAAGTGCAGGGCCAGCCATTGCGGCGGCTTTTTATGGGCCGTGGTCATGTTATGGGTCATGGTTCGTGATCATGAAAGTAGTATGTCAATCCAGATTCTCCGTTCATGAGAATGGACAGACAAGACTACTCCTGCAAGGGCAGGTGAGCAATATTGTTTAGACTAGCTTTCGGTTGCGCGTCTTCTTAGCCACAAGGCAGCGGCGAAGAACGCCGCGAAAATCACGAAGCCAATCAGCATGTCCATGGAAAATATCCGGTCGAGCATATTGGATATAGTGACTTGATGATCGTAGTCACTGGATAAGGGGATACCCAGTGCGGCACCGAAATTTCGTTCTTCGTGTGCATCTGCCGACATGATTAACGGGCTGTTGGCGTACCAGCGACCATAAAGGCCGAACAGGTTGTCATTGAGCGTGAAGGTTTTGAGGAAATCAAACCACAGTTGCAATATGCCGATAATCACAGGTGGCAGGATGGCGAACAGCAGCGGAATACGCGGCGCGAAAGAAGACACCAGCATCAGCCAGCCATATAAAGGCAAGGCCCAAATGGACTGCGCCATGTAACTGGCCAGCACGATGCTCCAGGCTTCGAACGGGTTGTATAATCCCAGAAAAAGCGTCCACGGGTTTTCGCCAAGTGCCATCACAGCAATGGAAAACAGCAGCGTAACAACGATGTGGGTCAGTACATAGACTATCCAGAATATGACTGGCGCAACGATCATCGCTGACAGCAATTTGGATACCAGTGTTAAAGTGTCCGAGGCTGGCAGGGACTTCCAGAACAGAATGCTGCGGTCTTTGCGGTCGTCGTACAAGGAACCAAGCAGGTAAAAAAACACCACAAAAGCCAGCACCATCGAGAAAATAACAGACATCTCGAGCGTGGACTCGTATAAAAAATGTGAGCGTAAACCGACATCTTGCTGGGCAATGAAGCGCAGCAGTTCCTTGAGTGACTGAAATTCATTATCAAAGTGGCTGAAGGTGATCAGGAACATCAGCATCGCTACAAAAATAAGACCGCTGATGACAATAGGAGTGGTGCGAAAAGCGCCCTTGTTTTCCCAGTATTCGCGCCTCATCAGCGCCATCAGGCGATTCATGCTTGATCTCCTTTCATGGTGGCAACAAACAGGTCAGCAACACTGGGTGTGCGTACCTCGCCCAATGCTTTGAGTTGCTCGCGAGCAATGTTCTTAAACAGAAAAATATGCCGACCGAACAATTGTCGCTCATTAACAGGGCCCAATGCACGGGCAGCATCTGCCTTATCGCCGGATGTCATCAGTTCGGCATAGCCTTGCTGAACTTCTTCCATGCTGCTGTTAAGCACGATGCGGCCGTCTTGTATAAAAATAAGGTCGCTCAAAATATGTTCAATTTCTTCCACCTGGTGAGTGGTGATCAGGATGGTGCGCTCTTCGTCAAAATAATCATTCAGCAGGTTGGTATAAAACTGTTTGCGGAACAGGATATCCAGACCGAGCGTTGGTTCATCCAGAACCAGTAACTTGGCGTCAATCGACATCACGATGGCCAGGTGCAGCTGTGCAACCATGCCTTTGGATAGTTGTTTAACCTTGTTGTCGGGCTTGATTTTGGTGGACGCAAGGTACTTCATACACTTTTCACGCGAAAAGCGCGGGTGGATTTTTTCGGTCAGGTCAATTAATTGCCAAACGCGTATCCAGCGCGGCAACACTGCCACATCGGCAATAAAGCAAACTTCTTCCATCAAGGCGGCGCGGTCTTTGGATGGGTCCATGCCCATCACCCTCAGGTGGCCATTATAAGTGGCGAGTCCGAGAATCGCTTTGAGCGCTGAGGTTTTGCCGGCACCGTTGGGGCCGATCAGGCCTACAATTCTTCCCGCTGGAATTTCGAGGTCAATATGGTCGACTGCTATCGTGCTTTTATAGCGTTTGGTCAGCCCCTTCGCTTCTATGACATTATTCATCAAGATTTGCCTTCTTCTTGTGTAGATGATTGGAGTAATTCGGTCAGATCCAGTCCCAATTGCTGGATTCGTATGACCATTGCGGGCCATTCTTCATTCAGGAATTTTTCGCGTTCACTGTTGGTCAGTTGGCGCTTTGCACCCTCGCATACAAACATACCCAGGCCACGGCGTTTTTCCACCAGGCCTTCATCCACCAGCGTCTGGTAGGATTTTGAAACGGTAATGGGGTTTAACTGTAAGTCAGAAGCGACGGTTCTGACCGAGGGGAGGGCATCACCTTCGGCCAGTGTACCGTCTAAAATCATGGCGATGGTGCGCTCTTTCAATTGCCAGTAAATAGGCTGACTGTCATTCCACTGTATGCTCATCAGAGGTGGTTGCTCAACGCTGAAACAGCTGTAAGCCAAGCTTTAAAACATGGGATTTGTGTTTGACTGTGTCCCGAATGACGTTGATGTCATTCTCCATGTTTTTCGCGGCAATGGTGATCTCATTCTGATCAACCGAGGCCAGATCATCCTGGTTTGGGTTGCTTCCAGCAACGCTACTGCCGATTAACAAAACAGCAGCAAAGATGGCCAGGCCATGTGGGATTTGAAGTCTGCGATGTGGGGTTAAATTCAGCATTTCGTATCTCGATAGTTTGTTAATTAGTTAGTGTTGTAGTTAAGTATAACACTATAAATTTAAATTGCAAACAATTTGAGTACAAAAACATCTCAGCCTGCCGCCATTACACAACGGCTTAGCTCATATACTTTATGCAGTGGTGTCGTGCCTGGAGCTGTCGGTTCGGCTTGGTGCGCCGATCATAGCCAGTACTAATGCCGCGATCAGCGGAATGTAGCGTTCAGCGATGTTGCCCGGCGTATCGGCCAGCCAGTTCAGTATTACCGTTAGAACAAACCCGGATACCATCGCTGCGATGCGCCAATTGGGTTTTACCGGGCCGCGCCACAAGGTGACAATCAGCAAAGGTCCGAAGGCAGCGGCCAAAGCCTGCCAGGCAAATAGCACGCGGCTGAAAATCGCTTCTGGTGAGTAAATCGCCAGGGCAATGGCCAGCGCACCGATAATCAGCACCACCCAGCGTGCCAGCTTTAACGTTTCTTTGGTGGCGGCGCGGCCATTGCGCATATCGTGGGTGACACTAGAGGCGGCTACCAGTAACTGGCTGTCTGCGGTAGACATGATGGCTGACAATATGACAGAAACCGTGATCCCTGCGAAAATCGATGGCAGTAACTGGCGCGCCATTTCAAACAGAATTTGTTCGCCGTTGCCCAGCGATTCCATCAAAACACGTCCACACCAACCCAACACAACCATGCCGGTGTAAATAACAATGGCCCAGATGATAGCAATTAACCGGGCAGTTGGAATCGCGGATTTCTTCTCCATCGCCATAAAGCGGTTAACTACGTGGGGTTGGCCCGGATAGCCAAGGCCAATTCCGGCAAGGCCGATCACAAAGCCTGCGCCGGCGACCAGTGATGTCTGACCCGTCCACTGCAATACAGCAGAAGATTCATGGGTATTGAGCATTGCCAACAGGTCGCCAGGTCCGCCCACAGCGCTCAGTGCAATAACCGGCAGTACGATCGCACTCAATGCCATTAATATGCCTTGCATGCTGTCAGTAACACTCGCCGCCCAGAAGCCACCCAGCATCACATAGGCCAGCACAATACCGGCGCCGAGGATAATGGCGATTTGCGGTTCGATATCCAGTGCGCTGGCAAAGGTGTTGCCGGCAGCCTGAAATTGTGCCGCCACATAAAAGGTGAATGAAAACAGGATAACCGCTGCACCGATCCACATAATGGCTTTGCGTGCCGGGTCGCCGGGAGGGCCTGCCAGAAACTCGGTGAGCGTCAGCGCATTGTGATCACGACTGCGTTCCCACAAGCGTGGCGCCACCCAATACCAGTTGATGAAAAAACCCAGCAGGGTAGAGGGAATCAACCAGATGGCGGGTAGCCCCCAGGCAAAGGCCGCACCGGACACGCCCAACAGGCTCCAGGCAGAAGATGAGCTGGCTGATGCACTCAATGCTGCAACGGCAGGCCCCAGCTTACGACCACCCAGAAAAAAGTCTTCGTTGTCTTGCGTGCGCTTGCTGGCCCACCAGCCAATGCCGAGCAACAGGATCTGATAAAAAACCAATGTGCCAATTAAATAGTTCATGCCGTGAATGATAACTCAGCTTTTTGTATGAAACTTTTTATTTGCTTAAGCTGTCAGTAACGTGGACAATTCGCAATCTGTTTAACAGGAGTAATGACTGGATGAATTTTCTTACACGTTGTGCGCTGCTTTTGGTGGTGACTTCAATATCAATTAATACATGGGCAACTGATTTGAATACTGAACCACAAAAATTGGGCTACATCATTGGAATGGACATTGGCAAATCTTTGCGCGAGCAGGGTGCTGATGTTGATATCGACACACTTTTGGAAGCTGTTCGGGCAACCTACGATGGTAAAGAATTGGCGATGACTGAAGAAGAAGCCGCTGCTGTTCGTGAGGAATATGTAGCGAAGCGTCAGTCTGAGCAACAAGCTGAAGCATCAGCTGCCGGTGCCGAAAATGCAGCCGAAGGCGCAGCCTTTTTAGCAGCTAACAAATCCAAAGAAGGCGTTAAAACGACTGAGAGTGGTTTGCAGTACAAAGTAGTCACCATGGGTGATGGCGCCAAGCCAGTTGCTACTGACACTGTTAAAGTTCACTACCGTGGTACTTTGCTGGACGGTACGGAGTTTGATAGCTCCTATTCCCGTAACGAACCGATCACTTTCGCACTCGACCGGGTTATCCCCGGCTGGACCGAAGGTGTGCAGTTGATGCCAATTGGTAGCAAGTATGTGTTCTACGTTCCTTCCGAACTCGCCTATGGCGAAGCTGGCGGCGGACCGATTCCACCTAACTCAACTCTGCAGTTTGAAGTTGAGCTTCTGGATATCGAAAACACAGCTGAATAATAATCGCTGACTCTTATCCAGAGTCATAACGGCGGTCAGTCTTGTTGAATCGTGGTGCAAATGCCACCACACAGTTCAACATTACTGATCGCTGTTTTTTTTCTGACCCCCCTGAATTAAGCCACCAAACCAAGAATAAATACTTATCATGAGTGATAGCCTAAAAGATCAATTGAAGGCATTGGGTTTAGCGCCCAAGCCCAGTAAAAGCGCCCACCAGCGGCCGCCGAAATCCACCAAACACAAGGCGGGTAAACCCAAGGCCCGCGAGCACGCCAACCAGCACGCCAACCAGCAAGCCAAAAGAGATCCGGATTCAATTTCGCTGGATCAAGCTTATCGGATGCGTAGCCAGCAGGAACGTCAGCAGAAACAAAAGGCCGCTGAATTAAAGCAGGCTCAGGAACGTCAGCGTCGTGAAATCAATCAAAAAATCAAAGCGTTGATCAAAGAGCATGCGGTTCGAGATGAGAAGGCTGAGATCAAACGCAACTTTCTTTATAAGGGCAGGATTCGCAGCGTGCTGACGACGCCTGAGCAACTGAAGCTAATTAATGAAGGCTTGCTGGCGGTGGTTTACTTGAGTGGCAATCACCATTTGATGCCAACTGAGATTGTTGCGCAGGTTAAAGAGTTTGCACCGGATAATGTGCCGGATTTGGTGGGCTCACAGAGTGCTGGTGAGGAAGAGAATCCGGTGCCGGATGATTTAATCTGGTAGTTGAAGTTTCGGTATTTTTGAGCCTGACTCACCAAAAAATCAGGGGCTCGTGAAGAACCCCTCGGTGTAATCTAAATTGAATCTGTTTGCTACAGTGAATGGCTATAAACTTAGCCTTCTGGTATCGGGCTGTATGAGCGCACCCTACGGGAAATGCTCCGCAATGAAGATGACGCCCGGCATGACTGTCCAATGCAGACTCGCAATCATGCCAGTTGTCTGGCTGCTGCAATAATGTCTTCCTCGGCAGGTAGCACCATGAGTGCGGCATCGCCCAGCGGCGTGAACGTATCAGCACCTGCCAGGCGCTGAATCGGTTTTTCACCCAGGCCAGCCTCCAGCAAGGCACTTAGAATACCCTCGCCAACACCCGCGCTTTTGCGCCCTTCATCGACCACGAGGATGCGATTTGCTGAAGCAGCCTGCTCGACGATAAAGCTTTCATTCAACGGGATCAGCCAGCGCAGGTCAACCACTCGAACCTGCCAACCGTGCTGCTTTTGAATCTGCCGTGCCGCGCGCAAACTCATTGGTACACCGTTACCGTAAGTAATGATGACCAGGTCTGAGGCTTCCTTGTTATAGACCCGCCCTTCACCCACAGTCATGGCTTCGCCTGGCGCGGGATAGGCAAACTGCCAGGCTCCGTCACTCGTTTCGTAAAGGTCTTTTGTCATGTAAAGAGCAATCGGTTCCAGGAATGCACAGACACGACCGTCAATATGTGCCAGCGCCATCATCGTGCGCAGCATGCGGGCGGCATCATCACCTCGTGAAGGGCAACCTGCAATCAAGCCGGGGATGTCGCGCAGGGCAGTGATCGAGGTGTCGTTGTGGAAGTGACCGCCGAAGCCTTTCTGGTAACCCAGGCTGGCCACGCGCATAACCATCGGGTTGCGGTACTGGTCGTTGGAAAAGAATTGCAGGCTGGCGGCCTCACCGCGGATCTGGTCACAGGCGTTATGCAAATAAGCGAGATACTGGATTTCCGGAATCGGCAGAAGCCCCAGGTTAGCGTAGCCCTGCGCCAATCCCAGGATGCTGGTTTCGTCCAGTAGCGTATTGAATACACGTGCACTGCGAAAGGCCTTGTGCAGGCCACGTGTCACGGTGTAGACGCCACCCTTTTGCGCCACGTCCTCGCCAAACAGCAAGGATTGCGGATACTTGCACATGACATCGTGCAGGGCCCGGTTGATCTGGATCACCAGATGTCGCGGTGGCTGGTTTTCCGGCAGTTTGTCCTCACTGCCAAATACGCCAAGCCGCTTGTCTTGATAATCGCTTCGTTGCGCCTCGGCGCTCACTTTTTTCGGCGAATAAGGTGCCAGCGGGGCCATTATCTCTTTCAGGCTTGTGATCTTGGACCGCTTGTCGGCATCCTCGCTCGCCGCGAAACAGCGTGTCCGGGTGTTTTCGTACAACTCCAAAACCTGGTCCTTGCTGTAAAGGCCGGATTCCAATGCAATGGCAACCGACCGCAACAGTGGATCGGTGGCTTCCAGCGCGATCAGTTCCTCGATGGATCGCCATTCTATTTCGAAATCCGACCCGGCATGACCCATGACGCGTACGCTGTTGAGGTGCAAAAAGGTGGGCCGGCGAGACTTGCGGCAATGCTCGATGGCCTCGCGTACACCAGCGTAACCGTGTGCCAGGTCCAGTCCGTCAGCATAGAAGTAGTCCAGATTGGGGCGGTGCTGGTAGTTGCTGGCGATCCAACCGGAAGGCGTTTTCACCGAAATACCGATGCCATTGTCTTCGCACACAAACAAGACCGGTGCCGGCAGGCCCTGATAGGCAGTCCAAGCCGCCGAATTAAAGGCTGCCTGGGCGGTGGCGTGATTGGTGGAGGCATCACCAAAACTGCAGATGGCGATACTGTCGCCCGGTACCGGTGATGGTTGGCGCATACGCTGAGTCTGCTCGATGGCCAGCGCAGTTCCCAGCGCCTTGGGCAAATGCGAGGCGATGGTGGACGTCTGCGGCAGCACCCACAAGGGTTTTGAGCCCCACACCTTGTGTCGGCCGCCCGACGCCGGGTCATCCCTGGAAGCAGCTAAGGACAACGCCGCATCCGCGACCGGATCAATTCCCGGTAACTTGCGGCTGCGTTCCGCCATGAACGCACCTGAGCGGTAATGCAACAGCGCCGGATCGGTATGGCGCGCCAACCGCGCCACCATGGCGTTGCCTTCGTGGCCGGAAGACCCAATGGTGTAGAAAACCTTGTTCTGGAGCCGCAAAACGCGCGCCATCAGGTCAAGCTGCCGGCTGATGATCTGCGATTCGAACAGCTCGCGAAATCCGGCCGCATCCAGGCTCGATCCCGGCAATACAGGGGCCTCGTCAGAGGGCATCGAGCGCAACTCGCCTTGCCAGTGTTCGACAAACTCGGTGAAATTATGGTCAACAATCTCAGCGCGGTTAAAGCCCTTTTGGCGCGCGCTGATGGTCGGTTTCTTGTTCATGCGTTTACGTCCGGAATTCCAAGTGGAAAAACAGACATTGTAAACGTTAACGTCGATTGAAAGTTACGCTACTCTCACTCTAGCGTCTTCTTGAGTTCCTTCACCAGGTCCAGCGGGAACACGATGGTGTTGCTCTTATCACCGGCGATATCGGTGAGGGTCTGCAGGTAACGTAACTGGATGGCATTGGGCTCCTTGGCAAGCATTTGCGCCGCCTCCACCAGTTCGACCGCGGCCTGTTTTTCGCCGGTGGCGTGGATAACTTTGGCGCGCCGCTGGCGCTCTGCTTCGGCTTGCGCGGCGATCGCCCGGATCATGTTTTCGTTGAGGTCAACGTGCTTGATTTCGACGTTGGCTACCTTGATACCCCAGGCATCGGTCTGGCGGTCGAGGATGGCCTGGATGTCTTGGTTGAGCTTGTCACGCTCGGCCAACAAATCGTCCAGATCATGTTGACCCAGCACTGAACGCAGCGTGGTCTGCGCCAGTTGACTGACCGCTTCGAGGTACTTTTCCACCTGAATGATGGCTCTTTCCGGGTCGATAACCCGGAAGTAGACCACGGCGTTGACCTTAACGGAAACGTTGTCCCGGGTGATGACGTCCTGCGTAGGCACGTCCATCACAATCACGCGCAGATCGACGCGCACTATTTGCTGCAGAACCGGGATAACAATGATCAGCCCCGGGCCTTTGACTTTCCAGAATCGGCCCAGTTGGAAGATCACGCCGCGCTCGTATTCACGCAGTATCTTAATCGCGTTGAAAAAGATGGCGAGTACTAAAAATGCCAGAATCCCGATTATGTATTGATACTCAAACATTGTCCTGCTCCTGTGTGTCAGTGTTAAGTGGGCGGATCATTAGTGTAAGTCCAACCAGGCCGGTAACTTTGACGACCTGGTTGCGGCGCACCGGGGTTTCTGAACGCGCCATCCAGCGCTCGCTGTGGACAAAGACCGGGCCCTCATGCTCGAAGGATTCCAGAGCCTCGCCACGTGCGCCGATCAATTGCTCCCGCCCGGAGACCACGGGGCGCTGGCGTGCCTGGACTGCGAACCAGATAATGGTTATAAGTCCGAGCGAGCTAAAGGTCGCAATTCCGCCAATTAGTGAGTGTGAAACCGTGAAGCCAGGCACGTCGGTGTCAATTAGGATGATGGAGCCAATTACCATGGCGATGACCCCACCGAAGCCGAGTGCGCCGAAGCTGGGTGCCATCACTTCGGCTATCATCAGGATGATAGCCAGCACGATCAGCGCCAGCCCGGCGTAGTTCACTGGCAGCATCTGGAAGGCATACAGGGCCATCAGCAAGCAGATCCCGCCGACCACGCCAGGCAAGACAGCTCCAGGGTTATAGCCCTCCAGGATCAGACCGTATATGCCGGCCAGCAACAGCATGTATGCAATGGTGGGGTTGGTGATCACCGCCAGGAACTGGCTACGCCAATCCGGCTCCAGCCGCTCGACAGTCAGCCCGCTGGTGTGCAGTTCGATTTCCTGACCATCCACCTCCACCACCATGCCGTCGGCCTTTTCCAACAGTTCCTCGACGTCGGTCGCGATGAAATCGATCACACCGAGTTCCAACGCTTCCCGTGAAGTGATGCTCACAGCTTCGCGCACCGCGCGCTCGGCCCAGTCGGCATTCCGGCTGCGCTTCTCGGCCAGGCCGCGGATGAAAGCGACGGCGTCGTTGGTGGTTTTTCTCGTCATCGCATCACCGGATGGGGCGACTGTCCTTTGCTCACCCTTCTCGTCACCCGTATTACCATCCGTGTCGCTTTCCGTATCGCCGCTGCTTTGTGCCCCGTCGTCACCGACTTGCTGCTCTTGTGTTGTGTCTTCTTTTTTCCCGGCTTTGCCATTCTCCTGACCGTTCTCCTGGCCTTTTTCCCGCGGTACGGCTTTGTCTTGCGGCAGGGGTTTGTCCTGGGCAGGTGAAACGCCACCGATGGCGACCGGTGTGGCAGCACCAACAGAGGTTGCCGGGCTCATGACCGCGACAGCACTGGCGTAGAGTATGTAGGTTCCGGCGCTGGCGGCGCGTGCGCCTGTCGGCGCCACATAAATGGCTACGGGGACCTTCGAGCTGAGGATGGCCTTGACGATGTCGCGGGTGGAAGCGTCGAGCCCGCCAGGTGTGTCCAGGCGCACGATCACCAGCGCGGCGTCAACCTTCGCGGCTTTTTCCAGGGAGCGGGTCAGAAAATCTCGCGTGGCCGGGCCAATCGCGTCTTGAATATCCAGCACAATCGCCACTCTGGCAGCCGAGCCCGGCTCTGTGGTTTCCGCGGCGGTTGCCGTGTCTGTGGGCGCCCACAGAATAACTGCAAAGATCAGCAGCAGGCAGAAGCCGGTTTTCAAGGTGCTGAGCGCACGCATACAGGTCTCCGTTGGCAGGTCACATACCCTTATTCTGCACCCATGGCCTCATTGCTACAACTCCTTCACCGTCACAATCGATTTTGCAGAGGAAACTCTCCGCGTCGAGTTTCAACATTGCGCCGATATTTTCTCGGCTCCGGTCCGCAACAAGGCTTTGGTTTTGCGCAGGGAGGCGGGTGGTTTTGCTGCCAGCAGCTGGGTTTTTTCATCGCGGTCGCCATCAGCGCCTCCGGCGGTGTCACGCCGTTAATAATCCCAAGACTCAAGGCGCGCTCTGCATCGAAAATTTCTCCCAGCAATATCAGTTCCGATGCGTGCGCCTTGCCCAGTAACCGCGGCATAAACCAAATCACAATACTGCAACATGGTAGTACCAATGCCGACGGCAATTCCGTTGACCGCGGCGCTGACGGGCTTGGGGCAGCGCGCGAAGCTCTGCATAAACTGGAACACCGGCGCATCGGGTGTCGTCGGCGGGTTCTCAAGAAAATCTTTTAAATCATTGCCGGCGCAAAAGCTATCGCCGCTGCCGGTGATGATAACTACGCGCACGTCCTCGTCCTCGACGGCTGCCCGCAACGCCGCAGCAGCATCGGCATACATGGATAAGCCCTTCCGCATCAGTTTGATTGCACATGAGATGCCTGCGCAGCATGATTTTTCGGCGCGACTCTGGCTGCGAGCGACACGCCTGGTCGAGCGCAACGAACTCGGGCCTGCATTGGGCCGCGCCCCACAACTGGCGCGTATCGCCCATGGTCTGGGCTTGTTAGTGGCGGCAATATTGGGTGCGCTGGCAACAAGCTTTGCATTAAGCGGAGGCCAGACCATCAATATTTACTGGTTATTGCTGGTGTTGCTTGGTTTTAATTTTGTGTCCATGCTGCTGTGGCTGGTCGGCATCAGTCTCAAGCTCGATGGCCTTATGGCAGGTGGGTTAGCCAAAATCACAAGCTGGCTGCCAACGTTGCTCAAACAGAAGAGCCAAACCAGTGCTGCGGCTGATCGTGCCTGGCTGGCCTGCCATTTTGGCGGCCGCGTGGGTAAATGGCAACTAAGTACAATTACGCATTAACTTTGGCTGGTGTACTTGCTCTCCGGGCTGGCCGTATTGTTGCTGGTTTTAATGGCACGCCAATATGATTTTGTATGGGGCACGACCCTATTATCAGGCAGCCCCTTTGTGCGCTTGACGGAACTGCTAGGCAGGCCGCTGCAGGTGCTGGGTTTGACAACGCCTACTGCGGCAGGTTCTGCAGTCACGCATTGGCGTCGAGGATTCATTGTCTGGTACTCATTCAAATAGCTGGGCACAGTTCTTGTTAGGTGCACTGCTGGTGTACGGCATCTTGCCCCGGTTGCTGCTGTGGTTTGGGTCGAGGTTGAGGCGTGCTGGATAGCAGTCGAAATGGGCGAGGATATTGATTGGCCACCGGTGACTGTCACGATGGCAAACAATCTTGGTCAGGTCAACGATCGTGAGTCGCTGGCGCGCATTCTTCAGCGCCTGGACACTGATGATACTGGAGACGCCGCTGGCGTCATTGCGGTTGCCGTATCGGCTGCACGTGCACCGGATCGCGGCGTACAACGCACCATCACCAGAATACTTGGCACCAGCATACTTACCATCGGCACACAGCCCTGGTTAGTGCTTATGTATCGGCAAGAACACATAGCACAAGACAAGGGGCAGATGAACACGGCACATTAGCCGAGGCGCGCTTAGGCGCATGCTACCGTTTAGCCGAAGCCTGTGGTGTGCCGGCCGA
>Ga0105054_10001887_pt1 | contig 33937 bp, 22 predicted proteins | sample BON02_FD_78091 | JGI IMG/M metagenome (GOLD analysis project Ga0105054, IMG submission 78091) | Freshwater microbial communities from Lake Bonney liftoff mats and glacier meltwater in Antarctica - BON-02 (megahit assembly) | ecosystem: Environmental > Aquatic > Freshwater > Ice > Glacier...
AGATCCATATGCAAAAACGTTCTTCTACTTTGATTATATCCAAAGCGGGTTCGGTAGGCGAGATATCGGTGCTTTGCTGCATTTGAAGGATTGGATAGTAGCAAACCAAGGCAGTGTCGGGTCACCAAGGCAATGTTCAAAAAGCCATGAATGGAGGGGGCTATCCACAATAGTCTAGTTCTTTTGAATTGAAGCCCCCCTCAGTAGAATCTTTTGTGTTTGAGAAAACAAACGTTATAGACTAGGTTGATTGAAGTAGAGTGTTGTGTGAAGTAGAATCATGGGAATTCCGAAGTTTTATCGATGGATATCAGAAAGATATCCTCTGATCAATCAACGTGTTGGGAAGGACACTGAATTTTTGCCTGCGTTCGACAACATGTACCTCGACATGAATGGTATCATTCATAACTGCACCCACCCAAACGACGAAGACGTTACGGATCGAATATCTATGAAGGATATGGTTCTTGGGATGTTTGCTTATGTTGATCGCATGGTTCACATAGTTCAACCCCAGAAAGTACTCATGCTTGCTGTCGATGGTTGCGCTCCCAGAGCTAAGATGAACCAACAGAGATCACGTAGATTTGCTAGTGCCAAGGAAAGGAGAGAGGGAACCGAAGCAGCTATTCAATCGGGTGCAATGACTGAAGAAGAAGCGAAAGATCAATTCGATTCGAACTGTATCACTCCAGGCACTGAGTTCATGGAAGAGGTCAGCCGACACTTTCAGTATTTCATTAGACTTAAGATCAAGGAAGACCCGCTTTGGCGCCAGTTAGAGGTCATTTATTCTGGGCATGATGTTCCCGGGGAAGGAGAACATAAAATTATGGATTACATAAGACACTCGCGCATGCAACCAGGATATAATCCTAACTTACGTCATTGCATATGCGGACTAGATGCCGACTTGATTATGCTTGGACTTGCTAGTCATGAACCTCATTTTGCTCTTTTGCGTGAACAGGTTGATTTCACTGGTGGTCGAGGTGGAAAAAAAGCCGGGTCTCAGAGCACCAAAGAAGTCAAGAAACAGGTGGAACAAGACAAATGGGAATTGTTGCACTTGACAACTTTACGCCAGTATTTAGATGCCGAGTTCCGGAGCGACCTGATACCATTTGGATATAACCTCGAACGAGTGATTGATGATTTTGTTCTCTTATGCATGCTTGTTGGAAATGATTTTTTACCTCATTTACCTTCAATGAGCATTGCCGAGGGAGGATTAGATGATTTGATTGAAAAATACAAAGAAGTACTTCCGTCTTTGCCTGGATATCTTACTGATGGCACGAAACTGAATTTCGATCGATTGGAAATTATGCTTGCTACCATTGGAGATCGCGAGGATTTGGTTTTTGCAAATCGAATCAAAGATGCAAAGAAACGTCGCAAAGGCCCCCAAAGTAGCGAAAACAATGCGCCATTCGCTCAACAAGCCCGAAGTTTGGTTTCGTCAAACAGTTCAACCAAGGACAAGTACTATGCCGAAAAATTTGGAATTACTGCAGAACATGGCAACGTTCACGACCGATTAAGGCGATCGTATATTGAGGGTCTGCAGTGGTGCTTCGCTTATTATTATCAAGGTGTTCAATCTTGGACTTGGTTCTACCCATTTCACTATGCGCCAATGGCCTCGGACTTGGTAGACCTTCACCAGTACAAGGTTACCTTAAAGAAAGGCCAGCCATTTCTACCTTTCATGCAACTTTTGAGTTGCTTGCCATCAGATTCTGCAAAATTTCTACCAGAGTGTTATCGAAAACTCATGACCCTCACGACTTCTCCGATTGCTGATTTTTATCCTCATGATTTCCTAGTGGATATGAACGGCAAGGTTTCGTCGTGGGAAGGAGTGAATCTTCTACCTTTTATTGACGAGAAGAGATTGTTCGATGCTGTTGCGGTGCAATGCCCGAATACGAAACTATCCAAGGCAGAATTGGATCGCAACATGTTTGGTTACGACATCATCTTCACACTGGATATGTCCAACACTCAAAAACTGCCTTCTTCATTTCCTAGTGCTGGTCTTCCTGATATCGAGGTGTGCTATAGCGCTGCCAAGCGGTATTTACTCCCTGCCATGACAAAGTTTATTCCTGACCTGTTGCCTGGAACCATTGCGGATGGAAATTTTCCAGGAGATCCTCGGTTGTTTGCCTCTGTAACATTGCGTTCGGATATACCTGGATCACTTCGTGGTTGTGGTCTGAATTGCTTCGGTCGCGAATCACGAGGGGAAACATTTGTTTTGAACGTTCGTTCCCCTGCGTCCTTAAAAATTATGGGCGAGCATACAGAGACTATGGCTGAAGCGATCGTACCTTCACTTGCTGAGTTTCAAAGAAAGCTAAACCGACGCATGACAGTATTTGTTAACTATCCTAATCTCAGAGAGGCAGAAGTGGTTGCTGTTGCAGACGAAGATTTTATCTTTGTTTTACAAGAGGAAAAGAAAAAAGTATTCAGATTCGTCAAAAATGTGCAAACCGAATACGATTCCGAAGTGTTTATGAAAGATGCCACTTCCGCAGAAAACAAATCGCTTTCAGGATGTGGGTGGGTAGGTACTGGTGGGCTTGATATCGGGTCAGTGGATGTGATGGTTAAGGTAAGACCTCTTCAAGGACTTGTTCTGGATAGTCATGATGGTTCGACCAAGCAAGTATTCTCTGATGTTGAAACCTGGGTCCCATACCAGCTTGTCTGCTATCAGAATGATGCACCTGACAAACGGCTCCAAAGTTCAAAAGGGAAAGCACTGAAGCAACGATTTCCATTGCAGAGTCGTGTTATGTGCCTTGAATCATCTGGTTACGGACTTGTTGGCACCGTCACTGGTCATGTCAATGATACTGCGGTAGTAGCAGAATTTTCCAACGAGGAACCTCAAATTCCTCCGTTTGGACACACGATTGCAACTTCCATCGTCGATCACTTCGTTCCGTCCCATACAGCGTCAAAACAATTGGGTATGGATGCTGGCGCTCTTGGTAAAATTACTGGAACATTGCTCGTGCGACCTGGTCGATATGACATCGGGCTGAATTTGAAGGTTGGAAAAGGTTATGCAATCCCTGGATATGCTCGCTCGCGATCCAATGAGGCCACGAAGCCACCATGGTCTGGAGGTGAGACGTTGGTTGTTGTGAGTGGGTTGGATCCAGTGCAGAAAGCTGAAGACGAAACACCTGCTGGTCATGGTGGATGGGAATTCTCAAAGAAAGCTCTCGACCTTATTCATGCTTACAAGAAGAAATTCCCGCAGGTATTTGCCGCCATGGCGAAGAATCCATCAACTTACGAATATGAAATGACAGAGATATTCGGACAAGCCGGCGCTCAAGATATGATGGACAAGGTTTGCAAGTGGCTAGAACAAATTGATACCTTTAAGCTGCCTCTGGTGCCTGTGTCCAGTAAGACAATGTCTCGTGATGCAATAGCGGCAGTCCAGCAGGCTTCCGATGACGTGATGAAATCATGGCAACAATCCAAACGTCCTAACAAGACTATCGCTGTGAAACTTGCTCCGACTGTTTTGTTTCTCTATGACAGTAATGCAGAGTCTTCATGGTATAAATCTCCTTCGAGTGCTGTGCCTCCAAAATTAGGTGACCGAGTCTGCAACATGTCCAGTCCGGTTGTGCCTTTTGGACTAGGCGGGACAGTAGTCGCCACGCACGCTAGTACTGGCTGTGTGGAAGTTGTATTCGATACTGACTTTGTGGGAGGAACTAGCTTGTACGGTTCTTGTGGTAATAGACGAGGGAAGTTGCTTCCTTGGACCCAGCTTCTCAACTTGTCTAAGAAGGTTGCCGTAACTAAACAACAGGCGAGACCACAACCAGTGCCAAAGAAAAATGAACCAATTCGTCCTACTAGTAATCGTGTGAAGAAATCTGTTCCAATCCCCTATCCGGCGGTACAGTCACTATTTGCAAGTGCAGCAACGTCGACTAACAATTGGAATGTCCCATCCCCTGTTTTGGCTCCGACAGATGCAATGAAACAACCAGAGTTCAATAAACTCAATCAATCAGAAGCTGCATCCCATACAGATGCCGGATTGACACATGAGTTCCATAAACTCAGCCCGCAAGATGATGATGATGACCTCGCTCAGTACTGGCTCTCGTTGGAGCAAAATCGAAAATCCGCCAAAAAGAAAAAGTCACCAAAACCTGTAGTTCAAAAACCTGTGGTTCAAAAAGTGTTGGTTCAAGAGCCTAAATCTCCTCCGCCTGTCCCAGTCATTCACGGAGTACAAGCTAAATCAGCAGAGGATGATCCAATGCTGGAAGATCTTTTTCGAAGGGCAGTCAATGCGACAAGGAAGGACCAAATACCTTCTAAATCATTTAATTAAAAAAATTAAAGGCAAATTGCACCAGGAGTTCTTGGAATCGGGATAGTATCTCTAATGTTTTCAACTCCAGTAACAAATTGAACAAATCTTTCAAAGCCCATTCCCCATCCAGCATGAGGAACACTTCCAAATCTACGTAAATCTAAATACCACTCAAGTTTTTCACTGGCTTCGCTTCCCAACTTAGCCAACATCCTTCGATGTAACAATTCTAAATTGTCTTCCCGAGCACTTCCTCCGATTAATTCTCCAATACGAGGAAACAACAAGTCGAAACAAGCAACGTGATTTGGATTCTCGGGAATTCGTTTCATATAAAAAGCTTTGCATGCAGCTGGGAAATCAGTGACAAATATTGGTGTGCGACAACCATACTCTTCAGTCAAATAGCGCTCATGCTCACTTTGTAGCGGATAACCCCACACAACAGCCATCATGAAATCACGCTCGCTTTTTTGAAGAATGTCAATTGCTTGATTGTATGACAATCGAATAAAAGGCCTTTCGATTGCATTTTGAAGATCTTTTTCACGGAGAGAGCGATCATCAGTGATGGAGTAAAGATTCTCAATATCGTTTGAATAATTTGCATACAACCCTTGCAAAATATGTTTGACACAGTTTTCTGCTAGAGTCATGGAATCACTCGACGAATGAAAAGCAACTTCTGGCTCCAGCATCCAAAACTCAGACAAATGCCTCGATGTGTTTGAATTTTCAGCTCTGAAGGTTGGTCCGAAAGTATATACTTTCTGCAAAGAATTGGAAAATATCTCTGCATGTAACTGACCAGAAACTGTAAGGTATGAAGACACCTGGTTTTCAAGAGGCGAACTAACTTTGAACATTTCGCCAGCACCTTCACAATCAATAGAAGTTAGAATAGGCGTATTCACGTGAATAAAATTGTCAACCGCAAAGAATTCGTGCACCTTCAAAAACGCAGCGCTTCTTACTCGCAAAACAGCTCCCATACGATTTGATCGAGATCGCAAATGACTAGAATATGTTAGCAATGACACTATGGTTTTAATACATTTATTAAGACAATGAAAACTTACATTATTTCACGCATAAATTCTGGAGCATGGTATTTCTTTTGAAGAGGGTATGCAGACGAATCACATTCACCTATAACAGTAACATTACTGGCCAGCAGTTCTACGGAGTTTTTCGCCTCTTGTATGCTACCATCAACAATTACACTACAACCTGTTGTTACATTTTCAGGCAGCATTTCAGTCTGAACTACCACTTGTAAACTATCCCAACAGCTGCCGTCATTGACGGTAATAAAACTAAACTTTTTGTGTTTACGCACAGATTTAACCCATCCCTGCCATTAAATTAGCAATAATCAAAATAGAAACACCATGCCTTACTTTCACCTGACTTTCCCCCCACTTCCGAGTGCAGACATCCCTAATGCTCCTGCTAATCATCGTCCACAAAATAATGAGGGGGGCTACACGAATGGGGTTTCAAAGTGGAGTTTGAAAATGGTGTCATGATCGTTCACCTTATTTAGGGGTAGTTGGCTCTGATTCATATATTGAGTTAGATGAAATACAAATATTTGCATATCGGATATTATGGAAATATTCACTTAACATCAATGAATGGTTCAGGATCTAGGAAACACTCATTTAGAATTCACATTTATCTAGTTTAATATTAATGCATACTTGAAACACAAAAGTCCTTAGTATAAGACAAGATAACTAGGTACTTACAACTTAATAGGTTATGGGTCCAGAATATAGTATGTAGTTGGATTGCCTTCTTCACGGCGTTTATAGGCTCGTTCCTTATTAATTTCTTGGTTTGAGGATCTTTTAGAAGACGAATCAAATGGTTGAGGGATTGCTTTGCATACCGATAGTATTCTCGGTTTAATCACCGTTTTTTATTCAGAGAAAGCATCAACGAATTTCACGCGCCATGCTAGTATTGGACCACAACGATGTTCTGAAATTTCTGGATGAACCAATGCTTATGCAGAGAACTCGGAGAAGGATTTAACAGCCCATTTGTGCCTGCACTGATCACGGAGTTCCAAACATCTAATCCTAAAGAGCTTTAATAGCGAAATGCAATTTACCTCCTCAATCTTAATCAGCTTTGTATTTTGTTTCCCTTTGTATTTATACCGAGATATTCTTCCACACAGCAATCAATTGTGGTCAAAGTAGTAGACATCAAATTGTCTCCAACGTTGACATGCGATTCGGCTCTGAATTAACTATGAATATAAATACGGTACTAGAACTGTACTGCAGGTTGTACTAAAAAACTGTTTTCCAATAGTAGGAAGGATGGAGTGGACTTACTTGGTGTTGCGACACGAAACCAGCTGGATCCCCGCAATCGCAAAACAATTCCAAATTTCAAATTCAAAAAACGAGGTTTACAAATTTGTTCCTGCTGAAGAGAACAAGAATGTCGATTTTGTTTGGTTTCACACATCAACCAATACTGTATCTCAACAATTTGGTACTGCGACTGTCAGAGGAGGTAACGCAGTCTATGGCACAGAAGTTCTTGAAAATAAATTCTCTTTAGCATTGCTTTTGCAGAATACAGAATTCAAGAATCTTAAATCAGTGGCATTACTGGGTTCTCAACAGGTGAAATTATGGTGCCAGATTGAATTTCTGCACAAAAAGTCCACAAATATATGGATGATCAAAGATGCAGGCGCTAATTGCGGAGATGGATTGTATGTTACTTCATCTCGCAATTGGAGCCAAGTAATCAACCAATTGGAGCATTCAGAAAGAGCAGCAAAGAAAAAGATTCATTTTGTGGTCCAAGAATGTAAGTTACATAGTCTCTCGTGGATACAATATATATGAATCACGCGCTAGATATTGAGAAACCTCATTTATGGAAAAATCAGTTCAAGTATCATGTCCGATTGTATTTGGTACTGACAGCCGATGGCGGATTGTTCCTCTTCCCCAGGGCCTTGCTGCACGTCGCGAACAAGCCCTACAACATCGATTCCAGTCAACTAGAAGACCAGCAAGTTCATCTCACGAATGTTTCAAAGAATTTCAAAAACAAGCAACTATTTCAAGGATGTCCCGTGATTGAAGTGGTGGAGTTTTTCAAGGACGCCTTTTTAAATTTGAAAGCATTATTCGTCGATCTTATGCGGCGATTCTCCCCATTCATGCTGCATCAGGATAATGCATATGCATTCAGTCAAATTGGTGTAGATGTTATGATGGATAGTGATAACTTTCCGTACCTTCTTGAATGTAACGTCCCCCCTTGTATTGGCAATTACGGCTCAGACATGCCGGCCGATCACAATAAACTACTTTCAGATATGTTTTTATCAATGATCGATACCTTTGTAGTTCCTGGTCTCGCGAAAGAACCGGTTAGCAGGCATTCAAACGCTGAAACGTCCACGTGGCTTGAAATCGTATCCAGGCAGTCCAATTTTAAACAGTCATCTAGCACTGGTTTCAACAATCTTGCATGGCGGATATTCGAAAAAAGAGCACTGAAGAAGCAGGAAAACTATTAATTATCTATTCCTTTGAAAGTTCCAAGAGATTAAAATTTAAAAGTATCAGTATGGAATTTTTTCTCCTTCCTCTGCACATATTGCATCGTTAATGTTTCGGATCCTCCATTGAAGAGGCTGTTTATCTTGTAGGTCACTTTCAATCACCCAAAAATGAGAATAAACATGCAAGGGTTCCTCCGTTTGTTTGATATCTTCAAGCTCACCGGCGTCTACATTTTCTTCCTTTGTATTACCTGGTTCTTTCAAATTTTCTTCACTTTCATTGACTGTTTCTTTCGAATGCTCTTCATTTTCATCGACTTGTTCTTTTTTATTCTCTAAAATTGTTTCAGTTTCAGTATTTTCGTCAACAACATGTTCTTTTTCAACTTTGTCACCAGGTTCTTTTTTAACTTGATGACTTCCTTTGGGTCCAAGCACAATATTGAAAGATTCCAATGATTCTATACGCACAGCGACTACAAGTCGTCTCGGACTGGCTCCAATGAAATTTTCTGCACCAGCATTGGCACTCAGCTCAGCAGGAAAAAAACCCGAGAGCAAGTGGTACTTAATTTCATTTACATCGTACATTCCTAATACTTTGTTGGGCTTGTCTACGGACCCTTCTTCCATCCAAATACCCATTACAGTCGCTGTCATCTTGCTGTCGACAATATCCAGTTTCGGCGACACGCCAGCAGAGAGGTAGCTCGAACAAACATCAGAGAGCAGTCCACTAAGCCTAGGACTAGCAACATCCAATGCAGCCCAATCAACCTCAAGGTTCATAAACTGACTGCTCACGAACGAGTACGCTTCTAAAACACCTCGACATATCTCGTCCTTTCCATTCGCCAACTCCAACAGTTTTTCAACACCGGGAGAATCAGGATGCGCAGGAGTCTGGATCCTGGTATGAATGGACGTCTCGTGACAAGGTTGTACCAGTTCATGGACTTTATTTCGAGTTAAAAATCCCCACGGCAATATCAAGGGGGCTGTAATCCCAACACTTTTACCTACAAAATCATCGCTTACAGTATGAACATCTAATTTCCAGGCTTTCCATTTGCTAGTACCGGTACTAAATTGCCTTGCCTCAATCATATGACAACGAATTCGTTTGAGAAACATCGAAGCGTTGGTTGATCTTTTCGACAAAACAAATATCATTCAGTCCCCCGCAACTATCTTTTTTAGAACCAAAGAACGTAAAAAGGATGAAGACGATCGTTGGAGTTTTGGCTGTCACAGCGCTATCGGTAGCTGCAGCAGCATACTTGCTTGCGAAGAGAAAGACCATTAGGTCATTGGAAATAGTGGCATCTTCTACTGAACATCCTGGTACCCCTCGATCTCGTCAAGCGGAGAGTGTACTCCGGGGGTTGGATTCAGATGATCAGAAACGAATCCTAGTTAGGAAATTGTTGGCAAATCCTGATTATCAAATTGCATTTGAGAGCAAACAAAGTCCGATGAATCAAGTGGCGGAAGGTGTTCAAGATGTGATGAAGCGGGCTTTGTGGGACACCATCAAGGCTGACTTGGAAGGCGGCAACTATGATCGATTGTTCACTTTGATCGAAGAGCTGAAGGTTAGACTGGCGCATTTAACCCCTAGTCGTCGTGACATTGCTAATCATATCAATGAGGTTTTGGATATTGAATTGATGGAACAGCAACTAAAGCAACAACCAATGCAACAATGGAATCTGCTGCCATTTATTCGTTTTGTCGTCCAACATATTCGTGATCTTGAATCACCGATTAGAAATGAAGAAACTGACAAATGGTTACAGAATTTAGAAGTGGCTTATCCCTCAACCGAGAAGCCAGCTGTATTACGGGAATTCTTTGATTTTACTCATATGAAATTGGACCTGATCTCGCTAGACACAACGAATCTATACCTTCGTACTATCTCTCCAGTGATTGCTGAGTATGGTATTGAATTCTATCGTAAAAAGTTTGAGGAAAAACTCGCCAAGGGACAATTAGACACGTCGCGAACAGCTAGTTGGGCCTCCGGTGCCAAGACAGGTTCTTTATCTGTTTCTCAACTCCATCGCGAAGGGGTGCTTTATCTCATCTTGCCCCATTTTCATGGAAGCAAGGAAGCCACCTTCGTTCTTCTGCCTGAAACAATGCAAGATGAAGAACAAGAAATTGGCGAGATGAGAATTTTCGCTCGAAAAATTTGGAGAATAGCTTTTGCTCTACTTCGCATTCGCCAACTAGTTCCTGATGCATCAAAAGAAATGCTGAATGAGGTATTTATTCTTCTAAGTGCCGAGTTCGATCAATTTGCGATCGCTACCAAAGGACGATTCACAATCGTGTCTCCGGTCAGCAAGGAAGCAACTTCTGTTTTATACACTGAAAAAATTCTAGAAGCAATTCAGAGTTTTCAAACGATTCACGCGAAAGAGAGAGACGCGCTGGTATCATTGTTGGAGAAAGTTTTTAACCCTTCCCTCAGCGACCCCAGCTACGCCATCATCTGTAAGCGCCTATATTCCGTCTTTGAATCTCTTGTTGTGTCTCTTCCTGCAGACCCTGTTGATACTCAATTGAAAGCACTCAATATGCTTCCATTGCTGCCCCTTGTTGTGTCATTGTCCGCTGAGATATCTAGATTCTGCTCACGCGACATGAAAATCCATGCTTCTTTGTATTCTTCTTTGTTCTTACCAGCTCTACGAGATTGATTCCTTATTTCATTTATTATTTTTTATATACCTGGTCAAGTAAATTGATGGCTTCTATCCACTATTTGTAGCATTTTAAATGATTGATTTTGGTTGATGAGTTCAAAATTAGATTTGAAAGTAGAAAAAAATGGGACACCTTTTATTATTAGTACCTCGTTGTATCAATAGAAACAAAAATACTTGTGCAGGATGACTTCAAGTCCGCTTCTGAGCAACATCTCCGGTATGGTGGAGGAAATGCGAACGGAACACAACAGCGAAGCTCGAGTGAATCTTCTTTTTGAAATTGTGCTGAGAGATATGCTATTACCAGACACCACTGCAAAACACTTGATGCTTAATCAGCCCTTGGAAACGAAACGAATGATGATCAAACAGCATGTAAAGCTAAGGACGGACAGTCAATTGGTGAAACGCAGTAGACCGAATATTTTGTACACTGGGTCCCTTGAACTTTACTCTGTGGAGCTCGAAAACCTCCGAAACAAACTGAGGACAGCTGATAGAAGTGATATTCAACATTTCATGGCTAATTCAGGTCAGGTGTTTTTTGAGATGATCACATACTGTGTTTGCAAGCATTATAAGACCACTGACGAAATTCAAATCTTGAAATACTCCCTGGCTTGCCTGGAAAAGATAACCGACAATCCTGAAGGACTGAAGCGAGTGTTTGAATACCCCAATGCTGTTTTGTCTATTGTATTAGCGATCGACACGAATCCATTGGTATCAAACTCAACTGAAGAAACGTACAACTTAAATATGTCGAATACAATAAGTGCGCTTAACCTGTTAACGAGATTGGCATGGCGAAGGTCTAAATCCGGAGCACATATTCTGCTGGATCATTTGACGAAAGTAGGAAAAATGAGGAGGAATATAGGAGGCCCATTATTTATTCTGTCGTGCTCGCATAGCTTCAGGCAAGGTCAGAAACAAATGGAAATCATGCATGCAGTCTTTATATTTCTCAACTCATTGATCGAACTTGAGGATGATATATATAGTCGAACGAACATAAGACAGGAAATAATAGACTACGGCTTGCTGTCTAGAGCTCATGATATACAAAGTAGAGAGTTATCAAAGGATCTTGATTCCATGAAGCAAGGAATTAAAACAGAGCTGGAAGTATTCGAGCATCGTAAGGAGCAGGACGATAGACAAATAGCATCTGCGCCTTGCCTTTCGTCAAGAACCTATTTGAATAATCAGGATTCATTATGGCAGCATGTAGTGAACTTTCTTTCAAAGAACAATTTGAGTGAATATACAAACTCTTTTTCCCAATTGGGCTACGACACCATGAGCAGAGTCTTCCTAATGGACTGTGAAGACTTTTCAAAGGTAGCAATGAAGCAAGGTCATATTAAGGAATTTGAAAACGCTGTCCGTCTGTGCCAATATTCCTCATCTGAACTCAAACCAACAGAAAACAGTTCAAAACCATTTGCCTTCAAGGTTATTCCGAAAGCTGCCATTGTGATTAAAGGCCTTATCGGCAAGGGGAGTTTTGGTGATGTTCATTTAGCAGAGTACCAAGGAGGTCAATGCGTCATAAAAAGAATTCGAAAGACAGCGACTCTTCGAAAATCACAGGTTTCTCTGAGTAGTAAAGTAGTTCTTGAGGAAGCTTCTGCAATGAATTTATGCAAAGATCATCCTCATGTGATAGGATTTTTCGGTGTATGTTTAGACGGGTCTGATATCCTCTTGGTTGGCGAATATGCTGAGCTAGGCAGTTTATATGAAGTTGTGGTGAAAGGAAAACCAAATCTCTCTCTTGATTATATTTTAAAATTGGCTCGTCAAGGTGTGTCTGGTCTAGTACATCTTCATTCCCTTCATGTGATTCATCGTGATATTGCCTCGAGAAACTTCTTGATGGATTCTAGAGGGATTGTTAAAGTGTGTGATTTTGGTTTAGCCAAAGTGAAGGCAAATAAAAACACCGATGTGTCCGTTTCCAGCAAATCAGATAATCCACTTAAATGGGCAGCACCAGAAAGCCTTTCTTGCAGAGAATATTCCTTGGCATCAGACGTGTATATGACTGGAGTGTTTCTATGGGAATTATGGGCACAAGAAACGCCCTATCGAGAACTAAACAATATCCAAGCCGCTTTTAAAGTCGTTCATGATAATCTCAGACCTTCAATAACCGAAGAAATGAAATCGCAGTGTATTGACTTAGCGGAGATAACTTGTAAATGCTGGGATTCGAACCCAAAAAACAGACCACAAATGGCTGATGTACTTGACGCGGTTACCACCTTGGCTATTCGAATAGGAGCTCAAGCACAGCCATATGAACAGAATCTATATCAAGACTTTCAGTCAACAGTAAGCAAAGAAAAAGTACTCAAACCCCCCACAAAGTCATTTTTTGAAATGGTTGTTACGAAAGCAAAAGCGTATGAACCCACTTCTTCAGGTTATGCTGGTGGTTGGAAATAATGTTCAATTTCAAAAGTTAAATCCATATATATTAGCCAAACAAGATACGGTGTTCATTGGGGAAATAATCTTTCAGGGAAAGTTCAGATTTCGAATACGCCAAACTAGCCAGTAACATCACAACTGCTATATTCAGTTTTAGATCAGATTAATAGGATATAAGCTTACCCATAAACATCAAAACCTGTAATAAAAGTATCAGAGCTCGTTCCCATACGCGATCTTTCCTACTTTCTACTTGGACTTCTCGCATCAACCTCCTATCAGAATGACATCAGATTCGACATAATGTTATTCATGGGACACTTACGATAACTTATCAATATCAACTCCAGAATCAGTAAGTTTCTGCCTCCGTTTCACCACCTGGTCTTCAGTCGAAACGTCGACTTGTTTCACCGTCTGCGTTTCTATCTGGACGTTTTGCTTCACCGTTTCGATCTCCTGTGAGATATAATCGGTACTTGATATGTTGCTGCAACCTATTTGCCTAGGCAGCACTGCTGTGATTGCGACAGCGGTGATCAGACCTGCCAAAACTGCTTCCATATCAATATATTATAATTAACTACGCATAAAATTGAAGAAAAAGAGCCGTTACTTTTAACTCGAGTACATGAATACAGGATTATCAATAGTCATGACTCTGTCTTCCTCGTCACATTGAGTTCGAATTTCTTTAGAAATACCCATAAGCCCTCTCCATGCAATACCATCCAAGAATTTTAGTTTGGTTGAACCTCCAAGAATTCGATCCTCAATGGCTTGGTTAAATTTATTGATGTCGGTGTTCAGCAAGGACGACAAGGCCCCCGATGGATCAGCAGAGGCAAATGCCAAATTAAAGCCCCACAAACATCCAAATGAAGGAATATCGTTCGAGTAAGGCAGCACTACATCGAACGATGCCGAGAGCGTGTTGTGAATGACAGTGAAGCATTCATCTTTCGCGTTGTAACTTGCACATGGGCCACTTTGCGTGACGAAAATTCCACCTGGGTTCAATTTTGTATCTAAAAACTGGTAGAATTCTTGGGTGTAGAGTTTATACCCAGGGCCAGCCTCAATAGGATCGCATATATCCATAATGATAACGTCGAACTTTTCATCGTTTTCTTCGAGCCAAAGCTTGGCATCTAAATACTCCACGTGAAAGCGAGGGTCTTCATAAGCACCTGCATTCCATTCTGGTAAATGTTCGCGACACATATCACAAGCAAGTTCATCAATATCAACCATTACACATCTTTGAACGGTGCTATGACGAAGGACTTCTCTAGCTGTTGCAAATTCACCGCCACCACCGATAAACACTGTTTTCGGAGAAGGATGAAGAAGCATTGCAGGATGAACCAGTGACTCGTGGTACATGTGTTCATCAGATTTAGCACTTTGAGTTTGGCCATCTAATACTAATGTAGTACCAAACTGTTCTGTGTCAATCACCTGAACTCTTTGGAACAAAGATCGATCGTCAAACAAGATGCGTTTCAATACCATTTGAACACGATAAACGTCCGTCAAACCCTCAGTGAACCAGAAACAATCTCGATCTGCTGCATGCTCGGCTTCTCCTCCCTTTTCTTCCTCGCCACTTGATGGGGTTTGGAAGGGTGTCGGGTTGCTTAGCTTCTTCAGTTTGGAAAAAGGCAGCTTGACTACGGATCCAATGGGAGTACCGGTAACATGGCAGCAGGTAGCAACCCCTAATGCGACACCAGTGACTAGCCCAAAAACAAGACTGGAATCGACACGCACAGACAGCTCCATATCAAATTATCAATGGTCAACGAAAATAAATACGAACTTTTTTTTAACGCGATCAAAATCCATTCTTTTTTGAAACAATCCTTTTCGAGCATGATGGGAGATGCCTACAAGAGTAACCCAGATATTCAAGAGCGATCACTTAGTAACCAGACGAAATATCAAGAGGCTATTATAACGGATCTTGGAGAGGACGGTGTTGCGAATAGATCAGCACCGACTATGGCTTCGAACCAAAGTTCCGAGTCATCGGATTCTACAAATGCGAAAGGTTTTTTCAACTATTTTGAGAAACAATTATTTGTCAAGACAATGGAAACTCATGGCAAAAATTGGGACATACTGGAATCTTTAATGCCAGGCAAAACAAAACAGCAGCTTAAAAATTATTTCTACAACCACAAGAGGAAGATTGAAGAAGTGATTTCAGAAAAACCGGCCCAAATATATGCGACTGCTTCAACTATTTCAAACGGCTCCTCATTGGATTTATTTAACGGATTGTTGACAACAGAACAACAGGCATTGGCGTCTCAATTGCTTGAACAAGCCAAATTAGAATATACGTCAGTTACGAACAACGATTTCCCAGAAGATCTTCATGCCATGTGTCTTCAACATCATTTAAGGGAACTTGACAGAGAAAATAAAGTCGAGTCAAGAAAAGTTACTAAAGTTAAGTGCATCGAATCTGGATGCTCGAAACGAAGAGTAACGTCCAGTAACTACTGTTTAGAACACGGAGGATTTTCAGCATGCTCAGAACCAGAATGCCGAAATGAAAGCCATTTGGGAGGATTTTGTCTAAGACACCTTCCTCAAAACACCATCAAAGAAAGTCTTCGTGCAGCCCCAGAAACGGACGAAATAAATCAATTTTCTTCCTTGGAGAACGATTCTTTGGGATTTTGTCATGCATCTTCATTCACCTCGCTTCTCACCAAATTTGACATTGTACCTGTGGACAAAAGAATGGAGCAGTACTATTCCAATCGCCCGCCAGTCATCCGTGACCCTTTTAAGTTAGACTCGAAAGCCAGAGCGAACCAGAAAACATGTTACCGGCGAGTGTTTACAAGACTGTTTACGAAATCTTTGGAAAATACTTGCACAGTTCGAGTTGATGAAAGTATTGTACTCCCGAAGGATTTGGCAGCCTTGCCTCCTGGGTGGCAAACAGAAGGCAAGAAGAAGAGCGGGAAAATAATCAGTCCGGATGGCACCCTATTGTATGGCAGTTTACAAGATGTTCTCAATGACATCATGCCGGAGACCACCGTTGTCTCGTACCAAATGCCTCTGGCTGATTTCTTCATCCTGTTCAAAGACTGTATTCATTCCTCTTGCAGAGCTAAATGGACCCCAGCCATAGCTTCTCGAGACCCCTTGTTTGACTTCACCATCCGTTTAACTGATTACCCTACTATTCGTCGGGCTATTGGATTATGTGCTTGCAGAACTAAATTAACAACTGAGGACTACGTTGTTTCGTCCCTGCCCATGCTTGTATCCTATTCGTTAGACACAAACTCCGTGAACTTCAAAGTGGACACGAAATATGTTCAATTTGCTCAACTTCCAAAAAGTTTAGTTTCATTGTTTCCGCAACAAATGCACACACCGATGGATACCAAATAGCATTTTTTATCCGTTATTTTTTTTGAATATCAGACCAACGAAGGCATTTTTTTTATCCGTTATTGAAGAGTTTAAGTCATTGAATGGGTTGCTTCGGGCGGAACACCAAAGTATATGCGTTAAACAGTCATGTAGCAGAACATAAACCAATGTTTGAAACACTGAGTCTTAAAGAATCCCATATAGACAAATTGTATCAAGTTTTCATGAAAGCGGATTTTGATATGTCGGGAGAACTTAGTTTATTCGAAATGCTGGATTATTTAGATGTCAAAAGAACTGACTTTAGTTTACGAGTGTTTTCTATATTCGATGAAGATGCTTCAGGTACGTTTCCTGCTTTTTTGATTCGTTTTTATAATGTCGTGCACAGGAGAGATTGATTTCAAAGAGTTCGTGCTTTCAATGTGGAATTATTGCACACTCACAAAGCCAAGTTTGGTCCTATTTGCCTTTGATCTGTACGACAGAGATGGTAGCGGTACTATTGAGCTCGACGAGATGGTGATTCTATGCAAGGATATATATGGGAAGGACTATCATAAAAATCGATTAGCACAGCAGATATTAGATAAAATACAAATTTTAAATGACGCCGTGACTGGAAGTGGAGAAGTGACAGTGGAAAAATTTGCCCACTTTTGTGAAAGTCATCCCGGGTTATTGTATCCAGCTTTTCAATTTCAATCATCACTTCGAAAAGCTGTTTGCGGAAAAGGGTTCTGGGAGAAAATTGGTAAACGCAGAGTTACACTACCAACAGGAGTTCAAGTTAGTATTCAGCAGTTGCTCGCATCGCATGTAGATGGTCAGCAATTCAAAGAACTGTGTATGCATGATAAACCAGGCGCAGATAGGATCCTCACCGATGGCGCTAAAAAGCAAGCCAGGAAATCGCTCGGGAATAACAACGTGGTGGAGTTTGAAAAAGTTTTTAGAGCTACTGGAAGTTTAGCTCAAAGGCGATCTGAACAACAAAAACGACTTCAGTCAATTAGCAAAAAAGTCCTAGCTGCAAACGCATTGAAGAGCAAATCCTATGGAATATCGGCATTCAACCCACCATCGAAAGGGAAGCCGCGAAATTCCTTGAAGGGATCGAAACAAACAAATCCTCTCCAGAATGCCAAAGATAGAGAAACAGCCATCAGGAAACTATCTAAAGCTAGCAGAAAAACGACTTGAATCCTGATGACAGAACCGATCGTTTGTTTGGTTTATTAGTACCTTGGTATTTTAAAAACAAGTAATTATTGCTTTCGAAGCTGCGCCACCTTCCACTGTTGTATCTTCTCACGAAGTTCCACCTGTGGTTCCAGCATCTCAACTGAAAGCGGTTGCCTGTTGAACGGATCAGATTTATCATTCAATAGATGTTGTTCAATCGTACTACGATCTACAATGTGACCCGAAGACGGGAGTCTGACCGGGTCAATCATCAATTCAGCCATCAGAGGATCTAAAAACTCTTCGGGTGCTTCTCCTAGAGCTTCTTCTTCGTTTCTTAATCGTTCGCCAATCACCGAGGCTTTCCCAACCATTTTTTCAAATGCCTGAACCAATAGAGTATCAATAGAGCCAAATTGAACCACTCGGGAGCTCGCTTTGTTGAAAGTATCCACTGAAAAAAAAAGGGGAGGCCGCTATAGCAGGAATAAACACTTCAGTTTTATCACTGACAACAAAACTACCTATTGTCTCGTACACTTTCACCAGCAAGTCTTTTGGGAAGAAGTTGTACTTTTCTGGATTATCAATTTTCAAAAGAACACCTTGGGGACCAGCGAGATTGGCAAGAACACTACAAAGCATATTAGCAAGTCGCATAACCAATTCAGGTTTCAAGAATGCCGCGACAAACACATTATCACCAGACAAATATCGAATCATGCTGAGTACTTCATTCGCAAGCAACAGTGCGCTGGACACGTATTGCTCATTCTCTTCATACCCTTGCGTTCGTTGCTGCTGGCTTTCTTCAGACAACAAACCCCACGCAGTCCCCACACGATCCATCTGATATGTGCGAATCTCGCGAAGACGTGAAAGTGACTCTGCTACTCCGTCATTTGTTTGGTTCAAAATACCGTTTGCAAAATTGATAAACTTCTCAGGAGTAGAAGAAGCAAAACTGTGAAATGCACTGCGATGCGATGGTATATTCCAAATAAATTTCAAAACCAAAGCAATGTGCTGTCGATGGCCTATGGCCTCATAATGTCCCGTACTTTCTACATCGCCATATAACTCTAAAAGCCCAGGAGCTAGATGACGACACACCAACGGAGATAGTCCCAACAGATTCCCGCGAAGTGATTGAGATACAGCGCTTCCATTAGTCTTCCGTTCGTTGCTTTTCTCACTATCAGGAAGAAACACAGAAAAGATCGTCTCTGCAAACATGGCACGAAGATGAGGCGAGTATACGTAAGAAGGACTTGCCATCAGTATTACAAACGTGGTCAGCACAACACTCAACGATTCTGAAGGACATGTGTCCAGTGCATCAACTCCATGGTACGCTACCTCCTTCAAGTACACTGCAACATCTTCCACTATATGCTGCGGCGACGAGGCTATTACTTTGTTAGGTGGTTGAGGCAAAGGGACCGGAACGTCATCTAAGTCTCCAGGTTGACTTTGAGCAATGAGCCACTCGCAATAAAGTGCATACAATGCCATACCTTCTTGGACCATCGAAGGTTCAAATGCTCCAGCTTCGCTTGCAAACAATTTGCCTAGAATTGAGGCAAACTGAGACCTTTCGTTACTAGGAAGAGCTCTAGGAGCTACAGCTGCTGGAAATTGCCTTTGGAGGTGAGACAAGTGTCGCTCGTAGGAATTGACCCGCTGTGCCACTGATACAGGACCTAAATGAAACGCCCGCAGCGCATAGAAAAAACAACGAGTTACAAAGTTGAAGTCAGCATCCGTTCCATTAGGATGAACTGCATTCAAAACGTCTTTTTGAAATCCAACCCCAGTTCCTAATCGAGATATATCTTCAGGAAACCCAATCGACGTAGGAGGGGCATCCGGATTACACACGAATGCCGCATGTATTAAGCCCATTTTATTGACACTGTCTTTTACAATTGGTTTACACAGTTGCAACATCACTACGGCTAAATTCAGTGCCAGTCCATCATCAGATACCTCTTGCTTATTGGGTTGCGATTGGCTTCTGGCTGCGTTCAGTTGCAACCCTCTAGCTACCCAGTCAAGAACTTGAACTTTAGAATCGGGGGACGCCTTACAGAGAAAGAGCAGCAAATTAGTAAGACTACTAGTATAGTTTGAAAACATTCCCTGAATGGATTTTTGAATGCCTCGAATCTCAACAATCCCTTTCTCCAATATGTTGGAATAATAGTCTTGAATTACAGCATCAGACACTGTGGATGGACTAAACAGAGTTGCCATCGAAGATTCAAGTTCGAATCTCCTTCCTCGGGAAACGTTCTCGGTCCGATTTTGCACCATTTGCATCATTAGATTGTACATTGGATGACTAGAGTCCACACCAGGTGGTAAATTCTGACTACTGTTTTGAACTTGAATCGCCTTCGGAGACTCCCAGCCACCCATTGTTCTCTCTTCATCAGCAATGAACTTGGCGATCCAAGAAGCAAATGGCTTGGGTTTGCTCAGTGCAAGTACGGCTAGGACAGTATTTTGCATAAATCCTGATTGACTAGTTCTTACGTCGGTAACCAACTTTAAGAAAATAGGTTTCAGAATAGTATCAACGCTTTCTTGTTTCACGCATTCATCAGCTAGAAGATTCATAAACAATCGGAATGTATCGGTCCCAGAGGAAGAGCTGAACAGACGAGAGGAGCCATTTAGCATCTGAATAAGAACCTCTCTAGGAGTACTGCCACGAGCACTGGGAAACATATCAGGTTCTACCAGACATGTAGTGGAATAAGAAACAACAAATATTTGCGCTGTTTCTAGAGCCTCAATCACGTCACCCAAAATATCTCGCTTTCCGTATTGCTGTATTCTGTCGAGCGATACCAGCAAGTAATCAAGAGGGGAAGGATGTGACAAGGTCTCGGGCACATCCAAAACGGACATGGTTAAACGAGAATACAAAGCTTCTTCCAAATTGTCAACTGAAATACCTGCTGAAGTTTTACCTTCAGCAACGAACTCATTCTCCATCTCAAGCAAGTGTACAAGCCCAGATGATTTAAAAATACTCATTTGAAAAACAAATTCCAACGCTACGTCTGCAGGGTTTCTAATCACTTTCGTTTTCTTCTGCACCACGTCTTCCATGACTGTATCATCATCAGTTAGTCTCTCATCCTTCCACGGTTGCTTCGCGACGTCAGGATGTGATGAAGGCCCCGGTGCAGGGTCAGCGAGACGGGCAAGACGTGCTGCCCTTAACTCGTCAACACTAAACGGAGCTCTGTCGACGGATTCATCTGCTTGTTCTCCATTCGCTTGTTCTCCATCAGCTTCCCCTGCGACCAAATTACGCAGGAAATTCATTTTCTAGATCTACTCGGGGGGCGTACCGCATTTTTGTTGATATAGAGTGTTAGTTGTACATAATGAGAGGCATTGAATTCGAGCTCTAACAGCAGTCTTTTCAATTCATTCAATCGAGCTATATTTAATTAAAGATCAACTTGTGGTTAAATTTGCAGGTGGATATAAATGGCTTTCGTTAGGCTCTCTGCTGTTCTTTGTCGTAATGGAAGCATCGCATTAATGACATCAGAAGTGCCTATCAAGAATACTTGAGAACCACTTGCTCTCGCTCTGCCTTTGAGTTGAATTAAGTCGGACCCAGATTGGATATTTTTGATGATATACACCCTGTCGCAACCATTAATATCAAGACCTTCTTTAGAAACTTCCGTTGAAACCAGTATGTTCACATCTCCAGAGTTAAATTGATCAATTTTATCGCATATAGATCTGCTGGTTTCGCCGCCAAGGAGAGATTCGATGCGACAATCTTGAAATATCCCTGATAAATAGGCAACCACTCGCATAACATGGTCCCTCTCTTCCAAAAACACAATCACTTTTCCCTTGGAAAGGCTCTTATATCCGCGTAAACTTATCACTAGGTTTCGTATTGGAGTAGCTGCTATTACAGTAGGAATTACTTTACGTTCCGTCAGTGCGTGACCAAACACCAAACCCCAGCCTTTTCCGGACCCCAAAGTTGCATTTGAATAATCCAGAAGAGCTTCGTTCAACTCATCTTTTAATTCACCCTTGATAGTATGATCTAACTGTAACTTCTTCGATACCATTTCATTTGAAGGAAAGACTATTTCATCCCTGGTACCTTGCAACATCGCTAGATATTTTTCCACTTTCAATGATAAAGATTTGTCTAAATCAGGAGGAAAGATGGAATCACATCCAATGAGTTGTATTTGAACATCAACTTGTGGCCTTGATAGTGGACCGACTAGTTGTGATCCTTCTCCAAAATACCCAAGAAATGTTTTCAAATGTAGCAGAGCAACATCGGGAGTTCGACAAGATTGTATGCATAATTTACCACCCGGCGTAGCACTCATTCCCATCACATGAATGATACTTTCCATTTTCTTACTTTCAAAAATTCGCTTTAAAACTTTACTATATGGATGGTTGCCATGAACGTGATGACATTCATCAAACACCGCCATGCAAATGTCGTTTTCGAATGATGCGTGATGCAGTAGCGACCCAGCGGTACAAACGACAATATCGAAATCAGCGCATAACTTCTTCCAGTCTTTTGAAGGAACATGATCTCCAAAACATCGACCCACTCGAAGTCCGGTAAACGCGGCAATATTCTCAGTCTGCTGTTGAAGTAACACAAGCGTTGGCACCAAAAACACAATAGCTTTGTCAACAGGTTTGTTATGCCGAAACACATTTAACATCACGCTGGCTGCAACGAACGTCTTGCCTCCATTAGTAGGTAAATAAACCACGATCGCATCACGATTGTCGAATATTGCCTGAGACGATCCAATGATGTGCTTCTGAGAGACAGTAGGCACCAGCGGAATGATCCATCCAATCGTACTTAGCTGCTCATCTTCAAGACTTTTGGCCAGCACGTACTCTTGTTTTTCATACTCCTTGAGTTCTTTCTCAACATTGCAAATCCACGATGACTTCACCGAATTCGTCGAAGTATTACCCCTATAACACATCAACGGAATATTCTGAATTTCATCCGAGCTTTCCATATTATTCACGATTGACTTTATGCTACGTTTGAATGCGTGTCGGTGATCAAAACCTGCAACAAGCTCCGAATAAAACGAACCCGATAATTGAAGAAAAACACCCTGCTGAATTTGGCTTTTAGCGGCAATAGAAAATTGACACATGCCAGATTGAACGGATGCCAAAGCAGCCAACTTACTGTTGCAACACGACCACACCAGTCCTATGGAGCGGATATTTTCAATTTTTTTGAAAATGCCTTTTCGGCAAGATCCAAAGAGAAGCTTCTGATCTTCCGCATTATGTCCCACCACGTGAATAAACCTCGAGGTACTTCCATATTGACCTATTAAATCGACGAACTGCTCAATGTCTAAAAATATTTCCATGTGAACTTGTTCAAGACTCGTTTGAATCGCCACTAGGTATTCATTTCTCACCGCCTCGTCGATTTCGCTGCTGCAAAGTAGAAATACGTCCAGATCATATTCGGCTTCACTATCAGAATCCGAATCAGTTTCGTCATCTTCTTCATCATCAAGAATTTCGGACAACGAATTGCCAGCGAGGTTCAACTCTCGAGGTGGTTGAGACTCATTTTCAGACGCCTTTTCGTATTCGGTTTTCAATTCGTTCACAAGATTCACGTCTCCCGAAAACCAAAGATGATGATCACCATTTTTAAAAATGTCGGTTCTACCTTTATTTGTTTTTGCTTGATACTCTCTATAAGATGGTTGAGAGATGCTTTTGTCCAGGAGTCGCAAGTGGTATCGTTTCATCGGTAGTAGATTCGGATCAGGATTCTTTCCTGATGACATCAAATTTCTCTTGCGACCATTCTTATCTACCAATTCGAAATTTTCTTCAGTATTTTCTAATTTTGAAAGTAATTCATCGATAGAAACTTTACCCGCAACCTTAAACGAACCAATATCGATACCTTCCTTCAGGCTGCGTTTTTTAATATCTCGATTTCCATGTAATAGAGCAAACGGTTTACAGGTTTTTGGATTCTCAAGAAGAACAAATGTTCTACATGAAGTATGCCAGCGACTGTTGTTCATTCCTTTTACATTCTTTTCACAGATGCTCAACGCCTTCGCAATTCCCGTCCTTAAACTTTTATCCCATGGGGAAGCAGTACCCCATGCAGCAGCACCAAAAAAACCATTCGTTTCCTCGTTTGGCATTGGATAAGGGCCAAAGCCTGGCACTGGTTTCGGAGTATCGTAGCTGTTAATCTTTAAATTATCCGGTTTAGGAGTATCGTAGTTGTTAATATTCTCTAAAAGATCTACAACCTCTTTACGAGCTTGAATATCTTCTACACTTGGTATTTTATCAAACGAACTATGATCGATATCTTCATTCGCCTTCACACTTGGTATTTTATAGAACCAACTAGAATCGATATCTTCATTCTCCTCCATTTAAACTATCTGGACGTATTTGAAATGGAGCCTTGACTTATTCACTATTTCACTTGTATACCTATTTAATTAATTGATGAAATAGACAACGCATCATCATCGAGGAACGATACGGTCCCCGCACCTCTAGAGAACTAAAAGTTTGAACTCCTCCAATGGCACGCGTATTGGCTTCACATGTATTCAACGACGATGAAATGTGGGACTCGTCAACGTTCTTCTCCGTTCCTAGTGCTAAATTATCACTCTCCCCAGATTCATTCATTGCAAATTTTTTAGCTACGAAGCCAAAGGAACATAGTGTCATAGAGCACCGGATTACAAAAGGTTGCTGCATTATCGGAAGTTTACCTGATTGGGTATTGAATCCTGACGGGGTTCTTACTCGGGAATTTGAATGCAGCCATGAAAAAGAAGGGTGTGAGCTGATGCAAGAGAAACAAGGGTATAAACTGGAGCAAGATGACGATCAGGTAAAATTGGTGTTGCGCCAAAAGTCCCGACCAATGAAATTGGCATTTCCGGGCTCAAAATTTGAAGACTCATTTGTTGTGCTTTCAGAAACTACTTTAGCATCTACACCCGACGAAACGTTTTTCATATTGGACCATCGATATGCTGTAGCTTTCACAAAAGAAATCCTGGGTAAATCATTTGTTGAAAATCGTGTGCTATCAAAGGCTTTAAAGGGGTTCAAAGATCAATTTGAGTTTTCATTTCGGAAGTTTGTAGTTGGGAATGTGGAGCCGGAGTCGAATTCTCAAAAATTTGCTTCATTCGGGCCTGCACCTAAAGCAGGTCTTTTTATTGGAACATTTCTCATTATGAATTCGCTTTTACCTAGTTTAATAGTTCTCCCAGTTTTTCTGGTGGTCCTACTAGCTGGTTTCATATATACCAGAAAAACCAGCGGAATCCCAGTCCAAACCAAGAAATCAAATCGAGTTTCAAATCTTGTCAAAGCTTCAGATAGTATACGTGACCGCCTCGAGTTGATTTCCCAGAAACGGGTGTTTATACTTTCCAACGTGGGAAGCAATATGTACTTGTCTGTTGATTGTGAGAAACTTTTCGTCAAGGAGGTGGAAGTGCTAACTGACGCAGAATTATTCGTTATTATCCCTTCAGGAAAAACGAGTTTTTCGATCCTCGCATCGAATGGCCGGTATGTTTCTTACAACGGATTAAAGCTTACGAATTCCAAACCATTCGAAGTAGACCGGAAGAAGATTGGAAACTGGGAAAAATTTACATTTTCATTCTCCAACAAGCAAGTGACTATCAGTCGAAACTTAAAAGAGTTTTTCAATGTTCAAAAAAGGGACTCAAGTTGGAATGTTAATTTAGATTCTATCAAACCAGAGATGGTTGCCCACCATGGAGGAACTCAATTTAAACTGATGCGGTATCCTAGTTAAAATTCTTTTTGTAAAACAAAGCAAATGACAAGTTAAATGTTGTGATCAAGAAGGGCGGTCCCCGCACCTGAATTTCTGAATTGAGAGATGATTGCGTTTGGTATGGACAAGATTACTGATGATGGTTCAAGAGGTAGTTCCCCATTCAGGAAAGTAATATTCCCTGCTATAGTAGCTGTGGCAGCTGTTGCTGGGGGAGCTTACTTCATCCGGCGATCTCGTAAAGCACAGCAGATGGCAATGAAGCACAGACTTAGTGGATGGCAAAAGAAAGAAGGCATCGACACTGTCGCCACCAATGACATGCGGCTTAGAAAAAATAGAAAACTTCAAGTGGTCATCGATAGAACAGAAGAGCTCGAGTTTCTTAAGTACGCTTTCCAAAATTCAAAACCCAAAATTAACTTTGTTACTGGCCCAGAAGGCTGTGGCAAGTCCTGGTTGGTTCACGAAGCTTTAAGAAGCTGCGATTATGTTTTGAAGGTTGATCTTAATACTGCGAAAGTCAGTAATAAGGAAGAAGGTGCTCACGAATTGTTAAACTTCATCATGAAAAAATCAGGTTATTATGAACCGAAATTACATTCGATGCTGCGCGAGATGGGGATATCTCAACGAGGGAATCCAAATGAAGTGGCTCTCATTAACAAACAGGAATTGGAAAATGGATTCTTCTTCCTGGAAAATGTATTAAAGGAAATTGCAACTACGTCTGATCAGTTCCCATGTATATTTATCGATGAGTTTCACAGTTTGTCAGAAAAAGCCTTGAAATCAGATTATTTCTTCCGGTTCCTTCAATGGGCGGTTCATATTACAGATTTAGGTCTTGCCCAAATTATATTTTGCGGGAATGATCTATCACTCGGACAGCTGGATAAAATACGCGAATCATTTCGACAGCGACGTATCCATTATGCTCTTAATTATCCAGTTTTAACTCCAGACGACATCAAAGTTGTCTTAAGAAATGCGGACGACGGGAAAATTTTCGATGGGAAAATGGAGGCCATACAGCTTTTAGAAGCCTTTGGCGGGCAGTTAAAAGATATTGAACATGCCATAGATTTCGTCGACGGTGGAATGTCTATACATTCCACAATAAGCAAAATGGTAACAGAAACTGCCCATGTAGTTGAAAATCTTTGTTTCACTCCAATCCTAGACGAGATTTCAAAAGCCTCCACTCCTAGTTCTCTAAAAGCAGGTTATGACAAATTCATGAGGTGCTGGAATATGATCGGTGCGTTTTCAAAAGAAGAAACGATACTGGAAGATCATTTGGTATTCCAAGTCTTCGGTGACCATGCTCACGAGATTGATATATACGAAAAATTTGGAATAATTCGATACTGTTGGCCGAAACTGGGTCAAAGCACAACACATCAGGTGACACTGACGCCGATCTCCCCTAGATATCATAAAGCCTTTCAGCAGCTAGTGAATCGGCCGGGTCTCACCAAGATAGTGCTCGACGTCAAGCGAAACCTCGCAATCATGGACCTAGTGGAGCAGGAGCGTACCCTTAAAGAGAGAATTGCAGTAATTACGGATGTTAAGAGCTGTTTAACTGAAGAGGGCCTTTCATTCAATGTTGAAATGGCGAAAGTTTGGAAAAAACTTTCTGCGATATGGCAGTCTATAGATGAATTGAAACAACCCTGGAAATAGCAGCAACCATCTCTATCACGAATCAAGTAGTATCGTATGCAGACCTTTTTGCTTCGATCCTTGCTGATCATTCGTTAGTATTTATGGAGATCCAAAAGCCTGATTTAGAATTATATTGGGCTCTAATGAATTTATGAATCCGTGAGTTACAACTGGGCGATACTTCACCAATTTCAAAATACCTTTTTCAAAAAACTCTTTTTTTATTAAACAAAAATCGATTATTTTAAAGCACTGCATGTAGTGGATAAAAGCCATCAGATGCTAATTTCTTAATAAACAAGAGTATCTTGTTGAAGGAAAAGAGCCTGATGGCAATCCGTGAGGTAATCAGAAGCAAGAATGAACTCTTTTTTTGGAGAAGTTGTAGACCCTAATTTATTTTGAAAATACCATGGTGATGGGAGACTGTTCTGCTGATAAGAAGACCAATAAGAAGGAATCTATGTGGCGCGTCATAAAGGAGTACGAACAATCAACTTCTAAACTAGAGCTTTTCATTGCCGACCTTAAGCGGGATAATTTAAGGTTGCATTCGATGGTTCAAGAAAAAGACCACCAGCATTTGCAGCTTTTGAGTAGCTATCGCGAACTGGCACTAAGATTACATGAAGCAACTAAAGTGAGTAAGAATTCGATTTCTTTAGTTGCGGAAGAAGGAGAATTTTCACAGGAAATGCTGCTGTCACCTCATCACAAAATTTCGGAGAAAACCTCACCACATTTATTCGCATCGTCACAAGGCGTCCAAGATGAGACCAACATTAGATCCGATTCTTGCTCTAAACATAAATTTTATTTGGAGGTAGGTACAAACGATGGCGACTCCTCGCAAGATATGTTGCAAACGCCTTCATCGCCATTTCACGAAAGCAGTCTCATTGCCTCTTCTCCTAAATATCAAGTGATTAAAAATAAACAAAACGAAAGTCAAGACAGTGTTGAATTCGTTTCCGAAAGCAAACCCATAGAAGATGTCCCTAAGGGAGTGATCAGTAATAAGCGGGATCGAACGGAGGCCCCTTACTACGACGTGGTTCGAAAGAAGAATGACAGAGCTACGTTACCTGGTCATGCTTGCGATCAATGTGCCAAGTTCTACGAAGCAATTGCTGGAGATGTTTCATCCCAGTATTTACTAGATATGGTCAATAAGTGTTCAAGACATCGCTACAAACATGTACCGCCATCTACTCCTCCCCATTTCTGGTCGGTTCCGTCCCTTAATACTCCTCCAGGCCAGCAACCATCTCAGGAGTCGGCAGATTCATTTTTTGATTAGTAGTTTCATTATTAAAAGTCAAGCAAATGAAGTGTATTTATCAAAATCAAGCTTGTAAAGCATCTTAAAAATTAGGCATAGTTATCAAATCAAGGGCATAGTTCATTGTATTTATCAAATATGAAGGATTTTTTATCATATCAAAAGTGAAGCATGTGAATGCCGGTGTCATCATTGAAAAGCACTTGTGTTAATTTCCTGTCGGTGGTAGTTAAAAGCGGTTCTATAAAGAAAGGACCTTCCAAAGAAAAGTTTGAGAGTTTATCAGGTAGCGAAATAGATTGCACTACTTTACCATCATCCAGCACATTCATTAAGCCGTCAGTACCGACCGATATAACGAGAGGATCTCTTTGATCACTATATTCATAAAAACGAGCTGCAACAATGCTGCAATTCATTTTATGGTTACTGCATTTGTGGAGAAGTTTCCTAGATTTAATATTCCATATGTAAATAACTTTCAAATCTACCACGGCCATCAGATAATCTCGACAAGTCTGGATCGAATAGGGAGTGATGTCATTAAACAACGATCCTTTCACCTCCACGCTAAAAACACTTTCCCTTTCTGGAGACTCCCAATCCAACACTTGAATGGTATATATCCGTTTTTCTTGGCATTTCAACTGTGTGAAATATTTCTTGGTAAGATCGCATGGCAAGCAATCGAAAGGTATTGAAAATTCAAAATCATCGCGAAAAGGTTGCTGAGATTCACTAGTCGCACCGAAATTCATGCGATACACATTAGTGCCTTTGGCAATTACCAGAGAAAACACTAATTCATTTTGAAACAGAAAAGAATTGGTACAAGTTCCATGAGAATGAACACGATCAAATCCGAACATTTCGCAATTTGCGCCGCTGTAATTAGATGATGTATCATTTACCTTCTCCTGCAACCTCCTTAAATCCCAAACTGCCATACCAAGGTCACCAATAGCCGCATACACCATACCATCCTTCAGGAATAATGTTCGCACACTTTCGTTCGCTCTATTTCGAAGTACAATGTATTTGAAGAGGACTTTCTCAGCATCAATTTGTGTATCTGGAAAATACAATCTAACTGCTCCATTCATTGTTCCTACAAGAATCAAACCACTCTCTTTATGAACAAACAAAGCACTTAGAGGACCATCGCCACTGAATGTATCTAACGTAACATACATTGGTTTATGGATGGGGGGCTATCACTTATTATATTGAAATGACAGAAATATAGGATCTTGTTTCCTGTGTGAGCAGTCACTGAGCAAGCATTCAAAAGTGTTTGAAAAAGAATTCAAAGGGAAAGGATTCAATAATGTTTCTTGATCTCATTTCGATTCTTCAAACTGTTGTAAATTCTCTACTATCGTAAGCCAACAATGAATATAGGATAACTCAATAAACTATTAGACAAGCCTTATGCAACCTCGGACATGCACCATCGGTTCTGATCATTTTTTAAATATTGTTAATTCCATTCAAAGCAAATCGTTTTCTTACTCCCCTCAATTACAACTTACAAGTACCAAACATTGTTAGAATATTTAATTTGATTTGGATGTTTTAAAATAAATTAAACTTTAGTTAAGGATACATCGCGAATTTGTTGTTAGTTTTATTTTATCCCGAATCTTTTTACTTTTTCATTCGTCGATTATGCATATACTGTGAGGATTTCTCGAGTTCTCTTGAAAACTAGTTTGCCAAGAATGACCAAGATTGATTAGAAATCTGAAATTGGATTATTATTCATGAGCCCCGGAGCTGCGGGAGGAAAAAACTCAATTAAATGTAATGGTCAAAGGAAGAATAGTTGGATGAGCTTCCAACCGGACGGAGTCAGTTGGTCAATCGAATAGTGTATTGACTCACAATTTGGAGATTTCAAAATATTTCGACTATATCGATTTGCAGACCCCGGCGTAACCCAGGCAAAAGCATGTATAGTGCATCCCCATAATAATAAGTTCTGCATGTGACCATTTGAAATTAATTACTTTTCAAACTACGTCATTTCACGAACAAGAATAAAAAATTTGGATACGTTAACGAAAACAATACAGTAAAAAATAGAATTCGGTAGCCTTGATCGTATCTATTTTGAATCCCAAAATAATTTTTCGAACACATAATGTGTGGCTGCCACAAAATTGTTTTGAATCCAGTAAGTCCGCAATTAACTGTCAGGGTAATAGTCGTACAAACGGGTCGGTAAGTCCACAAGTACAGAAAACGGTAGCACAAAATATCATACCAAACCTGGTGTATAGTTGAACTATTCTGACCGTTATTGTGACTTTACCACGAACTTTTAACCGTTAAATACCTTTAAAATGGCTGAAAATGACACTGTATCCGTTACTAGTTTTCAATTCGAGGGGGATGCTGGTTTGTTTTTGCAACGAAATCGAGTAAGGATATTTTACCACACAGTTAGACTATAATGGCTAGTGCAGTGATGATGATGCCAGAAGAAGACGCTATCCTTCAAAGCCCATCCCTTCTTCAACCTCTCCTCAGTGCAGCAGGTGGCAAAGTGAACAATAAGAAACTTAAAAAACCGGCGGGTGAGAGCACTGGGCGTTGGACGAAAGATGAGCATAACACCTTCCTTGATGGTCTTCGAATACACGGGAAAGAGTGGAAGAAGATCGCCAATATGATTGCAACTCGTTCTGTTGTGCAAATACGAACCCATGCTCAAAAATATTTTCAGAAACTTGCAAAATCTCACGAAATTCAAGGCAAAGAGATACCTGACGACCTCGTGAGCACTGCTACAAATCCTAAGCACCACAGCAGAATAAAGAGTGCCTCCATTAGCAACCGAATTATTAAGGAGACTGAGGTTGACGAAAGCCTACCTACTCCAGTTGTGAAACCACAAATGACTGATTCTAGTAAAAGAAAGAGTCCAAAACGTTCCAATTTAAAACGCAAGGAAGAGAATACATTTAGTTCTCGCCTGACCATTACCATTGGCGGGACTGCTCTCACTGAAGAAGCCAAAACAAGGAGCAGTAGAGATGCGGAAGACTTCAAGTGGCTTGTTTCTGGCATGGGAAAACTGCCTGACTCTTCTCCTACTTCCGTGAACGACCTTGGTTTTTACCGATCCTTTGGGAATGGTGAAGACATTGTAGGCGAAGATATATTCCCCTTAGATAGTACGGAATCGAAAGATACGCCAATAAAAAAGAGTGAGGAAATCGATATTATGAGTGACGAACTATCTCAATTATGTGATACGGAGTCAATAAAAGATTGGATCAATGATGATGATACCGACCTTGATCTCCTCTCATGTGAAGACGCTATTTCTGGTGGATTAGAATCCCAGCCAGACGAAATAGGACCCCTATCCACTTTCGTGTTCGGCGATGAATTTACTTCTCCCTCCGCCAAGCGTTTAAAGATTGAATAAACAGAAACTCAAAACGAAGTACCATATACCGAAAAAATAATCTTCAATCTTATAAAATTTAGAACCAACCTTTTTTAACAGCTGGAGGAGGAGTTTCAACAGCACCGGAAGTTCTCCTCGATGATTTCTTACCTTTCTTTTTCTTTCGTTTCTTGCCTGAATCCGAATGCCTGTCATTATCTTCCGAGTTTGTTTCTATTATTTCATCATCCGATACTTTGGTCTCTTCGTCGAGTAAATCGCGTTCAGCCTTCGCTATGGCTTTGTTGTGTTGCTCAATCTCTGCTTCAAGTAAAATGATTTTCATCTTTTCTTCTTCATCCAATTCCTCGTCTTCGTCTGTATTTTGATCTTCCTCAATTATATCTAGTGACTCGCTTTTCTTGGGAGATATCAATTCTTCTTCATTCTTGCTTTTCTTCTTACCAGCATTTAAAGAGTCTCTTTTATCAGCACTCATAGAGATCATGGACAGCTTTCTCAATGGGTCCACTTTCTCACCAAACAACTTGTCATATACGATGTAGTACACTTCTAAAACGTATTTAAATATCGTATGTGCACCACGAAAATACGGCAACTGCAGCCATAAAGTCCCAATAAGCTGCATATGATACCAAAATGGAAACCAATACAAAAACAAGGTCCAAAATCCCCATACAAACATCACTGCAGCGTAAATGACCCAGTATTCCAACCATTGAGTCGCTACAACAGCTGTATTCGGTATGGATGGACTTGATTTTTTAGTCTTATCCCCTTTCTTCAGTTGCTTCGCTGTCAATGCACGTGCTCTATTTGCTGTGATAACAGTCCGCACGCCGGACAGCATGGGTCTCCCAAAACCGATGAGTACACACCCTGCTTGAGTGAATATTGAGGGGAGAAAAAAGAAAGGAAACGCCACGAAGATAACAGTCCCTCCACTGGCGAATACATCTCCAAGCTTCGACTTTTGTTTCATATTGATTAGCCTAAATGCAAAAAGAACATTCAAAATCAAATTCGATTGCTCCTCTGATACCTCCGGGGTCTCTACACTTCCGATAAATCTGTCCACAAACGGTGTGATGATATACGTGAAACAAAGGTACGCTCCGGATGTTCCTGGTACTTGCAACCATAATGATACCACCAATCGAAGCACAGGCCAAAACCAGAGAAAGTTAAGCAGCTGTCCCGTTATAGGTAGCTGTTCAATTGCTATGATCAAGCCGATGACGGTCCAATATTGTACCCAGTATAAAACCGATCTCAGCTCCTCATATTGCTCTATGCAACCTTCAAGGTCGTCTTCTAATCTCTTGGGGTACGATATACCACTTTCATGAATAATCGAATCGCTAGAGTCTAACGAGCATACGGACTGAACATCTTCATCTTTCAAACTATCTGCCCGTGCCTTTGTTGGAGTGACCCATGATTTCACCCAACCAGTAATTCCCGGCGATTCCTTTTCCAAAACGTTTTCAGGTGTTGGGAAATGAGAGAAGGTTCGTTTCCGCTTTCCTTCCAAAGCTTCAATTCGAGCACGATACGCAATATCATATACGATCAACGCCCGCACTGAAAGCAAAACGGGGAGCCCGATAACAACTGAGAAGCCACCTAGACCATGTGCGAACATAGAAAACTGGGCCTTTGCAAACTTCAAGGCTGTCATCACTCCAGCAACGAATAGGAGATGGGGAATTAAATCTGCAAGGAATGAAGACGTCTTTCGGACCTTCCTAATCAAAATGTCATATTTGGCATGCACGACATTCATCTTGGAGTTGTACCAATGCTGAGTGCGCTGTACATATCGACGCTTTTTTATCTCCCTTTGTAGAATCCAAGCAATAACTACCAACGATGATCCACTCACAATCGCAATTTTAGTGGTCCAATGCGAGTTCACAATGAACATCCACGAGGCCCGAATGGAAGGTTGCATGGCAGTCATTCCGTCCTTGGTGAGAACAAACGTTTGGTGCGATGTGGGAAGGATGATGGACATGATCAGTTGTCCCCACAACTTAGCCGCGAGGA
>Ga0105054_10001892_pt1 | contig 33885 bp, 30 predicted proteins | sample BON02_FD_78091 | JGI IMG/M metagenome (GOLD analysis project Ga0105054, IMG submission 78091) | Freshwater microbial communities from Lake Bonney liftoff mats and glacier meltwater in Antarctica - BON-02 (megahit assembly) | ecosystem: Environmental > Aquatic > Freshwater > Ice > Glacier...
GACCTGCAACCTCGTGCCCGCCCCGGCGATCTATGCCTCTGACAACACTGGCTGTCTGGTGCAGGACCTCGACCGTGCCGCTGCGTTGCTCGAGGAAGCCGGCTACGCCATGGGGTCAGACGGTGTACGGGTGAACGCCGATGGCGTGCGTCTTTCGATCCTCTATCTCAGCTCCACCAATGCCGTGCGTCAGGATTTCCAGGCCCTGATCAAGGAATGGTGGGAATCGATCGGTGTCGAAACCGAGTTGCGCAACGTCGATGCGGGCGTGTTCTTTGGTGGTGATCCGGGCTCGCCCGACACGTTCCAGAAGTTCTATGCCGATGTTGAAATGTATGCCAACAACTTCCCCGGCACAGACCCGCAAGCCTATCTGGGCGCTTATCTCTGCGACGCGGCTCCGCGCCCGGAAACCCAGTGGCAGGGCGAGAATATCAACCGTTTCTGCGACCCGGCCTATGATGCGCTCTTTCTCGAGCTCACCCAGACCGGCGAGCTCGAAGCACGCGGTGATATTGCCCGCCGTCTGAACGACATGATGACCAAGGATTCCAATGTCATCATTCCGCTGGTGGACCGTGGCCGTGTTTCGGCCCATTCCAACACGCTGGGCGGGGTCGAACTGAATACCTGGGACAGCGAGCTGTGGAATGCAGCATCCTGGTATCGTCTCGACTGAATCTTACGGAAAAGGGGGCCGGGCGATGGCCCCCTTTTTCATGCTTCAGACCATGATCCGGTTACGACAGAGACCTGAACAGAGGCGTGTATGCTGACCTTCACCATCCGCAGATTGCTTTCGGCAATTCCCACGCTTGTGTTCATTGCTTTGGTCATCTTCCTGCTGCTCGAACTCGCCCCCGGCGACCCGATGGCCAATATGCCGCTCAGCATTCCGCCCGACGTGCGCGAGTCGATGCGCATGGCGCTGGGTCTGGGCGAGCCCTGGTATGTTCGTTTCTACCTCTGGCTCTATCAATTCGCGGTGGTCGAGCCGCAATACTGGATCGACGGCATGTTCGGCACCAATTTCGCCGATGGCGCACAGCGGATCATTTCGTTCCAGTCGCGCAGCCCGGTGTTCGACATCATCGCCCAGCGGCTGCCACAGACCCTGTGGGTCGTCGGCATGTCTTATGTGGTGGGGGTGCTGATCGCGGTACCAATAGGCGTTATCAGCGCATATCGGCAATATTCATGGTTCGACCAGATCGGTACCTTCATCTCGATGATCGGGTTTTCGGTACCGACCTTCTTTACCGGTGTTGTCCTCATCGTGATCTTTTCGGTCAATCTGCAATGGTTCCCCTCGATCTATGACACGACCCATGTGGTGAATGACTGGGACAGTTTCCTGTTTCAGATCAGACAGATGGCGATGCCGGTGTTTGTGCTTGCCTTGTTCAATGCCGCACAGATCAGCCGTTATATGCGCGCCTCGATGCTCGATAATCTGGGGCAGGATTATGTGCGCACCGCGCGGGCCAAGGGAATGACGGAGAAGGTCGTGGTGCTGCGCCATGTCTTGCGCAATTCGATGATCCCGGTGGTTACCGTGATCGCGCTGGGTGTGCCGACCGTCTTTGGCGGCGCGATCATCACCGAACAGGTGTTCAAGGTGAATGGGTTGGGCCAGCTTTTGATCATCGCTATTCAGGGCAGCGATATTCCGATGGTGATGACGCTGACCTTTATCTTTGCCGTGTTGATCGTGGTTTTCAACCTGATTGCCGACATCCTTTATGGCGTGCTGGACCCGAGGATTCGCTATGACTGACACCGCCGTCATCGTCCCGACTCCCGGACAATTCCGCGAAGTCTGGGATCAGTTCAAGACCCATCGCGGTGCGGTCTGGGGTCTGGGTTTTCTCATTTTCATCACGCTGTTCGTGGTACTGGGCCCCTATCTGTGGACCGTGGACCCCTCGAAACTCGATGTACGCAACAAGGATATGCGGCCGTTCTATATGGGCCTGTTCGGTGGTGAAGAGGTCAAATGGAGTTGGAACCGGCCGCTGGGCACCGACAATCTGGGCCGCGACATCATGGCGAACCTGATCAAGGGCGGGCAGATCAGCCTTGCCGTAGGCTGGACCGCGATGCTGCTGGCGCTGGTTCTGGGCACACTCGTGGGGGTGCTGGCGGGCTATTTCCGCAGGCTTGACGGCATCCTGATGCGGTTCACAGATCTGGTATTGGCGCTGCCATTGCTGCCGCTGCTGCTCGTCATGATGCTGCTGTTTCGCGAACAGCTGCGCGGGATGTTCGGCCCCACGACGGGGATTTTCATCCTGATCGTTGTGGCAATCGGGGTCACGTCGTGGATGCATACCGCGCGGATCGTGCGGGGGGATATCCTGGCCCTCAAGGAGCGTGAATTCGTCCTTGCCGCCCGGTCGATCGGCACACCGTCACACCGGATGATCACCCGGCATCTTTTGCCCAATGTCATGTCGCCGATCATGGTCTCGGCCACATTGGGACTGGCGGGTGCGATCATCACCGAGAGCGCGCTCTCGTTCCTCGGCCTTGGTTTTCCTTCGGATTTTCCGACCTGGGGCAAGATATTGTTTGATTCGGTTGACCGGATGGCAACATTTCCCGAACGGGTGATCTGGCCGGGACTTTGTATTTCTCTCACGGTCCTTTCGGTCAATTACATCGGCGACGGGCTGCGTGATGCGCTGGATCCGCGGATTCGCGGCATGTAGGCAGGTTTAGTCTGTATTCCTTAACGCCCGGTTTTATTCCAGTGCGTGCCGGATCCGGCGCACCATCCACCAGACTCCAAGGATGACCAGCGGCGTTGCAATCGCCGCCTGCGCCACTTTGGAAATGCCTGCTGCATCACCAAACGGAGCCAGCACATAGAGCGCCAGATTGACGGCATAATAGCTGATCGCCACGACCGAGAGCCCCTCAACCGTGCGCTGCAGCCGCAGTTGCAGGTCGGCGCGGCGGTCCATACTGGCCAGAATCTCCTGATTTTGCGCCGATCTTTCCACATCGACCCGCGTGCGCAGCAGATCGCCGGCGCGCAGCGCCCGGTCCGACATCGCCTGCAGCCGCTGTTCCGTGGATTTGACGGTGCGCATCGCGGGATCGAAACGGCGCATCATGAACTCGGCAAAGGTCTGACGCCCGGCAAAGCGCACCTCGCGCAGCACCTCGATCCGCTGGTTTACGATGGTTTCATAGGCGCCGGTAGCGCCGAAGCGGAAAGTCGACTGGGCGACAATATTTTCAAGCTCGGCAGAAATAGCTAGAAGTGACTTCAAAGTCTCGGCCGGCTGGGTCATCGCCCCGGTCATGTCGGCGACCAGATCGGCCAGTTGCCGGTCGATTGCCCCCATGCGCGGCCCCATGTCGCGGGCGCGAGCGAGGCCGAGCATCGACATGGATTTATACGTTTCGATTTCGCACAACCGCTGCACCACACGCCCCACGCGCCGCGCGCTGGTATCGGGGCGGGCAAAGATCGCAAAGCGCATATGCCCGGCGCTGTCGATGCGGAAATCGGTGCCGATCACCAGTTGATCGTCAAGCACCCGGCTCAATGCCAGGCTTTCTCCGACAAACCAGTCACGCGCCTTGTCGGCGATTCCATCATCGCCATCCACCTGCTCGATCCGGATCAGCGCCGACGTGATCCGGGTGCCGGGCGCGGTGGCGAGCCAATCCTCTGGAAACACATCGAAACTGGCCGGATCAAAGGGCCGTTCCGTGACGCCGTCAGCAAAGATCGTGTAGGTGACAAACTCGGTATGGCTTTCCCATTTCAGGTTGTATTTGCCCAGCTGACCAAACCAATGTGTCGCACCGGGTTTGGGGTGCTGGGCGCCGAACCGGTCGAGCAGGGCCACCAGATGCGCGCGGTCGGCCTCGCGGTCGCGTGCGGCGGCGTTCTGCGCCGGTTTCAGCGCCAGATAGGCGGCGCGGCTGGGCGCGTCGACCGTCGGAAAGGGCCGCGCGTGCAGCTCGTTGGACAGGGCATAGCGCAGCGGGTGATCTTGAAGCGTGGTCATGCGGGCAGCCTGTGTGCGGGTCGTTGCCACGCAACCTAAGCCGGTTTGACAAACTGTAAACAGAAAAAACCCGCATTCTGAAATGCTTAGCGGCACACGGTTGCATACCGCGGGGCGCTGTCCGGCATCATGACGCAGCCGCGAGGTCTGATCTTGGCGGGACGGCAGACGCGGATGCGTTGCAGGGGGCCGCGCCATGGCAAGTTGCGCGGCAACGTCGGTGCGCATGGCGCAAGACCGCGTCTGCGCCTTGCGGCGAATCAGCGGTTAAAACCCTTGAAAACATAGGTTTTTGCGCTGCGGTGTCCTAACGGTCTTGCGTCGGTATTCCAGCGGTGCGAAATCGCCCCTTTGCATGATGAACCCGGCGCGCGCGGCGTTAAGACCCGCGATTGCGGAACCGAGCTGTCACAGCGGCGTTATTGCCTCACATCGCGCTGCGGTTGTTGGCCATGCCGGCCCCCGACCTTGTCGCCAGTCAAAGGGAGGCCTGCATGAAGGGCATTATCGCATGGGCACTGGGAGTGCCGTTTGTCATCATAATCCTGCTCTACGTCGTCGGCGTATTCTGATCAGCCTTGCTCCAGATCAAGGCACGGCCGGTTGGCGGTGCTATCCTATCGGCTTCGCAACCTTTTGAGGAGTGGCATGATGGACGAACCCAAGACCGATGACGTCAAGGCGCCGACGGTTATCGAGGAAATCAAGGTTTCGGGCGCGAATCTGGTCGACAAGGTCAAGGATCTGGCGAAACAGGGCAATGTGCGTACATTGAAGATCATCGCCGAGGATGGCGACGTCTTTTTGCAAACACCGCTGAATGTCGGATTGGTTGTCGGTGGCGTTGTGGTCCTTGCCGCGCCGTGGCTGGCCATTCTGGGTGCCATCGCGGCTTTGGTATCAGAGGCGCGCATCGTGATCGAGCGCGACAATGACGCAGAACCTGCCAAGGGGTCCGGCAAGGTCTGAACGGCCAGACACCGCTTCGCTATGAAAGCGGCCCCGTCCGATGGACGGGGCCAAGTCTTTGCGGCAGCGTAAGGTGGGTTTCAACCCACCCTGCCGGTCAGGCAATCTTCGGCAGCAGTTCATCCAGCGATTTTTTCGCGTCGCCATAGAACATGCGGGTGTTCTCCTTGAAGAACAGCGGGTTCTCGATACCCGAATACCCCGTACCCTGCCCGCGCTTGGATACGAACACCTGTTTGGCCTTCCAACATTCCAGCACCGGCATGCCCGCGATCGGGCTGTTGGGATCGTCCTGCGCCGCCGGGTTCACGATGTCGTTCGAGCCGATCACGATGGCCACGTCGGTGGTGGGGAAATCCTCGTTGATCTCGTCCATTTCCATCACGATGTCATAGGGCACGCGCGCCTCGGCCAGCAGCACGTTCATGTGCCCGGGCAGGCGGCCCGCGACCGGGTGGATCGCAAAGCGCACATTCTTGCCCGCCGCACGCAGCCTGCGCGTCAACTCGCTGACCGATTGCTGTGCCTGCGCCACCGCCATGCCGTAACCGGGGATGATGATGATGCTGTCGGCCTCGTTCAGTGCTGCCGCCACGCCGTCGCTGTCGATGGCGATCTGTTCGCCCTCGATGGCCATCTGCGCGCCCTGCGGGCCGCCAAAACCACCGAGGATCACGCTGATGAAGCTGCGGTTCATTGCCTTGCACATGATGTAGCTGAGGATCGCACCGGAGGAGCCGACCAGCGCGCCCACCACGATCAGCAGGTCATTGCCGAGGCTGAAACCGATCGCCGCCGCCGCCCAGCCGGAATAGCTGTTGAGCATCGAGACCACGACCGGCATGTCCGCCCCGCCGATCCCCATGATCAGGTGATAGCCGATAAACAGCGCCGCCAGCGTCATGATGAAGAGCGGAAAGAAACCGCCGCTGTTGAAATACCAGATCAGGCAGAGCACCGTGACAGCGGCAGCGCCCGCGTTCAGCAGATGCCCGCCGGGCAGCTTTTTCGCCACCGAATCCACCCGGCCTGCCAGTTTGCCATAGGCAATGACCGACCCGGTGAAGGTGATCGCGCCGATCAGCACGCCGAGGAAGAGTTCGACCCGCAGGATCGCAATCTCGACCCCGTCCTTTTTGGCCAGCAGCCCCGCGAACCCGTCGAGCAGCCCGCGTTCGGCCTGTGGCATTGCCAGCACGCGATTGAGTTCGAAATGCGCGATCAGCCCGACAAAGACCGCCGCCAGACCGACCAGCGAATGCATCGCCGCCACCAGTTCCGGCATCTGCGTCATCTGCACCCTGGTCGCCAGCATGTAGCCGATCACCCCGCCGCCCGCGATCAGGATGAGCGAGAGCAGCCAGAACCCCGCCCCCGGCCCGATCAGCGAGGCTGCCACCGCGAGCGCCATGCCCGCAATGCCATACCAGACCGCGCGCTTGGCGCTTTCCTGTCCGGAGAGCCCGCCCAGCGACAGGATGAACAGGATCGCCGCGACGACATAGGCCGCTGTTGTAAAACCGAAATCCATGGTCCTGCCCCCTTACGACTTCTGGAACATGGCGAGCATGCGCCGTGTCACCAGAAAGCCGCCGAAAATATTGATCCCGGTCATGAACACCGCGAGCGCCGCCAGAATGACCACCAGCCAGGAGCCGGAGCCGATCTGCGTCAGCGCGCCAAGGATGATGATCGACGAGATCGCATTGGTCACCGCCATCAGCGGCGTGTGCAGGGAATGTGCCACGTTCCAGATCACCTGGAAGCCGACGAAGACCGCCAGCACGAAGACGATGAAATGCTGCATGAAGCTTGCAGGAGCGACCAGCCCGACCCCGAGCAGCAGCGCCGCACCGACCACCAGCAGAGTGACCTGATTGCGGGTTTCCGTCTTGAAGGCCGTCACCTCCAGCGCGCGTTTTTCCTCGCGGGTCAGCTCCTTGGGCTTTCGCGTTTCACGGCGGCGATGGCCTGCACTTTCGGCGGTGGCGGCGGGAAGGTGATGGCCCCCGCATGCGTCGCGGTCGCGCCCCGGATCACGTCATCTTGCATGTTGTGATTGATCACCCCGTCCTTGGCCGGGGTCAGGTCGGCGATCATGTGCCGGATATTGGTGGCGTAAAGCGTGCTGGCCTGTGCCGCCATCCTGCTGGGGAAATCGGTGTAACCGATGATGGTGACGCCATTCTCGGTCACGAATTTTTCGTCCGGCACGGTCAGGTCGCAGTTGCCGCCGCGTTCGGCCGCAAGGTCAACGATGACTGAGCCCGGCTTCATCATGTCAACCATGTCGGCGGTCCAGAGCTTTGGCGCGGGCCGGCCGGGGATCAGGGCGGTGGTGATGACGATGTCCATCTCGGGAGCAAGCTCGCGGAATTTCGCCAGTTGCTTTTCGCGGAACTCAGGACTGGAGGGCGCGGCATAGCCGCCGGTGGCGGCCCCGTCCTGTGTGCCCTCGAAGGCGAGGAACACGAATTCGGCACCCATCGATTCGATCTGTTCGGCCACTTCGGGGCGCACGTCAAAGGCATAGACCATCGCGCCTAGGCTGGTCGCTGTGCCGATGGCGGCGAGGCCTGCCACGCCCGCACCGACGATCAGCACCTTGGCGGGGGGCACCTTGCCTGCGGCGGTGATCTGCCCGGTGAAGAAGCGGCCAAAGTTGGACCCCGCCTCGATCACCGCGCGGTAGCCTGCGATATTGGCCATCGACGACAGCGCGTCCATCTTTTGTGCCCGCGAAATACGGGGGACCATGTCTATCGCGATGACGGTGGCACCCTGCGTCTTGGCCTGTTCGAGTTGTTCGGTGCTTTGCCCCGGCCAGAAGAACGAGATCAGCGTCTGGCCCGAGCGCAGGTGCGGCATTTCGGCCTCTGACGGCTGGCGCACCTTGACCACGATATCGGCCTGCGCCCAGAGATCGGCGGCGTTATGGACCACGGTGACACCGGCGGCGGCATAGCTTTCGTCGGAGAAACCGGCTTGTGCGCCGGCCCCCTGTTCGATCAGGCAGTCATGCCCGAGTTTTTTCAGCTCGAGCGCCGAGGCGGGGGTCATTGCCACCCGTGCCTCGCCTGCGAAAGTCTCTTTAGGTGCGCCGATCTTCACAAGCTGTCCCCCTGCTGTATCAGTGGCCGATTAGGCGATCCGCTCCGCATTAACCCGCGAAGCAATGTTGCGCAAGGCTGGCCGGCCACGTTACCGGATTGCGTTCAGCCTGCTGGAAGGGTCAATGCAAACGATTGCTTTGGGCACTTGTGCGGAATCGTGCAAGCGATTGAATCAATAGGGAAGGATTGCATCAGCGTCTCAGATCCAGCGCCGCGTCGCCTCGGTATAACGATGGAACGCCTGCCGGAACTTGCGGCGCAGCCGGTCCTCTTCGGGGATGATGAAGCGGCGCTCGATGAGCCAGACAAAGACCGGCAGCAGTGGCAGTGCCAACGGCACATCGAGCCGCAGGATCACCCCGGCAAGGATCAGCGCATCGCCCAGATAGATCGGGTTGCGCGAGCGTTTGAAGATGCCGGAGGTGACCAGATGCCCGGCCTCGCGGTGCGGAATCACCGTCGTGCGCCATTTGCGCATCTCGATCACGGCGAGGATCATCAGCACCAGCCCGCCTCCGATCAGCAGACCGGCGGCGAGGTCGGGCCAGACCGGACCGAAGGACAGCTTCAAGCGGTCGTTGGTCGCCATGAACCACACAAGACCGATGGCAGCGGCGAGCCAGACGGGGGGGATGTCGATCCATTTCATGTTTCGGAGCATGACCTATTCCAGCGACGAAGGCGAGGCATCCCGCCGTGCTTGAAACGTAGAAGAATATGGGGTTTGTATGGGTCAGGCAAGACTGTTTGCATTTTTAGCACCACAACCCTTTTCAATGGACAAACACCCATGCGCCAATTTGTTTTTTCGATGATTGCCGCGGCGCTTGCCGCTCCTGCGATGGCAGATTGTCTGACTGCAAACGATGCCGAAGGCGGCATTCGCGTCACCTTTCAAAACGGCGATGTGACGACGGTCAGGGCCTTGGGGGCCGACATGTTTCAGATCGAGGAAACCTATGCCGAAGGAACCCAGCACTTCCGGTTCCATGCGCTCTATTCCACTTACAATCTGTGGGACGCACGACTGATCGGTGGAGTTCAACAGGATGCGGATGCAGTACGCATTGACTGGGGGGTGGACTTGAGTGAACTTCCACGTCCGGCAGTCGATGCCCCAGCTTGGACAGGTGAGGTCATCGAATACGATCCGTCGGGCGGTATAAACGAACGAGGGCAGCGAGAATTACGATTTGCTCCGGGTAAGCCTATCGTTCTGGGCGATTGCTCGTATGAAACACTGACAGTCGGCGCCGAGACCAACTGGACAATCAACCCGCGTGTGCAGGTGCAGTTCTGGTCCTATCTGCCCGAACTCGGCATTTCGTTCGTCGTCGGCTGGACGAACAGTGCAAACGAGTATGTCGAAACATCGGTGACGAACATGGAGGCGATGTAGGCGCAGAGCATGCCGAACATGGCGCCTGATTTACCGGGGCGGGGATGACCGGGGCAGCGTTGACCGGGGCGGGGATGACCGGGACGGGGTTGACCGGGGCGGGGATGCCGGGTCATGTCCGCAGTGGACAAGGAGCGGGCGATGACCGATTTTGCGGCGACCAAGGCGATGTTTCATCTGCCCGAGGGCATGATCTATCTGGACGGCAATTCGCTGGGTCCGATGCCGCGCGGTGCACCGGAGCGGGTGATGCAGATGATGACGGGCGAATGGGCCGATATGCTGATCACCGGCTGGAACCGGGGAGGCCGGGATGGTGCGGGCTGGATGGTGCAGCCAGTGGCGCTGGGTGACAGGGTTGGTCGGCTGATCGGTGCAGAGCCGGGCCATATCGTGCTGGGTGATACCCTGTCGATCAAGGTCTATCAGGCGCTCGCCTCTGCGTTGCAGATGCGCCCCGGTCGCAAGGTGATCCTGTCGGACAGCGGCAATTTTCCGTCTGATCTGTATATGGCCGAAGGGCTGATCGCGTCGTTGCAGCAGGGCCATGAGCTGCGCGTGGTGGCACCTGAAGCGGTGCTGGAAGCGATCACCGATGAGGTGGCGGTGATCCTGATCACCGAGGTGGACTACCGCAGCGGACGGCGGCATGACATGGCGGCCCTGACGGCGCGGGCGCATGACATGGGCGCGCTGGCGATCTGGGATCTGGCGCATTCTGCCGGGGCGTTTCCCATCGGCGTGGCAGATGGCGGCGCGGATTTTGCAGTGGGCTGCACCTATAAATATGTCAATGGCGGGCCGGGTGCGCCGGCGTTCATCTATGTGGCAGCGCGCCATGCCGATGTGGCGCGCCCTGCCCTGTCGGGCTGGTTGGGCCATGCCGCCCCCTTTGCCTTTGACCCCACCTATACCCCCGGTGCCGGGATCGAGCGGATGCGGGTCGGCACGCCGCCGGTGCTGGCCATGGCCGCACTTGAGGCAGCGCTGGATATCTGGGACCAGGTCGATCTGAAGGCGCTGCGCGCGGCCTCGCTGGCGCTGACCGACCGGTTCATTGCCGGGGTCGAGGCCGCCTGCCCGATGCTGGAACTGGCCACGCCGCGCGCACATGATCTGCGCGGATCGCAGGTCTCGTTCCGCTTTGCCGACGGTTATGCCGCGATGCAGGCGCTGATTGCGCGCGGGGTGGTGGGTGATTTCCGCGCACCCGATATCATGCGCTTTGGCTTTACCCCGCTGTTCATCGACGCGGGCGACGTGGACCGTGCGGTGGCGGTTCTGGCGCGGGTGATGACCGACAAGCTATGGGACCGGCCGGAATACCGCGCGCGCGGCCGCGTGACATGATCATCCGCCGCTTTGACCCCGCGGATGCGCAGCCCTGCCGGGACGTGTTTTACGCGGCGGTGCGGATCGGGGCGGCGGGGCACTATACGCAAGCCGAATTGATCGACTGGGTCGCCGAGGATGTGATGTCAGAGGGTTGGGGCGACTGGCTGGGTCGCCATTTTACCGTGGTGGCCGAGGATGCGGGGCGGGTTGTCGGGTTTTTCATGCTGGAGGCGGATGGCTATCTCAACATGGCATTTGTGCATCCCGAATTTCACCGGCGCGGGGTGGGGCGTGCGCTTTATGATGCCGTGCTGGCCGAAGCGCGGGCGCGGCATATGCCGGTGCTGACCGTCTGGGCGAGCCGGTTGTTCGCGCCGTTCCTGCGCCGGGCCGGGTGGCAGGCGGACGCGGACCCGCCGCCGCGTGGTGAGCATCCGATCGCCGGTGACGGGCCGGAGCCGATCGAATATGCGCTGAAGCTGGTGTTGGTTTGACGCTGGCGGATGACTGGCGGATGACTGGCGGCAGTCTGCCGGACAGAGGGCGGAAGCCTCCGGCGGGGATATTCAAGGCCAAAAGATGCAGTCGGGTCGCACGCGTTGCAGGCGTTATGGTGACAGTGCCCGGCCAAAGAGCCGTGCCAGACGGGTCTGGCCTGCGACATAGCTGGCAAAGTCCGGGCTGCCGGATTTGAGCCCGTGCAAGGCGGCCATCATGGTGGCGGCCAGATCGCCGGGGCTGCCCATGTCGCGCAGCGTGATCCGCCCGGCCTGCGCCTGACGCGTCAGCCAGTCGGCGTAAAGCCCGGTCAGCCGCGCCTCGCCAGCCGTGGCGATATCGGCGCTGTTGTGGGTCTTGGTATCCATTAACTCTGCCCCGTGGGGCGAGGTCAGCAGCGCGGCAACAATCTCGCCAGACTGGGCGGCGAAGGCGGCGTCGAGCGCCTCTGCCGGAGCGTGGTCCTGTGCCAGCACCTGCGCCACGGCGGTGGCGGCGCTATCGAAGCAGTATTGCGCGAGCGAGCGGAAGATATCGTCCTTGTTGCGGTAATGCTGGTAGAGGGCGGCGCGCGACATGTTGGCGGCCTGCGCGATATCCTCCATCGCGGTGCGCCGGTAACCATAAAGCCGGAACACGTCGAAGGCGGCCGCAAGGATGGCCTTGTGGCGCGGGTCGATGTCGGGCGTGCTGGCGGCCTCGGGTTGCATCATGCCAATCTGACAAGATCTGTGGAAACTGTCAATTGACAGACTGACATAATTCGGCCAAAGTGTCAGAAATCCATGTCACGGGAGAGAACCGCATGTCCACCACCCTGATGATCAATGGCGCCAGCCATGCGATCGACCTGCCCGACGATGTGCCGCTGCTCTGGGTTTTGCGCGATGCGGTGGGCCTGACAGGGACCAAGTTCGGCTGTGGCGTATCCCGATTACGACGCGCTGCGGATGCATAATGCGCCGAGGTTCACTGTGCAAATCCTTGAAACCGCTGCACATATGGGCGGCGTCGGTGAACCGGGCACGCCGCCGTCGATGCCGGCGCTGGCCAACGCGCTGTTTGACCTCACCGGCCGCCGCGCAACGCGATTGCCACTGATACAGGATTTCAATCTGCTGATCTGAGCCCGAATTTCTTAATATTTTCATCATCTTTGCGGCAGGGCCGGGGCGATTGCCCCGGCTTTGACATATTCGCGGCACTTCGGACATAATTGCCGCCAAAGCCACACGACCTTGCCTTGGTTCCAGCGAAATGCTGACCTGATGGCCCTGTACCCCGAGGGTGACGCGATCAGGAGACTGGACGCCGTCGGACAGGCCGGAACCGGCCAGATACGGGTGTGGTAAATGCAAGGCTATCTCGTCACGCTGGGCAATGGTCAGCTGAATACGGCTGATCCGATTTCCGGCAATCTGATGACGTTCAATCAGTCGCAGGCCCTGGGGTCTGGCAGTTGGACATGGTCGGGGACCACCACCGGGGGTGGCAGCGTCACCAACCAGACGGCGAATGGCAATTATATTCTCGGCACCGATGGCAGCGTCTATTTCGTGCCCAATGCCGGGCCGGTGGGTACGATCAGCAGCGCCAGCGCCAACAGCGCGCCGGGCTATAACGACTCGGTCTTTGGCACCAATGCGAACAACAGCGCGATCAACGGCAATGGCGATGCGGATTTCATCTATGGCGGGTCCGGCACGTCACAGACCGGCACCGGCAATGACACGATCAGCGCAGGCGCGGGCAATGACACGGTATTGGGCGGCGATGGCAATGACCTGATCCGCGGTGGCGGCGACAGTGACAGCCTGTATGGCGGCGCCGGGACCGACACGATCTATGGCGATGATCAGACAGCGCCGACGACCGGATCAGAGGACTTCAACTGGACCGCGCAGGGCGGCAACGGCACCAATGTCGCGGACGGATTCACCCAGGACACCGGGGGAATGCACGTCACCTTTGCCTATCAGGATACCGGCGGGGGCACGGGTGCCACGATCAACACCCAGACCGAATACCGCGCCCCCGGCGAAACATTCTCGACCACCTCCGGCCTTGCGCTGAACGGAACCAACAATGGACCGACCTCGACAGTCGGGTTCTCCTTCGATGCGGAGCCGGGATCGAACCTCGACGATCAGGTCAGCAATGTCACCTTCCGGCTGAATGACGTCGATACCGGTGCCTGGATCGACGTGATCACCATCAATGCCTGGGATGCCTATGGCAATCCGGTGCCGGTCGTTCTGACCGCGGCGGGCAATGACGTGGTCAATGGCCAGACCGTGACCTCGGGGCCGGGGAGCGATTCTGCGGCAGGTGCCGGAAGCTCGGTTCTGGTGAGCATTACCGGGCCGGTGCATTATTTTGAAGTCATTTATTCCAATGCGGATGGCGGCAGTCAGGTCGTCTATCTGACCGATATCCAGTTCACCACGCTGGCCCCTGCTGCAGGCAACGACCTGATCGACGGTGGAGCGGGGACGGATACGATCTATGGCGGCGGCGGCGATGATACGGTCACCGGCGGCACCGAGAATGATCTGATCTATGGCGGCACCGGCAATGACAGCTTGTCTGGCGGGCTCGGCAATGACGCGGTCTATGGCGGGATCGGCAATGACGCGGTCTATGGCGGGATCGGCAACGATACCCTCTACGGCGAAACCGGCGATGACCTGCTCGAGGGCGAAGCCGGCAATGACGCGCTGTTTGGCGGCGCGGGCAATGACACGCTGCTGGGCGGCGACGGTGATGATGCGCTGCAGGGTGGGGCGGGCAACGATACGCTGACCGGCGGTGCGGGTATCGACACGCTGTCGGGTGGCGACGACCGCGATGTGTTTTACGGCGGTGTCGGCGATCTGGTGGACGGCGGCGAAGGCGGCGATGACTTTGACCAGCTTTGGGTTTCCGGCGTGGACTCTGTCGCCTATCTGACGCCGGACCGCGAGAATGGCACGATCACCTTCATCGGCGGCGGCACCCTCGATTTCAGCAACATCGAGGCGCTCCATATCGACGGGGTGGTCTATAATCCGCCCGATGGCACGGTGTCCGGTACGGCAGGCGATGATATCATCGACGGCGCCTATGCCGGTGACCCGCATACCGACCGGATGGACAATGCCGATGCGATCCTGCCGGGCCATGCGCCCGATGACGACCTGATCCTGGCCGGGGCGGGTAATGACACGGTGCGGGCCGGTGCGGGCGATGACCGGATTTATGGCGAGGCGGGCAATGACACGCTTTACGGCGACGCGGGCGACGACCTTGTTTTTGGCGGCGACGGGCTTGACGTTCTGATCGGCGAGGACGGCAATGACACGCTTTATGGCGGCGATGACAATGACTTCCTGAACGGAGTCGGCGGCAACGACACGCTTTATGGTGATGCGGGCAATGACTCGATCGAGGCGGGCCTTGGCAATGACATGGTTTATGGCGGCATTGGCGACGATTCAGTCAACGGCGATCGGGGCAATGACACCGTCTATGGCGGCGCGGGAAATGACTTTGTCCGGGGCAGTTTCGGCAATGACACGGTTTATGGCGGCACTGGTGATGACTATGTCTGGGGCGGCTATGGCGACGATCTCCATGTGGTCGAGAATGATTTCGGCAATGACACATATTACGGCGACAGCGAGGACGAGATCCTCGGCGATACCCTCGACCTGTCGGCGGTCACCGATGATCTGAGGATCGACCTGAGCAACGCAATCCCCGAACGGGGCAGTTTCACCGACGGCACCTATAACGCCACCTTCGACGAGATGGAGCATATCGTGCTCGGCTCTGGCACCGATACGCTGGTGCTGAACGATTTCGGTGGTGCGGACCGGGTGCAGGGTTTTGCCGCGCCGACGCCCAATAGTGACGGCACCTATAGCGGCGTCGATCAACTCGACGTGACGGGGATGACCTCGGATTACGGCACCACGCCGGTCACGGTGAACGATGTCGTGGTCAGCGATGACGGCAATGGCAATGCGGTCCTGACCTTTCCGGGGGGCGAGAGCCTGACCCTGATCGGGGTCAGCCCGGCAGAGGTGGACAATCCCTTTGCGCTCAACGCGATGGGCATCCCGCTGAGCGACGGCACGGTCAGCGGCACCGCAGGGGCCGATCTGATCGACGCGGATTACGAAGGCGACCCGGATGGCGACAATGTGGACCGCAGCGACGCGGTGCTGCCGGGGGCCGGCGCGCAGGACGACCTGATCGAGGCCGGGTCGGGCGCCGATATCGTCTATGCCGGGGCGGGCAATGACCTTGTCTATGGCGGCTTCGAGGATGACGCGCTTTTCGGCGGATCGGGCAATGATATCCTGCTGGGTGAAGGCGGCGATGACAGTCTGAATGGGGGGCTGGGTATCGACACCCTCTATGGCGGCACTGGCAATGACACGATCACTTTTGCCGATGGCGACTTTGCTGTCGGCGGCGACGGGGACGACCTCTTCATCCTCGAGAACCTCGGGCCAGCCGTGGCGGGCGTCATCACCGTGGTGGGCGGCGAAGGCGGCGAGACGTTGGGCATAGGCGATACGCTGCAACTGGGCTCGCTCGCGGATATGTCGACACTGAATATCACCAAACCGGCCAATGTGGGCGGCGGCATGTCGGGCACGATCACGCTGGACGATGGCACGATCCTGAGCTTTTCCGAGATCGAGAATATCATCTGTTTCACGCCCGGCACCCGGATCGCCACGCCGCGCGGCGCACGACCGGTCGAGGGGCTGAAGATCGGCGACATGGTGGTCACGCGCGACCACGGGCTGCAGCCGGTCCGCTGGGTCGGAAGCCGCACCGTGCCTGCGATCGGCCGCTTTGCCCCGGTGCGGATCCGGCCCGGGGTGGTGACGGGGCTCGACCGGGATCTGCTGGTTTCGCCGCAGCACCGGATGCTGTTTCAGGGCTACCGCGCCCAACTGCTGTTCGGGGAATCCGAAGTACTGGTGGCGGCGGCACATCTGATCGACGGGCATGCAGTGACGCAGGACGAGGGCACGGCGGTGACCTACATCCACATCATGTTCGACGATCACGAGATCATCTATGCCGAAGGCGCCGCGACCGAAAGCTTTCATCCCGGCGATCTGGGTCTGAGTGCAGTCACCGATGCGGCGCGCGATGAGTTGTTCGGCCTGTTTCCAGCCCTGCGTGCCAGCCCGGAAAGTTATGGCGACACCGCGCGACGCTGCCTGCGGCGACACGAAGCGCAGTTTATCCGGATTTGACCCGGCCTAATGCGCCATATCGGGCGCAGAGGCCTGCGGCGCGCGTATTCAGGACCAAACTGAATGCACAAGATTTTGCAGTTTCAGTCTGGCACAAATACTCAACAGCACCCATCGGGCCAGTGCAACGGCGATCAGGCGCTCAGCAACGCCGGCACCGCAATGCGACCGGCAGACCACAGCCGGACCGCATCGCCAAAGGCCGTGAACAGCGGGCGCGAGACCGGGTCGGCGTCGGCGTTCCATTCAGGGTGCCATTGTACCGAAAGGGTAAAGCCTGGTGCGCCGCGCACATAGATCGCCTCGGGCGTGCCGTCGGGGGCAAAGCCGTCGATCACCACTCGCGTACCCGGCGCCTTGATCCCCTGCCCGTGCAGGGTGTTGGTCATCACCTGTTGTGCGCCCAGCAGCCGGTGAAACGGCCCGTCGGCGGTAAAGCGCACGATATGGCGCAGCGCGAATTTCTCCTCCAGCGTGCCATCGGGTGGCATGCGGTGATTGTCACGCCCCGGCAGGTCGCGGATTTCGGGATAAAGCGTGCCGCCAAGCGCCACATTCACCTCCTGAAAGCCGCGGCAGACGCCAAAGAACGGCTGCCCCCGCTCCACACAGGCGCGGATGAGCGGCAGCACGATCGCATCGCGGCCCCGGTCGAAATCGCCATGCGCCGGGGTTTCCGCCTCGCCATATTCGGAAGGGTGCACATTGGGCCGCCCGCCGGTCAGCAGGAACCCGTCGCAGACCCCGAGCAATTCAGTGACCGAGACGAGCGCCGGATCGGTCGGCACGATCATCGGCACGCAATCGGCCACACGTGCCACAGCGCAGGAATTCATCAGCCCGACCGCATTCACCGGATAGGTATCGTTTATCATGTGGCTGTTGCCGATGATGCCGATCACGGGCCGGGCCATTGCACATCCCCTTACTGTTTCGCGCCTCTGTCTCTGGTTATAACGCCCTGACCGTCATGAAAAGGTTACTGTCGTCTCTGACATGCGCAAATCCCGGGCGATGCCGGGTTTTTGAGCGTCGGTTGCCCATCCTGCCGCAAGGTAAGGTGGGTTTCAACCCACCCCCCCCACGCCAGTCTTATGTTCCAGCCGCCGCCGGTGCAGCACGGGTTCGGTATAGCCCGACGGCTGGATCCGCCCCAGAAACACCAGATCGCAGGCCGCCTGAAACGCCAGAGAATTGAACGCCGGGGCCATGGGCGCGTAGTTCGGGTCGCCTGAATTCTGCCGGTCCACTACGGCCGCCATCCGCTGCAACGCGCCCAGCACGTCTTCGCGGCTGACCACGCTGTGATGCAGCCAGTTGGCCAGTGCCTGCGCCGAAATCCGGCAGGTCGCCCGGTCCTCCATCAGCGCGACGTCATGGATGTCAGGTACCTTGGAGCAGCCGACACCCTGATCGATCCACCGCACCACATAACCCAGGATGCCTTGCGCATTATTCTCGACCTCCTGCCGGATCATGTCCTCGCTCCAGTTCTGACCCTGCGCCAGCGGGATGGTGAGAAGCCCTTCCAATGTGCCGCGCGCGCCGCCGGCTGCGATCTGGTCCTGTCGCGCCAGCACATCGACCCGGTGGTAATGCGTCGCGTGCAGAGTGGCGGCGGTCGGCGACGGCACCCAGGCGCAATTGGCCCCGGCCTGTGGATGTCCGATCTTGGCCTCGAGCATATCGCCCATCAGGTCGGGCATCGCCCACATGCCCTTGCCGATCTGCGCGCGTCCCCTCAGGCCGCAGGCCAGCCCGATATCGACGTTGCGATCCTCATAGGCGCCGATCCAGGCGGCGTGCTTCATCTCGCCCTTGGGCACCATTGGCCCCGCTTCCATGCTGGTGTGAATCTCGTCGCCCGTCCGGTCCAGAAAGCCGGTGTTGATAAAGGCGAGCCTATGGCGCGCGGCGCGGATGCATTCCTTGAGGTTGGCGCTGGTGCGCCGCTCCTCGTCCATGATCCCGATCTTGACCGTGTTCTGCGCCAGCCCCAGCGCCGCCTCGACCCGGTCAAAGATCGTGCAGGCAAAACCGACCTCCTCGGGTCCGTGCATCTTGGGCTTGACCACATAGACCGAGCCTGCCTCCGAATTGCGCGGCCCTGCCGTCTCGCGCAGATCATGCATTGCGCAGAGCGTGGTCACCATCGCGTCCATGATCCCTTCCGGGATTTCGGCGCCGTCGCGGTCAAGGATCGCGGGATTGGTCATCAGATGGCCCACATTGCGCACCAGCATCAGCGCCCGGCAGCGCACATTCAGCGTGCCGCCACCCTGGGTCTGATAGGTCGCATCCGGGTTCAGTTTGCGGATGAAGGTCTTGCCACCCTTGCTCACCGCTTCGGTCAGATCGCCCTTCATCAGGCCAAGCCAGTTGCCATAGGCCAACACCTTGTCCTGCGCATCCACCGCGGCGATGGAATCCTCCAGATCCATGATGGTGGAGATGGCGGATTCGAGGTAAATATCTGAAATTCCAGCCGGATCACTTGCGCCGATTTCGGTGGTCCGGTCCACGAGGATTTCGATCAGCAGGGAATTGACCCGCAGCAACACCTGCAATTCGCAAAGGTCGTCGCGCTGGTAGCCCGCGAATTGCGCCGGATCGGCGAGGCTGCTCACCCCTGCCCCGGTCTGCACCCGCAGGGCGCCGTCGGTGACGGCAAGCCCAGTCACATCGGCCCAGCTTGCGTCCTTGAGCGGTGCCACGCTGTCCAGATGTGCGCGCCCCCAGGCGACCACCCGTGCGCCGCGCGCCGGGTCATAGGACTTGCCGGTTGGCAGATCACCGAGCGCATCGGTGCCGTAAAGCGCGTCATAGAGCGAGCCCCAGCGCGCATTGGCGGCGTTCAGGGCGAAACGCGCGTTCATCACCGGGACCACCAGTTGCGGTCCGGGGATCAGCGCGATTTCGGGGTCCACATTGGCCGTGTCGATCTGGAAATCCGGCCCTTCGGGCAGCAGATAGCCGATCTCGGTCAGGAATTCGCGGTAGGCGTCCGCGTCATGCACCTTGCCGCGCCGCGCGATGTGCCAATCGTCGATCTGGCTCTGCAAGGTTTCGCGCCGCGCCAGCAGCGCCCGGTTTTGCGGGGCCAGATCAAGCACGATTGCGCAGAGGCCTTCCCAGAAGGCGGACCCGGTCACGCCGGTGCCGGGGATCGCCTGGTTTTCGATGAAATCGGCGAGCAACGGGTCGACCTGCAACCCCGCCTTGTCGATGTGTGTGGTCATGGACATGCTCCCTGTTGGCCGCAAACCGGAGTAGTGCAGAATTCTCCGATAGGCAACAACACGCGCCGGGCGCAGAAACTTGGCTATTCTCCCAAGTTTTGACTTGCCCGAACCGATCTGCGGGATTCAACCCCGCCACCGCAGAACAGCACGAGGAAATGGGCTTTTACGATGGTTGGGGCACGGTCGTGACGCAGCTCGCGGCCTGCTGGCCAGTCCGGCTTGCAGGCCGCCTGTGCGCACCCTAGTTTGCCGCAAAGGCCAGACAGGGATATGACCGATGAAAGATGACGCGCAGCAGGTGATTTACCTCAAGGATTACACGCCCTTTGGCTATGTGATCGATTCCGTCGCGCTGACCTTTGTTCTGGCCCCGCATGCGACGCGGGTGCGCAGCAGAATCGCGTTTCGGCCAAATCCCGCCGCCACATCGCGCGATTTTTTCCTGCATGGCGAAAATCTGCGCCTGATTTCGGCCAGCATCGATGCGGCGCCGGTCGCCCCGCAGGTAACCCGCCTTGGTCTGACCTGCGATGTGCCCGATGAACCATTTGTCTGGGAGGCGGAGGTCGAGATCGACCCCGGTGCCAATACCGCGCTCGAGGGGCTTTATATGTCGAATGGCATGTATTGCACGCAATGCGAGCCGGAGGGGTTTCGCAAGATCACCTATTACCCGGACCGTCCCGATGTGATGGCGGTATTCAGCGTGCGGATCGAGGGCGATCTGCCGGTGCTGCTGTCCAATGGCAATCCGGTGGCGCAGGGGCCCGGCTGGGCGAAATGGCATGATCCCTGGCCGAAACCTGCCTATCTCTTTGCGCTCGTGGGCGGTGATCTGGTCAATCACCCGGATACATTCACCACCATGTCGGGCCGCAAGGTGGCGCTGAACATCTGGGTGCGTCCCGGGGATGAGGGCAAATGCGCCTTTGGCATGGGCGCGCTGAAACGGTCCATGACATGGGATGAACAGGTTTACGGGCGCGAGTATGACCTTGATATCTTTAACATTGTCGCCGTTGATGACTTCAACATGGGTGCTATGGAGAACAAGGGGCTCAACATCTTCAACTCAAGCGCCGTGCTCGCCTCTCCCGAAACCTCGACCGATGCGAATTTTGACCGGATCGAGGCGATCATCGCGCATGAGTATTTTCACAACTGGACCGGCAACCGGATCACCTGCCGCGACTGGTTTCAGCTTTGCCTCAAGGAAGGGCTGACCGTCTACCGCGATCAGCAGTTCACCGGCGACATGCGCGGCCATGCGGTCAAGCGGATCGAGGATTCGATCCTGCTGCGCGCACGGCAGTTCCGCGAGGATGGCGGCCCGCTGGCGCATCCGGTGCGCCCCGAAAGCTTTGTCGAGATCAACAATTTCTACACCGTGACCGTTTATGAAAAGGGCGCGGAAGTCATCGGGATGCTGCGCCGTCTGGTCGGGCCAGAGGCGTACAAGGCCGCGCTCGACCTGTATTTTGAGCGTCACGATGGCGAGGCGGCGACGATCGAGGATTGGCTCACGGTGTTCGAGGATACCACGGGCCGTGACCTGACACAGTTCAAACGCTGGTATGAACAGGCGGGCACGCCGCGGCTGAGCGTGACGGACGAGTATGCGGACGGCACCTACACGCTGCATTTCGCGCAAGAAACGCCGCCCACACCCGGCCAGCCGCAAAAGGCGCCGCAGGTGTTGCCGATTGCGGTAGGACTTCTGAACCCGAACGGCGATGAGGTGGTGCCGACCACGGTGCTGGAAATGACGCAAAGCCGGCAAAGTTTTCGGTTCGAGGGGCTGGCGAGCCGCCCTGTGCCGTCCATCCTGCGGGATTTTTCGGCGCCGGTGATCCTGAACCGCGAACAGAGCAATGCCGAACGCGCGTTTTTGCTCGCACATGATACCGACCCGGTCAACAAATGGCAGGCCGGGCGCGATCTGGCGCGCGATGTGATCGCCCGGATGATTACCGAAGCGGCTGTGCCGGAGATTGCCTATCTTGACGGGCTGCGCGCGACCTTGCGCGACGACGCCCTCGATCCGGCATTCAAGGCGCTGGTTCTGGGCCTGCCGTCCGAGGAGGACACGGCGCAGGGGCTGTTCGAGCGGGGCACCACGCCTGACCCTGCGGCGATTCATGCAGCGCACGAGGCGCTGCGGCTGCAGATCGCGCAGGCGCTGGCCGATCTGCTGCCGCAGGTCCATGCCGATTGTCAGGTGCCCGGTCCCTATAGCCCCGATGCGGCGGCGGGCCAGCGGTCGCTGGGCAATGCCGCACTGGGTCTGATCAGCCGCACCGATGGCGGGCGCCTGGCGGCGGCGCAATACGCGCAGGCGGATAACATGACGCAGAGCCTCGCCGCGCTGGCTTGCCTGCTGAGCATCGGTCAGGGACAGACAGAAGTGGCCGGATTCTATGATCGCTGGCGCCATGACCGGCTGGTGTTGGACAAGTGGTTTGGCTTGCAGGTGAGTTGCGCCCTGCCCGATCAGGCGGCAGAGGTGGCAGCGGCGCTGACCCGGCACAGGGATTTCGATATGAAGAACCCCAACCGGTTCCGCTCGGTGCTGGGTGCGCTGACCGGCAATCAGGCGGGGTTCCACCATGCGTCCGGTGCGGCCTACCGATTGCTGGCGGACTGGATCATCCGGCTCGACGCGCTCAATCCGCAGACGGCGGCGCGGATGTCGGCGGCCTATGAGACCTGGGCGCGGTTCGATGCGGACCGGCAGGCGATGGTCCGGGGCGAAATGGCGCGGATTGCGGCCACGCCGGGCCTGTCGCGCGATACCGATGAGATGATCGCGCGGATGCTGGGCTGAGCCTCAGATCGCTCGGTTCTGCGGCAGGGAATCTTCGGGCTGGCTGTTATCCCAAGCCTCACGCCAGCCTTCGGGCAGCGGCACCGTTTCGGACCCCGGCCGCGCCTGTGGGCGCAGCGCGGTGGTGATCGCCAGAACCGGTCGGCAATAGCTTTGTTCGCGGGTCCATGCGGACATGTCCTCGCGTTTGGCGCGGCTGGTCATCGGGCCCCAATCGGCGGCAACGCCGCGCCAGCGCCCCTCATGCAGCGCCACTGCCCCGTCGCGCGCCACCGTGACCGCCATGATCCGGGCAGCGCAGGTCAGGTTATCCTCGGCATCGCGCAATGCCTCGCCTGTGCGGGCCTCGCAACCATAAAGCCGGGCGGTGGGCGGATAGATCTGCAACAGGCCGAACCATTGACCCCCGCCCCCAACGGCGCGCGGGTTCCAGGTGCTTTCATGTTCGGCCAGCGCCGACATCATCCCGGCCCAGAAGGCGCGGCGCAGCATTGGCGAATTACCCGGATAGGCCGGGCACCATTGCGCGATGTCGCGCGGCACCACATCGTCGAGTGCTGCACCCTCGTCTTCCAGTGCCTGCATGAGGCTGAGGGTCCATTCCTCGCCATCGGCGCGGTGATCCCATGCGGCATCGGGCACAAAAGGCGGGCGCAACTGCGGGCGCAGCGGCGCGCCGCCGACCATCACCTGCAAATCATAGGCGATCATGTGATCGGGCCGGATTTGCGGGCGCAACGCTATGGATGGTGAACGCTCACCAGCGACCCGCAAGATATGCGAATCAATCGGGGGTGAAATCCTGTCATTCGGGATGATCGGTTCGGCGTGAACCACGACACCCAGCATGACGGCACATATCCCCCCCAGGATGAACCGAGCCGGCAGCATGAGGGGCAGACTGCATCAGCAGACTGCCCCGGATCAAGATAGTTGTATCAGGACAAGCGGTTATCTGCCGATCCTCAACCTATGGATTAAGAGTGGCTGGTGGCGTCAGCGGTGCAATAGCTTTGTTGGCGCAGCCATGAGGCCATCTCTTCGCGTTTGCTGGACGAGGAAAACGGACCCCAGTCGGCTGCAAGCCCGCCGCCGCCCGCCGCCACGACACCGTCGCGCAGCACGGTGCTGGTGGCGATGCGCACGGCGCAGGAAAGGTTGGCCGCGCCATCCTGAAGTTCGCTGCCCGAGTCCGCCTCGCAGCCATAGCCGCGCGCGGTTGCGGGGGCGATCTGGACCAGACCGAACCAGCGGCCACCGCCGCCGACGGCCTGTGGGTTCCAGGTGCTTTCATGCCGGGCCAGCGCCGAGAACATGCCGGACCAGAATGCCGCGCGGTCGGTTTCGGTGCCGCTCAGATAGTCCGGGCACCAGGTGCCGATATCAGCGGGCACTTCATCCAGCAGTGCTGCACCTTCGTCGAGCAGGGCGGCAAGGGTGGATTCGGTCCATTCGCTGGCCTCGGGCCGGTGATCCCAGCCCATCGCGGGCATCGCCTCCGGCAGCACATCTTCGGGAACCGGGGTGCAGGCCGTAACGAGGCCGAGCCCCAGCGCAGCGATCATGGGCCGCAATCCGGGGCGGGTCGTTGTCGTGGCATTCATGCAGATTTTCGCTATATTGTGAGCAGATAACGCGAGGATGTGCGCGCAAATTCGGAATGCGTCCAGAACCCCCCCTGCCGGACCGCGCCAAATCGGCAGGTTTGCGCGCATCGCTGCAGTGCAGCATCAGGCACCCGGGGCCCGCGCCAGACTTGAAGCGCGCCCTGCGACCGCTTAGACAGACGGCGCAAATGCCAAAGGATCCCGCCATGCTCGACCTCGCTCATACCGCGCCAAAACCACGCGTCATCGCCGGGGCAAAGCATGATTGGGAACTGGTCATCGGGCTGGAGGTGCATGCGCAGGTGGCGACAGCGGCAAAACTTTTCTCTGGCGCATCAACGCTCTTTGGGGCGGAACCCAATTCCAACGTCGCCTTTGTCGATGCGGGGATGCCGGGCATGTTGCCGGTGATCAACGAGGGTTGCGTGGCGCAGGTGGTGCGCACCGGGCTGGGGCTCAAGGCGCAGATCAATCTGGTCTCGGCTTTTGACCGCAAGAACTATTTCTACCCCGATCTGCCGCAAGGCTATCAGATCAGCCAGCTTTACCATCCGATCGTTGGTGAAGGCGAAGTGATCGTCGAAATGGCCCCCGGTGTCGCCCGGCGCGTGCGAATCGAGCGCATCCATCTGGAACAGGATGCCGGCAAGTCGATCCACGACATGGACCCGGCGATGAGTTTCGTCGATCTGAACCGCACCGGCGTGGCCCTGATGGAGATCGTGAGCCGCCCGGATATCCGCGGGCCGGAGGAGGCGGCGGCCTATGTGCTGAAGCTGCGCCAGATCCTGCGCTACCTTGGCACTTGTGATGGCAACATGCAGAACGGCAATCTGCGCGCCGATGTGAATGTGTCGGTCTGCCGGCCCGGTGATTACGAACGGTATCAGGAAAGCCAGGATTTTTCGCATCTGGGCACGCGTTGCGAGATCAAGAACATGAACTCGATGCGGTTCATCCAGCTTGCGATCGACTACGAGGCCCGTCGCCAGATCGCGATGCTGGAGGATGGCGGCAAGGTGGTGCAGGAAACCCGCCTCTATGACGTGGACAAGGGCGAAACCCGGTCGATGCGCTCCAAGGAAGAGGCGCATGATTACCGCTACTTCCCCGATCCCGATCTGCTGCCGCTGGAGATCGAGCAGGCCTGGGTCGATGAGATTGCGGCCAGCCTGCCGGAACTGCCCGATGCGCGCAAAGCCCGCTATATCGCGGATTTCGGCCTGTCGGATTACGATGCCTCGGTCCTGACTGCAGAGGGCGAGGATGCGCTATACTTCGAGGCGGTGATTTCGAGTGGGACGGGGGGCCGCGATGGCAAGATGGCGGCGAACTGGGTGATCAACGAGCTTTTCGGCCGGTTGAAAAAGGATGACCGCGCCATGGCCGACAGCCCGGTCAGCCCGGCGCAGCTGGGCGGGATCATCGACCTGATCGCCAGTGGCGATATCTCCGGCAAGATCGCCAAGGACCTGTTCGAGATCGTCTATACCGAGGGCGGCGACCCTTTGGCCATCGTCGAGGCACGCGGGATGCGGCAGGTCACCGATACCGGCACCATCGAAGCGGCGGTGGCTGCGGTGATTGCCGCCAACCCCGATCAGGTGGCCAAGGCGCAGGCCAACCCGAAACTCGCGGGCTGGTTTGTGGGCCAGGTGATGAAATCGACCGGTGGCAAGGCCAATCCGGCGGCGGTCAATGCGCTGGTCATGACGCGGCTGGGGTTGTGACGCGCAGATGTAGAAACCCGGCGACCCTCTCCCACAAGCCGTGGTGGCATCAGGAGTTTCGAGTAATTTCTTGGCCTTGCAGGACGATCTTGATAAACTGCGCCCTGAACCAAAGGCGGAGGGTCTGATGCCCCACTATGAATTCCGGGTCATTCCGGCACCGAAACAGGGCCTCAAGGCCAAGGGATTACGCTCGACCGGGGACCGCTTTGCCCATGCGGTCGAGGTGCAGATGAATGATATGGGCGCGCAGGGGTGGGAGTTTCTGCGCAGCGAAACCCTGCCCTGCGAGGAGCGTGTCGGCCTGACCGGGCGGCAGACCGTATTCCAGACCATGCTGGTGTTTCGCCGCGAGAAAGTGGTGGCAGAAGAGCGGCCGCGCCTGCCGATGCTGGCAGCGCCGGTCGAAGCTTCGCCCGAAGTCCGTACCGATACGCTGATCCGTCCCGTCCCGAGCGTCGGCCCCGCCACGCCACCGCCCGCCAATGACGGGGCACGGGTGGCGGCGGAGTAGGCGTCCCGACCTTTGCCGACACTTTTGGCAAAGCACCGGTCCTCTCTCCACCGGAGAGAGGTCTGTTCGGTGCCGGGGGGCTGCTAGCGGATCGTCAGTGACAACGCATGCAGCCGGCCGATGATGTCCGGCCCCAGCGCCGCATGAATCGCGCGGTGCCGGGCCACGCGGGTCATCGGTGCGAGGGCGGGGGCGGCAATCACCACCTGCCAATGGCTCTCGCCCGAGCCGTCGTCCCCGGCGTGACCGGCGTGTTTGTGGCTTTCGTTGATCACATTCAGTTCAGTCGGCGCAAAAGCACCCTTCAAAGCGTCATGTATTTCCTGCGCAAGTCCCATTATTTTTCCGTAACCCCTTCTATCTGCCGCTGCCCGGCTTAAACTCCCTCGTCCGAGTCGGAAAGGTGAGGCCAGCAATAATGTCAAAAGGTGATCCCTTTGGGTTCGACATGTCAGTGTCGGGTTCCAAGAAGAAAAATCCGCGCGGACGGCGCGGCATGTCGGGGGCGTTCGAGACGTCTACGCGGGCCTGCGACCATCCGGGCTGTCAGGAATCGGGCAAATATCGCGCGCCGAAATCGCCCGATGTGCTCGATGATTACTATTGGTTCTGCAAGGATCATGTGCGCGAGTATAACCTGAAGTGGAACTTTTTCGACGGCGCCACGGAACAGGATTATCTCGATCAGGTCGAGAAAGACCGGGTGTGGGAACGTGAAACCAAACCCTTTGGCAAGAAATCCGAGGAACAGCGCGCCTGGGCCCGTCTGGGTGTGGACGATCCGCATCAGGTGCTGGGCGAGAATGCGACGCGCAATCCGGGCAAGGCCGTCACCGGCACCCGCAAGCTGCCACCCACGGAACGCCGCGCTGTCGATATCCTCGAAGCACGCGATCACTGGTCAAAGGCCGAATTCCGCAAGGCCTATAAATCGCTGATAAAGGTGCTGCATCCTGACATGAACGGTGGCGACCGCAGTCAGGAAGAGCAACTGGCCGAGGTGGTCTGGGCCTGGGATCAGATCAAGGCGAGCCGCAATTTCAGGGACGAGGAATGAGCCCGGCCCGGTCCGCCCGCCGCATCAGCGGTGCAATCGGCGCGGATTGGGCAAAGATGCTGTCGCGCTCGCTGTGCCAGGTCCGCAGCAGTTTATGCGCCGCGAATTGATTGGCGCACCACAGCAGCAGCAGAAACGGTGATCCGGCCAGAATGACGATCAGGGTGAAGGGCCCGAACATCGTGCCGTAGAGCGGCAGCGCCATGGTGCCGCCGATGACAGCCCCCAGCGCACTGGTCAGCACCGTGGTTGTGAGAAAGCGCAGCGCGGCGCGCACCGGATTGTCCTGATGCGGCTGTCCGATCCGGCTGCGCAGCAGATAGAGCGCGCTGGCCGCACCGATAGCACCTGACAGTACGATCCAGAGTTCATAAGGCGAAAGCTGCCGCCCCATCAGCGCCGCATCGTCAAACCGCATGACGATGGCCAGCGCGACACCCGCACCAAAGAGCGCGGTGGCAAGCAGGGCCATGAACAGGCTCCGCTCTCCTTCGCTCAGAAATATCGGTCGCTTCTTCTTGGCGCGCATCGGGTTCTCCTGCGGGTCTGATGACGCCAAACCGTGGCACGGCTGTGGCAGCGCGGCGGGTCGGGGGGAAACAGTCAGTTTCCGGTCAGCCACCGTTATGGCCGGTTCAGGATGGTTCAGGCCGGTTCAGGCCGCCCGAAACACCAGTGACACCCCGTTCAGACAATGGCGCAGGCCGGTTGGCGCGGGGCCATCCTCGAAAATATGTCCCAGATGGCTGCCGCAGCGGATGCAGTGGCATTCGGTGCGGGTGGTGAAAAAGGTGTTATCCTCTTTGGTGCCGATCGCCCCCGGCAGACTGTCATAAAAACTGGGCCAGCCTGTGCCTGAGTCGAATTTGGTTTCGCTCGGATAAAGCGGCAGGTCGCAGCCCCGGCAATGATAGGTGCCGGCATCATAGAGCGCGTCGAGCGGGCTGCTGCCGGCGCGTTCGGTCGATTCCGCGCGCAGCACCGCATATTCGGTTTCCGACAGCATGGCGCGCCATTCGGCCTCGGTCCGGGTGATTTCATAGCTTTGGGCACGCAGGGCGCGGACGGGCAGCAGGGCTGCGGCGGCGCTCGCGAAAAGGAGGTGACGACGGTTCATGATCTGAATTCCCTTGCTGTTGCCGGGCAACTTCCTGCCCCTGTCATGTCAGAAACCACGCAAGGGCGCGGGGTTTAGTTTCAGATGTCACAGCGAATTGAGAAATCGCGCAGCGGAACACCGGATAGCAGAAAACCGGGGATGAGCCCGCTTTTGCTGGCAGGTGCTAAAGCGTTACGACCGGTCCGACCGCCAACACATCTCCTGTGGGCAGCCCGGTAGGCGATCCGCCCGGTGGCTCGTCACTGATGGCGAGGACGCCGCCTTCGAGGGCAGCGAGCAGCGTCTCGGGGATCGGCACGGCGCTGACCTCGCCCTCGGCCAGTACCCCGAGCGAGACCGGGGGATTCTCGCCGGCAATCAGCCAGAGTTGCAGGGCGCGCCCTTCGCGGGCGGCACCGGCAGTGCGCTCGATGCGCAACACCGCCTCTGCCGGGACATAGGTGGCCAGCACCAGCAGGCTCTGGTCCTCGGCGGCGATTTCGGCGGAATAGACCGGGCCAGTGACGCCGGGACCGTTGAGCAGGCCCTGATTGGTCGCCACCAGCAGGATCAGCGCCGCGACAAGCCCGCCCAGAATGGCAGGAATCAGGCCCAGCTTTTGCAACCAGCTCTGCTTTTCTTCGGGAAAGAGCCGGGTCGTCAGCGCGTCATATACCGCTTTCGGCGGATCGACCGGGGTGATGTCGTCGGTGATGCTGGCGAAATCTTCGGCCCAGAGCGCATATTGCACCCGCAGCTCGGGATCGACCGCCATGCGCGCCTCAAAGGCGCGGGCCTCGACCGGGGTCAACAGACCGAGCGCATATTCGGCGCTGAATGCGATGTCGTCCTCTTTGTCACTATCCTCGGTCATCACGACAAACACTCTTTCAGTTTCAACAGGCTGCGGCGCAGCCATGTGCGTATGGTGTTGAGCGGCACACCGTAACGGTGGGCCAGTTCCTCATAAGTCTCCCCCTCCACGTAAGCCCGGCGCACCGCGTCGGCCCTGTCCGGTTCAAGCTGCGCCAGACAGCCGGCGATCCGTCTTCTCTCGGACGAGGCCACCGCGAGCGCTTCCGGCCCGGGCGACAGATCGGCCAGTTCGGCCAACTCGTCCATATCGCCAGCGGCAGCGCGTCTTTGACGCAGCCGGTCAATCGCGTGGTTGCGGGTGATGGTGATCAGCCATGTCATCGGGCAGAGCCCGTTGACCTGATATTGGCTGGCCGCGTGCCAGACCTTCACAAACACCTCTTGCAACGCATCTTCTGCTTCTGCCCGATTGTCCAATACACGCAGGCAGATGCCGAAGAGTTTCGCTGATGTTGCAGAATAAAGTGTGGAGAAGGCTTGCCTGTCGCCAAGCGCCATACGCCCGATCATGGCTTCGATGTCTGTCGTCGCTGTCATTGTCCGTCCTGATCGCTACAGCAGGCAGAATGCGGCAATCGCCCGAAAAGGCAAGTCGGCACCTGCCCCATCGCCGGCAAAGTGACGGACGGCGTGGGGGAAAACCCCGCTGTCCTTGCCCTTGAACCCGCCCGGCTTATGCTACAGTAGTGTCGGCGATCAAAAAGCCTGCGCGCGCGAAAGGGACTGACATGGCCGACGGCACCATCGACATCAAGGCAAAGCCGACCGAGGATATTTCGGTGCGCGACGTGTTTGGCATCGACACCGATATGAAGGTGCGCGGCTTTGCCGAACGGATGGACCGGGTGCCGGATATCGACCCGACCTACAAGTTCGATCCCGATACCACGCTGGCGATTCTGGCGGGTTATGCCCATAACCGCCGCGTCATGGTACAGGGCTATCACGGCACCGGCAAATCCACCCATATCGAACAGGTCGGTGCGCGGCTGAACTGGCCCACCGTGCGCGTCAACCTCGACAGCCACATCAGCCGGATCGACCTGATCGGCAAGGATGCGATCAAGCTGCGCGATGGCAAGCAGGTGACCGAGTTTCACGAGGGCATCCTGCCCTGGGCGCTGCGCAATCCGGTGGCGATCTGCTTTGACGAATATGACGCGGGCCGCGCCGATGTGATGTTCGTCATTCAGCGGGTGCTGGAGCATGATGGCAAACTCACGCTGATGGATCAGAACGAGATCATCACGCCGAACCCCTATTTCCGCCTCTTCGCCACTGCCAATACCGTGGGTCTGGGCGATACGACCGGCCTTTACCACGGCACGCAGCAGATCAATCAGGCCCAGATGGACCGCTGGTCGCTGGTGGCCACGCTCAATTATCTGCGCCACGATGCCGAGGTCGCCATCGTGCTGTCCAAGGCGCCGCATTACAACACCGAAAAGGGCCGCAAGACGATCAGCCAGATGGTCACCGTCGCCGACCTGACCCGGACCGCCTTCATGAACGGCGACCTCTCCACCGTCATGTCGCCGCGCACCGTGATCAACTGGGCCCAGAATGCCCAGATCTTCCGCAACGTGGGCTATGCCTTCCGCCTGTCGTTCCTGAACAAATGCGACGAGCTTGAACGCTCAACCGTGGCCGAGTTCTACCAGCGCTGCTTTGCCGAAGAACTGCCGGAGAGTGCGGCGAGCATGGCGATGAAGTAGGCGAAAGACACAGATTCGCGTTATCGCGATGCCGATCAAAAGCAAAGGGCCGGGCGTGATGCCCGGCCCTTTGTCGTTTCGGCAATTCTGCCGGTCTCAGGCGGCCTTGGCCGCCATCGTCGCTTTGGCCCACCATGCGATATCGTCGAGCATCAGGGCAGCCGAGGGCAGCAGCGTGTCTTCGATGTCCGCCATATTTCCCGAACCACCCATGCCGGGGTGCACCTTCCAGAAATCGGCGCCGCCGATATGCACGGCATTGCGAACCGGCACCATCTGCAACTCGACCGCGATGGCGCGCAGGTGTTCGAGCGCGCGCGCACCACCCATCGAGCCATAGGCAATCGAGCCCATCGGCTTTTTCGCCCATTCAACATAGGCCTGATCCAGCGCGTTCTTCAGCACGCCTGTGATCGAGTGGTTATATTCCGCCACCACAAAGATATAGCCGTCATATTCGGCCAGTTTCTTTTGCCATGCCACGGCATTGCTGTCCTGCGAGGGGACAAAGCCGTTAGTTGCCATTTCGTCGAACATCGGCAGGTGATAGTCGCGCAGGTCGAGCAGGTCTACCGTCATGTCGGAGCGGGCCTGCGCCAGCTCCAGCATCCATTTGGCGGGAATATCCGCAAAGCGGGCGGCGCGGGTCGAGCCGATGATCATGGCAATCTTGGGAGTGGCGGACATTGTGGCCTCCTTGAAGGGTCAACAGGGATTTTGCTTGTGCATTCTACATGGCCTGCACGCCGCAGCCGACAAGTGCACAAAGCGTGCACCGATGCACATATTCCCTGTCGGCGCGCACCGTCGTTCTTGTGTGTGCCGGGGGACTTGCCCCTGCGCTGCCCCGGTGATTTATCTGTGCCATGATGAAACCTTACGACAACCCCGCCGATCCGTTCAAAAAGGCCCTCGCCGAGGCCACCAGGGTCCTGGCCGATGACCCGGACCTGACGATCAGCTATTCGGTCGATCCGCCGGGCCTGACCGCCGACACCGTGCGTCTGCCCCAGATCAGCCGCCGCATGACCCGCGACGAGGTTCTGCTCGCCCGTGGCACCGCCGATGCCTTTGCCTTGCGCCACAAGTATCACGATGCCGCCGTGGCCAGCCGCTACATGCCGACCGGCCAGATGGCCCGCGACATCTATGACGCGATGGAGACCGCCCGTATCGAGGCCGTGGGTGCCCGCCACATGCCCGGCACCGCCGGCAATATTGACGCCAAGATCGGCAACGAGGCCCGTCGCAAAGGCTATGAACAGATCCGCAGCTCTGCCGATGCGCCGCTGGCCACTGCTGCCGGCTACCTGATCCGCCATCTTGCCACCGGCCGCGACCTGCCTGCCGGGGCGGATAATGTGATGAACCTGTGGCGCGGGTTCATCGAGGAACAGTGTGGCGAGCGGCTGGGCGATCTGCAGGACATGCTGTCCGATCAAAAGACATTCGCCAGATTCGCCCGCAGCCTGATCCGCGATCTGGGCTATGGCGATCAGTTGGGCGAGGATCCCGACCGCGACGACGATCAGGAGGACGAGGCCGAGGACGGCGCCGAGGACGAGGGCGATGAGGACAGCGCCGGCGAGGACGAAAGCGAAAGCGACGAGGCCGAGGCCAGCCCCGACCAGACGCAGGACGACCAGCAGGACCCCAGTCAGGCGCAGGTCAGCATGGATGACATGGCTGACACCGAAAACGCCGAAGAGGCGGAAATGCCCGAAGGCGAGGCCCCGCTGGAGCCGCCCACGCCCGCCCCGTGGTCTGATGCCGATCCGAACTATCAGGTTTACCGCACCGATTTTGACGAGGAGATCGGGGCCGAGGACCTTGCCGAACCGGCGGAGCTTGAGCGCCTGCGCGCCTATCTCGATCAGCAGTTGGAGCCGCTCAAGGGGGCGGTGTCGCGTCTGGCAAACAAACTTCAGCGCCGGTTGCAGGCGCAGCAGAACCGCAGTTGGGAATTTGATCGCGAAGAAGGCATTCTGGACGCGGGCCGTCTGGCGCGGGTGGTGGCAAACCCGACCACGCCGCTGTCGTTCAAGGTGGAAAAGGATACCGAGTTTCGCGATACGATGGTGACATTGCTGCTCGACAATTCCGGCTCCATGCGCGGCCGCCCGATTTCCATTGCCGCGATCTGTGCCGATGTGCTGGCCCGCACGCTGGAGCGTTGTGCGGTCAAGGTCGAGATTCTGGGATTTACCACAAGGGCGTGGAAAGGCGGCCTCTCCCGCGAAAAATGGCTCGCCGATGGTCGCCCCGCCGCACCGGGCCGTCTGAACGATCTGCGCCATATCGTCTATAAATCCGCCGATGCGCCCTGGCGGCGCGCGCGCGAGAATCTGGGTCTGATGATGAAAGAGGGTCTCCTGAAGGAAAACATCGACGGTGAGGCGCTGGAATGGGCGCATCGCCGGATGGTGAACCGGCGCGAAGCCCGCAAGATCCTGATGGTGATTTCCGACGGAGCCCCGGTCGATGACAGCACATTGTCGGTCAACCCCGCGAATTATCTGGAAAAACACCTGCGCGACGTGATCGCCATGGTGGAACGGCGCAAGGCGGTCGAACTGCTTGCCTTCGCTATCGGGCACGACGTGACGCGCTACTATGATCGGGCC
>Ga0105054_10001896_pt1 | contig 33830 bp, 33 predicted proteins | sample BON02_FD_78091 | JGI IMG/M metagenome (GOLD analysis project Ga0105054, IMG submission 78091) | Freshwater microbial communities from Lake Bonney liftoff mats and glacier meltwater in Antarctica - BON-02 (megahit assembly) | ecosystem: Environmental > Aquatic > Freshwater > Ice > Glacier...
TTGATGCAAATTCAGTATTCATGACTATAGTTTTACGAATGGCAGATGAGTAGTATTCTTCTTCGTATGAACACTTACGGTGTAATGCCCTGCTTTTAAGAACGTAGTTTTTAAGTTTCATGATTCCTTGGTTTGAACGATACTACAAAAATCTTTTGACTCTCGACAAAAACTACCCAACAAAAATATACCGATAAATTACAGTTCTAAAGGTTTGACAGAAGCCTTACGCAGAATCCGTGAAGCCAAGTCCTCTAAGCGAAATTTTAGAGGGTTGAGAAAAAGAAAAGTTGGATAAGTGAGACCCTTCCTTCGTCAGGGTGACAAACGGTTGCAGGCAATTTTCCTCCCGAAGAATCCACGAAGCCAAGTCCTCCGCCTGAGGCGGAGATTTAGGTGGCTGGTGGCTGGTGGCTCCTTACTTCTTCCCGTGACACACCTTATACTTCTTGCCGCTTCCGCAAGGACAAGGTTCGTTACGACCGATTTGTTCGCCCACGTGCACAGGTTCGGGCTTGCTTTGAGGTTGCGTTGGCAAAGGCTGTTGCTGCCCGCCATTTTGCTGCGGAGCCTGACGTTGCGTCATTTCAGGTCGAGAAGCAGTAACTCTTTCTTTTCGCTCACTTGCTTCGCTCACTCGTGTGTTTTCAGCATTAGGGAGGTCGCCTTTGAATAGAAATGATATTACCTCGCGGTTCATTCTTCCAAGCATCTGCTTGAAGAGTTCGTACGACTCAAATTTGTAGATAAGCAATGGGTCTTTTTGCTCGTAAGATGCATTTTGAACAGACGTTTTCAACTCATCCATTTCGCGCAAATGCTCTTTCCATTGCTCATCAATAATGGCTAGAATGATGTTCTTCTCAAACGCTAACGCAAGGTTTGAACCTTTCAATTCGTAAGTCTTAGACAAGTTGACAACCACATTTAAGTTCTTGATTCCGTCCGTAAATGGAATAACGATGTTCTTGAATTTTTCGCCTTGCGTTTCAAATACGTTTGCAATTACAGGGAACGCCCGCTCGGCTATTTCGCTCTTCTTTCGTGCATAAGTTTGCGTCAAAGCGTGAACCAGTTTATCAAGCACGTCATCGGCTTTTCCTGAATTGAAATCCTGCTCAGAAATCGGGGATTCAATAGAGAATGTTCGAATCACATCTAATTTGAAGCCTTCGTAATCTCGTGCATCATGGAATTCGTCAACCAGCAAAGCAGCCGTGTCATGAATCATGTTCAATACGTCAACCGATAGGCGCTCGCCTTGCAACGCGTGTCTTCTACGCTTGTAAATCACCTCGCGCTGAGCGTTCATCACATCATCATACTCGAGCAATCGCTTTCTGATTCCGTAGTTGTTTTCCTCTACCTTTTTCTGCGCCCGTTCAATGGATTTGGAAACCATTCCGTGCTGAATGACCTCGCCTTCTTCGTAACCCATTTTATCCATCAACTTGGCTATTCGGTCAGAACCGAAAAGTCGCATCAAGTTGTCTTCGAGAGAAATGTAGAACTGTGAAGAACCTGGATCTCCCTGACGACCAGCACGACCACGCAACTGACGGTCAACACGTCTGCTTTCGTGGCGTTCGGTACCGATAATGGCCAAACCGCCAGATTTTTTAACCTCTTCGGTAAGCTTGATATCCGTTCCACGACCAGCCATGTTGGTGGCGATGGTTACGGCACCTGGCTTACCTGCCATGGCAACAACATCGGCCTCTTTTGCGTGCAATTTCGCATTCAAAACCGTGTGCTCAATCTTTTTCATTTTGAGCATTCGGCTCAAAAGTTCAGAAATCTCGACCGAAGTTGTACCAACCAAAACAGGTCGTCCTTCTGCAGTCAATTTCACCACATCATCAATTACCGCATTGTATTTTTCGCGGGTGGTTTTGTAAACCAGATCTTCCTTGTCTTCACGCGTAATTGGACGGTTGGTTGGTGCAACCATCACATCCAATTTGTAGATGTCCCAAAGCTCTTTTGCTTCCGTTTCAGCCGTTCCTGTCATACCCGAAAGCTTGTGGTACATACGGAAGTAGTTCTGAAGCGTAACCGTTGCCCACGTTTGGGTAGCAGCTTCAACCTTCAAGTTTTCCTTGGATTCGATTGCTTGATGCAGACCGTCTGAATAGCGTCTGCCATCCATGATTCGGCCAGTTTGCTCATCCACAATCTTCACCTTATTGTCCATCACCACGTACTCCACGTCCTTCTCAAAAAGAGTGAACGCTTTGAACAGTTGGTTCATGGCATGAACACGTGCGCTTTTGATGGCGAAATCGCGCATCAATTCGTCTTTTTTCTTGGCTTTTTCCTGGTCGGTTCCGCCCATTTTTTCAATCTCGGCAATACCAGAACCAACATCGGTCAGCACGAAGAATTTGTCATCATCCATGTTCTTGGTGATGAGCTCCAATCCTTTTTCGGTTAACTCGATGGAGTTATGTTTTTCGTCAATTACAAAGAAAAGCTCGGTATCAACCTTATGCATTTCCTTATTCTGATCCTGCATATAATAGTTCTCCGTTTTTTGGAGAATCTGCTTCACGCCAGGTTCACTCAAGTACTTGATAAGTGCCTTGTTCTTCGGCAACGCACGGTAACAACGAAGCAAGGCCATTCCACCTTCGCCTTCTTTGTAGCTATCTTTTCCTGAAGCAATCAGCCTTTTGGCATCGGTCAAAGCGGTATTGAAGAATGTGCGCTGAACCTGCAGCAGCTTCTCAACTTTTGGCTTGAGGTCATCAAACTCGTGCTTATCGCCTTGCGGAACAGGGCCAGAAATGATAAGCGGAGTTCTTGCATCATCAATAAAAACCGAATCTACCTCATCCACGATGGCGTAATTGTGCTTGCGCTGAACAAGATCGCCCGCTTCGCGAGCCATGTTGTCGCGCAAATAATCAAAACCGAATTCGTTATTAGTGCCGAAGGTGATGTCGGCATTGTAAGCCGCTCGTCTTTCGGGCGAGTTTGATTGGTGCTTGTCTATGCAATCCACTTTCAAACCGTGGAATTCATACAACGGCCCCATCCACTCAGAATCTCGTTTTGCGAGGTAGTCGTTTACAGTTACCAAGTGAACACCACGTCCAGCCAAAGCATTCAAATAAACAGGAAGCGTTGCCACGAGGGTCTTTCCTTCACCCGTTGCCATCTCGGCAATTCGTCCTTTATGAAGTGCTACACCACCAATCAACTGCACATCGTAATGCACCATGTCCCATGTAGTTTCTGTTCCGCCAGCTATCCACGTTTTTGGGAAAACAGCTTTATCGCCATTGATGGCTACGTAGCCTTTTCTGGCGGCCAAGTCTTTGTCCATTTCGGTAGCAGTAACCGTAAGCGAACCTTTTTCTTTCAGTCTCTTCGCAGTTTCTTTTACAACTGCAAAAGCTTCTGGAAGAATTTCGAGAAGCACTTCCTCGATCTTCTCAGTTACCGACTCTTCGATTTTGTCAATTTGATCGTAGAGTTGTTCTTTTTCTTCTACATCTGTCGCGGCCTCTTCGGCTTTGGTATTGAGTTCGTCAATCTGCTTTCGTTCTGCGGAAAGATATTCCGCTATTCGCTGCTTGAATTCAGTGGTCTTTGCGCGAAGCGCGTCATCCGAAACATTTTGAAGTTGTTGTGTAAAGACGTTGATCTGTGCAACGTAAGGTTGAATTTCTTCAATGTCCTTATCGGCCTTGCTTCCGAAGAATTTTTTGGCCAGATTATTTATAAAATCAATCATTCTGTGTGAATTCCTTTTGAGTGGCACTCGAGATGTCAACAACCGTTCCTATGGAGGCGTTTTGACAACCTGTCATGCAAGGGCGCGAAATTAAGCCTTTAGGTTAAAGGGTACAAAGCGGTTTTTTGACCATCCGAGATTGGAGAACTTGTTACTAACCCCTTCTCCAATTCTTAGGGTTTCGGCTCATGTGAAATATGCCGATGATGCGGATTTCTTTGTCCTCGATGAGATAATGAATTCCGTATGGAAAGCGGTCAACAAAAGCGATATGAACCAGTTTGTAACGCTCTTGATAATGAAAGGGGTTTCTGGCGATTGCGTGAATTCTTGCCTCAACACAAAGTTCCAACTCCGAACCCAATCAAATGCCTGAACTAAATCAAGAAAAGCTTCTTCGGAAACATGAATCCGATAGTAGACCATCTAACTGCGATTGTGCAACCGTTTTTTAACCTCATCCCAAGAACTGAATTTGGTTTCGCCTTTGGCGTGTTGCTCTAACCTCATGTCAAGTTCCTTCTTTTGGGCAGCAGATAAATTGATGTCTTTCTTATCAATGCTATCCCAGATCTGCTCTACCAGTAGAATTTTTTCTGCGTTGCTAAGGCTTTGTATTTCCTGAATGCTCATGGTGTAAAGATAGCTTTTGCCCAAATCTTCTGCAAAACATAATGGTTCACTCCTAAAGCGAATTGAAACAAAAACGACCTTGATTTAGATAAGTTGAATTTCCTGATTCACTCAGAAGGAATCGCTCCATTTCCCGCGATTGCATCAAGTTGAATGCACCCTCTACTCAATCTAGGTGCCTCAAACGGGTTGTTGTTGATGAGGAAAGGGCCATCAAGATCAACGAAGTTGGCACGTGGAGCCAATTGTGCTGCCGCCATTATGGCGCAACTCGATTCTGTCATACATCCAATCATTGTTTGTAAGCCCAATTGTTGGCAACGGTCAAACATGGCATTTGCTTCTGCCAAACCGGTGCTTTTCATCAGTTTGATGTTGATTCCGTGAAAGAGTTCAGAAACATTTTCCAGATCCGACAACCGTTGCACGCTCTCATCGGCAAAAATCGGAAGTGCACTTTTCTCCTTGAGCGTTCTCCAAGTTTCGACCGGTGTGCTCACAGGCATGGGTTGCTCTATCATCAGAACATTCAGCAAACTCAAATGATCGAGCATCCTTAAAGCAACTTCCACATTTGTCCAACCTTGATTGGCATCCACCAGAAATGGTTTGTCGGTAATGGAACGCAGAAAGTCAATTTTGTCCTTGTCATCGGGTCCTCCTAATTTGATTTTGAGGAGTTGAAAGCTCTCTGCTTCCTCTACTTTCTGTCTGAGTTCAGCTTCGCTTCCCATGCCAATGGTCATGGCTGTTGGAGGCGTTTGGCTTGCGGTAATTCCGAAAAGTTCGCGCGTTGGAATTCCCAGCGATTTGGCTTTCAGATCGTGAAGGGCAATGTCTATAGCAGCTTTGGCCGCGTTGTCTTTTTTTGAGAGCGAATCAATCTCTAGGAGGATTGCGTTTAGATTTTCTATCTGCCAATTAGCTGATTTCAGTTTCGAAAGAAACGCGGAGACTGATTCAGTCGTTTCACCAAGATAAGGCGGCATGGAAGCCTCGCCATAACCAATGATTCCGTTCAGTTCAACCTGAACGTGAACAGTACATGTAGATGTCCGTGTTCCAGTAGCCAGTCTGAACGGATGTTTGAGCTGTAATTGATAAGGTTCAAAGCGAAGAATCATTGCTGCCAATTAACGCATATTCTGCCACTACATAAGTTGAACTCAATGATGGGTTGGGAATACTCCAAAAGCACGGTTTCGGCTGATACGAATTACGAATAGTGTACGAATATGACGAATCCCAAATGCTTTCCTGAATTCATGATTCGTCATATTCGTTTTTTCATTCGTAATTCGTATCAGCTATATTGAAGTTGCTGATTTACTCAAATCTTTCAATTCGGTTCAAATAACCATAGAATGATAATGAAAAAAGAACGGCCCTGCCGAATGACAGAGCCGTTGTATGGTTTGAGTTTTGTAAAAGTCAATATTCGTCTTCGTTGAAGAAGAAGTCGTCTTTGGTGGGGTAATCTGGCCAGATGTCTTCGATGCTTTCGAACACTTCGCCATCATCTTCAATTTCTTGCAGGTTCTCAACCACTTCCATTGGAGCGCCAGATCGCATGGCAAAGTCAATTAACTCATCCTTTGTGGCTGGCCAAGGTGCGTCTTCAAGACGTGATGCTAATTCGAGAGTCCAATACATGTTTATTCGAGTTTACCTGTTCAATTTCGCGCAAAGCTAAAAATTAAATCAAGACCTGAAATAGCTTGCGAAAATTTAGCTGGAAACGCTATAAATCAGCTATTTACGTGCCTTCCAAGGAACTTCCTTCACTTCATTGTATTGAGTAATCTTCCTGCTTAGCACAAATAGATAGTCAGAAAGTCGGTTCAGATATTTTATGACCAAAGCAGAAACTGGTTCTTTTTCGTTGAGAAGGACAGTTAATCGTTCAGCTCTCCGACACACACAGCGGGCAATATGACAGAAGCTGATGGTGTCATTGCCGCCTGGAAGGACGAAAAACCGCATTTCGGGCAGCGTTTCGTTCATGCGGTCCATCTCTTTTTCTAGAAATTCGATGTCGGATTCGTGCAAGTCGGGAACAACAAGATTTGATTTGCTTGGGTCCGAAGCTAAAATGGAACCAATTGTAAATAGTCGGTCTTGAATTTCGGCAAGAGTTTCCTTTGCAAATGGATCAATATCGCGATGGCGCACCAAGCCAATGTAGGAGTTCAACTCATCTACCGTTCCGTAGCTTTCAATTCTGATGTGATGCTTGGGAACGCGTGCGCCTCCAAACAATCCTGTGGTGCCATCATCGCCTGTTTTGGTGTAAACTTTCATGACTGCTGCAACACCATTTGAACGTTATGGTTCACTTCATCGGTTTCCACTAGGCCATCTTTTAGGCGGATGATGCGGTGCGCGTGCTGCGCAATTTCCTCCTCGTGAGTTACAACTACGATGGTGTTCCCATTTCGGTGAATTTCTTCGAACAATCCCATAATCTCGATAGATGTTTTTGAATCTAGGTTTCCTGTCGGTTCATCAGCCAAAATCAATGCTGGATTGTTTACCAACGCACGAGCTATAGCAACTCGTTGTCGTTGACCGCCCGAGAGCTCGTTCGGTTGATGTTTCATTCTGTCGCCCAAACCAACTTGGTTTAGCACTTTTTCGCCACGCACGTTGCGGTCAGATTTACTGAATCCCGCATAAATAAGTGGCAGCGTCACGTTCTCTAAAGCGGTAGAGCGCGGCAGAAGGTTGAAGGTTTGAAAAACGAACCCTATCTTCTTGTTCCGTACCTCGGCCAACTGATTGTCGGTCATGCGGCTTACGTCCTGTTCATCCAATAAATATTGTCCGCTCGATGGCGTATCCAAACAGCCAATCATATTCATTAGCGTTGATTTTCCTGAACCAGAAGGCCCCATTAATGCCACATATTCGCCTTGTTTAATCGTAATGCTTATGTCGCGCAAGGCATGCACTTCTTCGGTTCCCATCACATACACCTTGGCGATGTGTTCGGTTCGGATAACGTCTTTCATTGTGGCTAAATTACAATCAATACCTAATGATAAAATGCTGTTTCGGCTGCTCCTTCCGAAGAAAAACAATCCCAACTTGGAATAGATCCAACGTTACATTAACACGTTTATGTGCCTTGATGTTCTCCCAAGCTTCTGCCATTCCCTTGCTCCAATAAATGTCATCGAAAAGCAGAACAGAATCGTTATGGCATTTTTCTAAGCACTGCTCGAAGTAGCGGATGGTTGGTTCTTTTTGGTGATTGCCGTCAATAAATGCCCAATCCAATTTTTCTATCGAATTTAGGAATGGTTTAAGCGTATCGTCAAAGTTTCCTTTTATGATTGTTGGATTGAACTTGGCCTTTTGGAATTGTTCGCGCGCAATCGATGCGGTATTCGGGCAACCTTCAAACGTGGTCAGTTTTCCGTTCGGGGTTCCGAGTGATTGATACAGGCTTCCGATTCCAAGTGAAGTTCCCAACTCAAGCATCGTTTCAGGTTGGAAATGTTTGGAAAGCCGAAAAAGCAACTCGCCCCATTTTCCTCCTTTGGCTGAGTTTTTAGCGATGTCGGCAATGTTGCGCTTGTTTGATCTGTTGACGGTTGAACCCGCTCCGAGGTCGGTTATTTCAATTTCATCCGTTCGGGCCAGTAACTGCTTTCGAATGGTTTCAACCGTTCTGAATTCCAAGAATTCGGTCTTGTCGTAAATGACAGAATCCAGCAATTCATACACGAATGGTGAGTGAATTCCGTGCCTATTTTTGGCCTTAGAAAGGTATTTTGCGTATTGCTTGGCTCGCCATAAATGGGACATCTGACGAAATTAGCGCTTAGGTAACAGTTTCAAACAACGAAGCAAGTAAGTTTGCTGAATACTACATCAATTTGAAACAACTATTTCTTGTATCGTTTTTCCTTTCGCCATTTTTTCTTTTCTCACAATCGATTACTTCAGGCCCAGTCGTAGGTGGGTTGACCTCGGAAACAGCTCGGATATATATTCGTACGGATGTGCCAACCGACTTTGATATTGAACTGGACACGCTGCCTGATTTTTCGACTTCGTTTACGGTTTCAGACAGCACACGTTCCAATCAATTTTCAACAGTAATTGCAAGAGTAGAAGGTTTACAACCGCTCAAAGAGTACTACTATCGATACCTCATAAACGGCCAACCACAGGATTCGGTTTACTCATTCACCTCTTTTCCAGAGGAAGGCAATGAGGGTCACTACAAAATTGCTGTAGGTTCATGTAATTACTTTGAGAATTTTCCGCTTTTCGGACATATTAAGGCTTTTGACCCTATGCTATTTATTCATTTAGGGGATTGGCGCTATGCTCCAAGCACATATGGATGGGATTACAATTTGTATCCTGATCGGATTGCTGATGCATTTTCCTTTCGCTATGATGATGCTAATATGAGTGGATACATCTTAAACGGCATGGCAATCGATTATGTATATGACGATGCCTATTGCCATAATGGTAATCAAGGAGCAACGTATCCTCAGACGAATATTCTTTATCCTAACACTGATTCGACAATTTATCAGCTCACCACGATAGAGTTTGATGAAGGGGTAATTCCTGGTGCCATCAAAGGGTATTTTGATCACTTTCCAGGATATGAGGCAGTAGATACTTCTATAGGCATTCACCACTCATTCAAACTAGGGAATATCGAATTCTTCATGTTGGATCTGAGAAACTCAGCCACCCCACAGAACGACCCATTCGTTTACGATTCCGAAACGAACACGTACACGTTTGAACCCGCACCAGATCATTCTCTAATGAGTGAAGGACAACGCAACTGGTTATTAAATGGTTTGCAGAATTCAACAGCTGACTGGAAAATTATTGGTAGTAGCGTCATGTTCAATAAACGGTTTGTTCAGTTCAGAGAGATTGCCTTGTCAATCTCAGCAATCGTCCCGGCACTTATTGATTACGCTTCTAGTTTGTCCTATCTATGGAATGCGTATCCCGCGGATCAAGAAGCACTTCTGGATTTTGTGGATGACAATAACATTAAGGATGTGATTGTGATATCTGGCGATAGTCATAGCTCCATGGTTGATGATGGAACGAACGCGGGTTTTCCTGAACTAAGTGCAAGTGGGCTGACCTCAGAAGATGAAGGTTATCTAAACCATTCACTGGATTCCGTAATTGACCTTTTAGGCTACACCTATGGAACCATTGATTCTCTGTGGAATGGCGGTGGAAACGGGGTTGACAACGAGAACTTTTCAGATAGCTACGGCACCATGGAGTTCGTGGGGAAAGATCACGTACGATTATGCGCAATGGATGAGTTGGGACAGGAAATGGGCTGTATCCTAGTCTATCATTCCAGTAATCCCCTAGGGATTCGTTCAGAAATTCAATCTTCAAGGGAACGGCTTTTTGTGGCATTCCCAAACCCAACAAAAGATGAACTAAGAATTGACTTTAAGAATGATTACCAACCCACCAGAAAAGCTACGCTGCAACTCAATTCAATGGATGGGAAATTAACCCAAGAATGGGCTAATCACCAAATCCAGAACAGAATGTCGATAAGTCTAAATGGGCTAGCTATAGGAAACTACACGCTCACCTTTACTGATGACGGTACAACAGACACTCGAAAAATCGTGGTTAGCGATTAAGCCTTCGGCATATGTACATCCAATTGTGGGAAAGGAATGGTAATGTTGGCAGCATCCAAAGCTTCTTTTCCAGCTTCGAACACGTCAAAATAAACTGCCCAATAATCCGCTGGGTCGCAATATGGACGAATCGCAAGATTGATTGAGTTATCTCCTAATACAACAACTCCCACAAACGGGGCAGGGTCTTGCATCACTTTAGGATGAGCGTTCATCACGTTCATCAGTGCTTCTCGCGCCTTTTTGATGTCCGAATTGTAAGAAATTCCCATTTTCTAATCAACATGAATTTTACCTTCGGTAGCATAGTTTGTAATGTTACGGTTGGAGATTGCACCGTTCGGAATAATAACCGTCTTACTTTCTGGTGTGCTCAAAATGGTTACGAAAATCTGAATCTCTTTTACAGTTCCAAGATGACCTTGCGCCTCAATCAAGTCGCCAACCTTATATGGTTTGAAAATGAGGATGAGAACTCCTCCTGCAAAGTTTGCAAGCGTTCCGCTAAGTGCCATACCAATGGCCAAACTGGCGGCTCCAAGAATGGCAACAAACGATGTTGTTTCTATGCCTAAAGTGCCTAACGCAGTAATTACAACCAAGATTTTGAGCACAATGCCAATCATGCTTCCAAGGAAACTTTGAAGAGCGGCATCAAACTTTCGGGCAGCCATTAGTTTTTGTGCAGCTCTAGAAACTGTCCCAGCAAGCCATAGTCCGATAACAAGAATAAGAATGCCAACGGCCAGTTTTTGTCCGTATTCAAATAAAACATTGGTGTGTAATCTGTTCCTCCGTATCCTAATAGTTCTTCCATAAATTGTTTGTTTGTGATTGAGCGGCAAAGGAAATAAATCGTACAAACTAGCTTTGGTGAAGCGGAAAATGCAAAATGTAGATGCATTTTTTAAGAGCGTTCTAAATAGTTGATTAAGTGCTGTACCTTGTCAATTTATTTACCCATGATAAGCAACATAAACTTCGGTAAAGCTCGTCTATCGTCATTACCCACGATATGAACTCCGTGATTGAAATAGGCGAGAACATCCAGTTCATCTACGAAGGTCAGAATTGGTGGCAGGGTTCAAAAGAGGAAATCCACTGTACCGAAAATCAGGAGGTGGTCGATTTTGTTTACGCTTCTAAGTTTATGGAGATGGTGCGGGCAGATTTGGCGAAGTGATTTTCTGCAGTTTCGAGACCTAACAGGTTTTGAAAACCTGTTAGGTCTTGGCAACAAAGAAGGGCAGCCAATTGGCCGCCCTTTTTAATTCTAAAATCAACAACCAACCGTACACTTTTTTCGATATTTTTGATACCATGATTATCGACCAGCGACCAGCGACCAGCGACCAGCGACCAGCGACCAGCGTTTAGGCGTTAAAATGCCCGTGCAATTTGCACGCAGAGCAGCTTCATACATCCTCCACGGACTTTCAGCAATTACCCCCGAAACCCGCCAATACTACGCCTACTTTATTGTAAACGATGAGCAGGTAGGAAGCCAAATCCATGTGATAAGTGTGAAAATCTAATCGAACAAATGAATCCAAAGAGGCCTCCGAGGTCTTTGGCAATAAATAAACAGCGCAAGCCGAAAAGCTGATGATAGAGTAGGCGAACTTTAATAAAATCAGTAAAAATGAAAAACCAATTTTTCCTATTGACCATTTGCTTCGCGTTGTTTGGATTATCGGCCTGTGATAAGGAAGATACTAATGGCGATGACTTGACCACCGACATTATTGGACACTACACCAATGCAGGAACCAATACTGACATTGTAGTGAACAAGGTGGATGATACAACTGTTTCCATCGCACTGACAACTGGCAGCGGTTCAGGGTACCTCTCAGTGGCCTTTCCTGATGTAGACATGACTTCAGCCACGGCTTTTACGCTGAACACAGTCACGGGTAGCGACTGCGGGGGAACGGCTACGTATAGCGGAACTGGAACATCCTCCAATGGCAATATATCGCTCTTTATAACCATAGTTAACACTGGAGGGGGTTGTGATGGTACGTTCACACGGAGTGTATCAGCCTCCAAGTAAAGGATATTGATTGCATTACGTTAAGCTTTAGCGATCAAAAACCAAAAAGGGCGGCTCTGCAATTGCAGAGCCGCCCTTTTTGGTTTTTCGGTTTCCCGTTTATCTTATTTCAAGATCTCCATTTTCTTAGCAAGTCTCTTTCCATCTGCTTCGATAGCGTAGATGTAAGAACCTGAAGCCAATGTTCCAGCAGGAACATTCAAGTTGTACGTTCCGCTTGCTTTTGCTCCTTGAGAAGCAGAGAAAGCAACTTGCCCGTTCAATGTGTAGATGCTAACAGTTACGTTCTTAACAGATGTTTCTACACCATACTGAATAGTTACGTTATCGCTAGTAAGAGCTGGATTTGGGAATGTTGTCATCTTCACACCATTGAAGAAACCTTGCTCTTCAATGCCAACTCCGATTTCTGCAACAACTGCAAAAATGGCAAGGTTAACATCCAATCCTCCTTGAAGAAGAATGGTTGATTTTGCCCAAAGTGTTTGTGCAGAAGGTGCAGTTGGTGTAAGTGCAATTCTTGTGAAAGTGTAGTCACCGTCAGAATCTCCATCAGCATCAGCCATAAGAACCAATGTGTCAGCTGGAGTTCCGTAAAGTGGAGCAATGCTAAGACCGATTGCGAAGTCAGAAGGAGTCTCAGCTTCAGTTGTAAAGTCAACCCAAGTAACATTTGGGAATACCGTGTCTGCATCTGTAAAAGCTACGTTAGCAGTAGCCAAAACGGTTGCTGCAGGACCAGGAGCATCAGGGGCAGTTGAGGCAGCAGAACCAAGAGCCCTATTGTTGGCGATGTTGTAAAGATTGGCCTTAGCTGCAGCTGGGCTTCCACTTGCATTCATTTTCGCACCGAAAATAAATCCAGCTCCGATAACAGTATAAGGATCGTTTACGATGAAACCACGTGCGTACTCCAAGTTATATTGTGTTCCTTGTGGGTCAGCAAGTACACTTGTTCCGAATACGTATCCGCTATTAGAGCTATACAGAATGAGTGACGCACCTAAGTCGTCAAATCCCAACGTATCAGTTGGGGTTGCAGCTGCGCTGCTGTTAACTGGGAATGTAACTTCTCTTGCAACCTCTGAAGTAACTGTTTGCTGCATGATTGTTTGTTCTTGCAGAGACTGAGCGAAAGCAGCAGTCGATACAGCCAAAACTGTAATTGATAAGTAGATTTTTTTCATTATTAAATTGTTAAAGGATTTGTTTGAAGCGTGAAAATAAATATTCTATCACAGAATGACGGTTAACGGCAAATTTTAGGCTTGCATTTTTTTCCAAAGCAGGTCTTTCAGTTCTTGAATTCCTTTCTGAGTGAGGGAAGAAATGTAAACAACAGGTATGTCAACTTTGACAGATGCTTTCAGTTCAGTTTCAAGTTCTTCGTCTAGCATGTCGCATTTTGTTACTGCCAGAACTCTTCCTTTATCAAGCAGTTCGGGGTTGTACTGCGTGATTTCGTTCAGGAGAATTTCATATTCCTTATTGATATCATCCGCATCAGCCGGAACCATAAATAGAAGGATTGAATTCCGTTCTATATGACGAAGAAAACGCAAGCCCAAACCTTTGCCTTCATGAGCACCTTCTATGATTCCTGGAATATCAGCCATCACAAAGGAGTGATTGCCACGGTGGTCAACGATGCCTAGGTTGGGAACCAAAGTTGTAAACGGATAGTTTGCAATTTCCGGTTTTGCTGCCGAAACAACCGATAATAGGGTTGATTTTCCGGCATTCGGAAACCCAACCAAACCTACATCGGCCAGAACTTTCAGTTCAAGAATTTTCCATTCTTCTTTTCCCGGTTCGCCTGGTTGTGCATAACGTGGCGTTTGGTTGGTAGGAGATTTAAAGTGTGTGTTTCCGTAACCGCCTTTTCCGCCTGGGGTGAGAATGACACGTTGACCCTCTTCGGTTATCTCAAACAAAACTTCTTCCGTTTCGGCATCTTTCACCACCGTTCCCAACGGAACTTGAATTATTTCATCTTTTCCTTGTGCTCCCGTTGCTTCCGATTTTCCTCCGCCTTTTCCTTCGCTTGCAATAATGTGCTTCTTGTATCGCAGGTGGAGCAGCGTCCAAAGCTGTGTATTTCCTTCAATGATGATATGTCCGCCTCTTCCGCCATCGCCACCATCGGGTCCGCCTTCGGTAATGGCACGCGAACGGAACAAGTGTTTTGATCCAGCACCGCCCTTGCCACTACGGCAGCAAATCTTAACGTGGTCTATAAAGTTGGTTTTCATTGTGTTGTTGGCGTTTGATGCATCAAACCATTACATTGTGTTGGCGCTTGATGCATCAAGCCCCTACTACTTCGCAGATGCGGCCAAAAATCTCCTCAATAGAACCAATTCCATCTACCAAACGGAGTTTTCCCTGGGCTTTATAGAAATCTGCAACCGGAGCCGTTTGTCTATTGTAGTTGGCAATTCGGTTTATAATGATTTCTGGGTCTGCATCATCCGCTCGGCCCGAAATTTCCGCTCGTTTTAATAAGCGTGTTTTCAATTCCTCTTCAGGAACTTTGAGTGCAATCATCATGGAAATGGAATCACCTTTGGTGGCAAGAAACTTGTCTAAAGACTCTGCTTGTGCGTTGGTTCTTGGAAATCCATCATAGATTACACCTTTTGCATTGGGGTGTTTCAACACTTCGTTTTCCAAAATTTTGATGGTCACATCATCAGGAACGAGATCTCCCTTATCCGAATAACTCTTGGCCAATTTGGCAAGATCTGAGTTTGGGTCTAGCGCACGAAAAACATCTCCTGTAGAAATATGCACCAAGCCATAGTGGCTTATCAACTTCTCAGATTGTGTTCCTTTTCCGGCTCCGGGAGGGCCGAATAATACTAAGTTTAACATAGTCTATATATTTGGTCTGATTTGGTAAATAGATGGAAGATTGCGTCCAAGACCATCATAGTCTAGCCCGTAACCAACCACAAATCTGTCTGGTATTTCAATGCCTACAAAGTCAACTAAATAGTTGCCCTTAAAAGCATCGGGTTTGAATAAAAGTGTGCAAATGCTAACCGAATTTGCCCCCGCATCTTTCATCTGTTGTTTAATCTCGCCCATGGTGTTTCCTGTGTCCACAATATCCTCCACAAGGATGATGTCACGTCCTGCAACGTTTGTTCCTATAGGCATCATTTCTTTCACTTCGCCAGTACTAGCGGTTCCGCGATAAGAACTTACGCGCAAAAAGCTGATTTCGCATTCAACATTTACCTTCTTAATAAGGTCGGATGCAAACATGAACGCACCGTTCAATATCACCACGAAAAGAGGCGATTTTCCAGCGTATTTTTCGTTGATTTTGATGGAAACATTATCCACAATCTTGCCTATCTCAGCTTCTGAGAGATAGGGCATAAATTCGAGATCGTGGAGTTTTATAATATCTGCCATGAATAAGGCGTGCAAATGTAATCAGCAATCTTCAATGGGTAAAACCTCGGAACGGCTACTTTTGCGGCATGAGTTATAAACCAAAAAACAAGCTCGGAATTCTTGGAGGTGGCCAGTTGGGCCGCATGCTCATTCAAGAAACAATCAATTTAGATATTGATGTTCATGTTTTGGATCCAGATCCAGACGCACCTTGCCGAGATATTGCGCATGCTTTTACCAACGGAAGTTTCAAAGATTACGACACCGTTTTGGCCTTCGGAAAAGGAATGGACGTGCTGACCATTGAGATTGAACACGTGAATGTGGACGCGCTGGTAGCGTTGGAAAAGCAAGGTGTGAAAGTGTATCCGCAGTCGAATGTTATCCGATTAATACAGGATAAAGGCGCACAGAAAGAATTTTATGCGGAGAATGGAATTCCAACAGCCGAATATCGTTTGATTGGTGAGAATGAAATTAAAAACCACACCGATTTTTTTCCTGTTTTTCAAAAGTTGAGAACAGGTGGATATGATGGAAAAGGAGTGCAATCGCTGAAATCGGCTGATGATATTTCGAAAGCATTTTCAGAACCTTCCGTACTTGAAAAAGCGGTTAACCTTGAAAAAGAATTATCGGTGATTGTGGCTAGAAATGCTTCTGGCCAAGTTAAGACTTTCCCCACTGTTGAGTTGGAATTCAACCCCATAGCCAATTTGGTGGAGTTCCTTTTTAGCCCAGCAAACGTGAGCGATGAAGTGGAGAAAGTCTCTCAGGAAATTGCAAAAACGATTGCTGAGAAATTGGAAATAGTAGGTCTTTTGGCTGTAGAACTTTTTCTCGATAAAGAAGGAAATGTGTTGGTGAACGAGATTGCTCCGCGTCCACACAATAGTGGACATCAAAGCATTGAAGGTAATTACACGTCACAGTTCATGCAGCACGTTCGCGCCATTCTCAATATCAGCCTCGGAAACACCGAAATTGTGAAGCCATCTGTAATGGTCAATCTGCTTGGTGAAGATGGTTTTTCAGGCGAAGCCAAATACGAAGGGCTGGAAGCCGTACTTGCCCTAAAAGGCGTGAATGTGCACCTTTATGGCAAGCGGTTTACGAAGCCGTACCGAAAAATGGGCCACGTTACCGTAATTGCAGAAACAATGGATGAGGCGAAAAGCACCGCCAAAAAAGTGCAACAAACCTTGAAAGTGAAAGCATGAGCAACGCACTAGTTGGTATAATCATGGGCAGCAGTTCTGATCTGAAAGTGATGAAAGATGCTGCTGATGTTTTGAAAGAACTCGGAATTGAGTTTGAAATGACGGTTGTTTCTGCTCACCGAACTCCAGAACTCATGTTCGAATATGCTAAAGGTGCTGCCGACCGCGGACTAAAAGTCATTATTGCTGGCGCTGGTGGTGCAGCACATCTTCCTGGAATGGTGGCTTCCCTCACACCACTTCCCGTTATCGGTGTTCCAGTAAAAAGTTCCAATTCCATTGATGGTTGGGACAGCATCCTATCCATACTTCAAATGCCGAATGGTGTTCCTGTTGCAACTGTTGCGCTAAATGCCGCTAAGAATGCTGGGATTTTGGCAACACAGATTATTGGTTCATCTGATAAAGTTGTTCTTCAACGAATGATTGAATACAAGGAAAGTATGAAAGCGAAGGTGATGGATAGCAAAGATGAAGTGGAAGGGTATTCTGCTTAACCCAATTTTAACCTTTCAGATAAACCATTAGTTGTAAATTCGGCAGTGTCAACTTGTTGCATGAATCGACTTCTATTCGCTGCTTTTACTCTTGTTTTCTGCGCCTCGGTAAACGGCCAAACAAGTGATTTTCCCGTTGGAGCACGCTCTGCCGGAATGGCAAATGCAAGTGTAGCTCTAACCGATATTTGGGCCGTTCATCACAATCAGGCAGCTTTGGTCGGATTGGAACAGGCGGGAGTGGCGGCCTATTACGAGAATCGGTTTCTACTTTCAGATATCAATCTACAGGCAGCAACAGCAGTTCTTCCAACACCAAAAGTGGGTGTTTTTGGTATCAGTTATTCTCGTTTTGGAAACAAACTTTACAACCAAAGCCGCTACGGATTAGCGTATGGAAAAAAGCTTTTCAATTTCCTTTCGGTTGGCTTGCAGCTGAGTTATTTGAATACAGCCATTGCCGAAAATTATGGTAGCCGACACAGTTTTATTGCCGAAATTGGGCTGCTTTCTCAGGTAACACCAAAATTTCGGGTCGGATTTCATGCCTTCAACCTAACTAGAACCAAGCTTGCAGATGGCTATGACGAACGGGTTCCAATGAATTTCCGTTTGGGCGCGCTGTATGATTTCTCTAAAAAGGTGAAAGTGGCGATTGAAGCCGAAAAAGACCTTGAGCTTCCAGCCGTTTTTAAAATGGGAATTGAGTATTTCCCTGCGGATATTTTCGCCATCCGCGTTGGGGTTGGAACCGCTCCTTTCCGTGCCGATTTTGGCCTTGGTCTGCGCTTGAAGTTTCTTCATTTCGATATTGCTGGTTCCATTCATCCCGTTCTTGGATTCTCGCCCAAAGCTTCGTTGTCCTATCGGTTCAATGTCTTTGCTAAAAAGTGAAAACCTTTCTTAGATATAGCTTTACGTTTATGCTCCTCTTCGGGAGCATTTTTGCCTATGCTCAAAAAGAGGCCAATCAGGAAAACTTGATTCAAAGAAGGATTGAGACCATTGCAGAACAGCTAGGTGAAGGCGATGAAGGTCAGGATTTTAACACCCTCTTGGATGAGCTACTCTATTTCTCGGAGCATCCGATAAACATCAATAATACAACCGCGAATGAACTGGCGCAGTTGCCAATGTTGGATGACATTGCCATTGCAAACCTAATGTCTCACATTAGTGTCAACGGCAAACTCCTCAACGTCTATGAGTTGCAGGGAGTAAATGGTTTCACCATTCCGCTAATCCGTCAGATCGAACCGTTTATCAAAGTCTCCGATAATCCGGATGCCACTTCTTTTTCGTTCAAAGAAATGATGAAGGAGGGCACGCATGAATTGGTACTACGCTATCAACAGGTGCTCAATGCACAAGAAGGTTATTCCGATATTGAAGACAGCGTTTTGGCTGCCAGTCCGAACAAACGCTACTTGGGCGATCCACAGAAATACTACGCACGCTACCGTTTTAAGTATTCCAACAAGGTTAGTTGGGGATTGACCATGGAAAAAGATGCTGGCGAGCAGTTCTTTAAAGGCACCATGAAACAAGGCTTCGATTTTTATTCCGGACACCTGTTTGTAGCCAATATGGGGGTTTTAAAAGCCGCTGTGCTAGGCGATTTTCAAGCGCAGTTTGGTCAGGGTTTGGTTTTTTGGAGCGGATTGGCCTTCGGGAAATCCTCTGATGGTGTTAGCATTAAACGGAATGCGCAAGGCTTGCGACCGTATGTTTCTGTGGATGAAAACCGTTTTTTGCGCGGTGGAGGAACGACCCTCCAATTTGGCAAATTTGAAGTTACGGCCTTTGGTTCTTACAAATTGATGGATGCAAATGTTTCCACAACCACAGACACACTTACCGAGCAGGAGGAAACCATCAGCTCCATTTTCAGCAGCGGTTTTCACCGCACACCCGGTGAGTTGCAAGACCGCCAATCTATTTCTGAAGCCATTTATGGCGGAAACGTAAGCTACAAAAGCAGACGGCTTTCCATCGGAATTACCGCTGTGGGCTATCAATTTTCAAAAAGCCTCCAGCGTACCGATGCTCTTTACAACATACACGAATTTGTAGGAAAGCAGAACAGCAACTACGGCTTAGATTATAGTTATATCTGGAAGAATTTTCACTTTTTTGGCGAGTTTGCCCTCAGCCAAAACCTAGGTTTTGCCACCACAAATGGCGTGTTTATGACCATCGATCCGCGCGTTACCATCACCGCCATGGTGCGCCATTTACAACCCAAATACCAAGCGCTTTATGCCAATGCCGTTACCGAAAATTCGCGCATGAACAACGAAACCGGCTACTATCTTGGCTTCAACATCAATCCCTTCAAACATTGGTTTCTCAACGGGTTCTTCGACATTTTCAGGTTTCCATGGTTGCGCAATCAAGTCAACGGCCCATCTTTTGGCTACGAAACCATCGGGCAACTCATTTATCGACCATCAAAAACGCTCGAAATATATTTTCGATTCCGGCAAAAAGACAGGGAGATAACAGAATCTGCCGCCTTCAGGGAAGCCCCCATCCGAGGTCTCGAAAGTGAAAAACGCACGTATTATCGCCTCGGCCTCTCTTACACATTCAATAAAACCGTCAACCTCAAAAGTCGAGTCGAATATTCGCGCTACAGACGTGGCAATCAGGAGGTAGAGCAAGGCTTCATCATTTATCAGGATTTCAATTTCAAACCGCTCAGTTTTCCGCTGTCCTTCACCGCGCGTCTCGCCTATTTCGACACCGAAACCTACAATGCCAGAATTTACGCGTATGAGAGCGATGTACTCTATGCCTACTCATTCCCTGCTTACTATTATCGAGGCATGAAAGCCTACCTCGTGCTTAGGTACAGCATTCACAAGAACATAGATGTCTGGTTTCGGGTGGCCAATCTGTTCTACAGCAACCGCGACCAAATCGGCTCTGGCCTCGAAGCAATTAACGGCAAAAGCAGAACAGACATTAAATTTCAAGTTCGATTCCAGTTTTGATTTGTTTGGGTTTGGGCGTGCCCCCGAAAAAAATCGGGGTCGGGTCGTCCGCTATATCTTTTTCCTTCCTCGTTTCGGCTTCGCTCAACGAAGAAGGAAAAAGGATGCCGCTTCCATCCCTCACGCAGATATCTGAAAACATCTGCCAAACTGACAGATTCGTATTTATTTAAATACCTTTGCGCTCCAATTTTTTGAGATGCGGAACGAAGATATTTTAGTAAAAGACATAGACGAAACCAGACAAGGCGAGGCGCTTGAAATGGTAGCCAAAGGAGGCACCGGCAAGAAACTCTACATAGAATCTTATGGCTGCGCCATGAATTTTTCGGACAGCGAGATTGTGGCTTCCGTCCTTATCAACGAAGGTTTTGAAACCACCAAAGTGATGGAAGAGGCCGATGTCATTTTCGTCAATACCTGCGCCATTCGCGACAATGCAGAAGTGCGTGTTCGAGGCCGATTAAACATCTTTCGCAAAGCGAAAAAGAACAATCCAGATATAATCATTGGTGTGATGGGCTGCATGGCAGAACGTCTCAAAACCAAATTGCTCGAAGAAGAAAAACTGGTTGATATCGTAGTCGGACCAGACAGCTATCGCGATTTGCCAAACTTGGTTCGCGTAGCAGAATCAGGTCAGAAAGCCGTCAACGTATTACTTTCCAGAGAAGAAACATACGCAGACATCAGCCCAGTTCGATTAGGCGGAAATGGTGTAAGTGCGTTCGTTTCCATCACCCGTGGTTGCGACAACATGTGCAGCTTCTGCGTGGTCCCATTCACAAGAGGAAGAGAACGTAGCCGAGATCCAGAATCAATTGTTGCCGAATGCACGCAATTGCTTGCAGACGGCTATAAAGAAGTAACGCTTCTTGGTCAGAACGTAGATAGTTACCTCTGGGGCGGAGGTGGCCTCAAAAAAGACATCATCGCCCGTGGCGATTTGTCAGGAACGTTGAGTTTTGCTGAGTTGCTGATTAAGGTAGCGAAGATCAGTCCTGAATTGCGCGTTCGATTTTCCACATCTCATCCAAAAGACATGCTTGATGATGTGCTGTATGCCATGGCCGAGCACGAGAACATTTGTAGCTACATTCATTTACCAGTTCAATCAGGCAGCACACGCTTGTTAGAATTAATGAACCGTGGCTACAGTCGCGAATGGTATTTCGAACGCATGGCCAAAATCAAAGAGATTGTTCCAGATTGCGGACTTTCTACAGACATCATAACAGGTTTCTGCACCGAAACAGAGCAAGACCATCAAGACACATTGAGTTTGATGAAGCAGGTCGGCTACGATTTCGCCTACATGTTCAAATATTCGGAGCGACCAGGTACCGCAGCCGCCAAGAAAATGGAGGACGACATTCCAGAAGAAATAAAGCAAAGACGCTTGGCCGAGGTCATAGTAGTTCAAGCAAAAAGCTCGCACGAAAGCAACAAGAAAGACCTTGGAAAAACCTTTCAGGTGTTGGTTGAAGGAACCTCCAAAAAATCGGAAGACATGTTGCAGGGAAGAAATCCGCAAAACAAGGTGGTCGTATTCCCGAAGGAGAATTACAAAAAAGGAGACTATGTGAATGTTTTCGTGAACGATTGCACATCGGCCACACTTTTGGGAACAGCAACCATCAAACCAACCAAAACCTACTAGGTTTAATGACTCTCAATTGAATCCGAATCTTTACATAATAGCAGGTTGCAACGGTGCGGGAAAAACCAACGCATCCATGACGCTTTTGCCAGAAATTTTGGGTTGCGATGAGTTTGTAAATGCCTATGGAATTGCCAAAGGAATTTCGCCTTTCAAACCCGAAAAAGTGGCTTTTGAAGCAGGTAGAATTATGCTGAATCGAATAGATGAGTTGATGAATTCAAAAGTGGATTTTGCCTTTGAAACCACGCTTGCCACAAAGAGTTATAAAAGTAAAGTGCTTAAAGCGCAGGAAATGGGCTACCACGTTACGCTGCTTTTCTTTTGGCTTCCCAGTCAGGAATTGGCCATTGAGCGTGTTGCCAAACGCGTGCAAGAAGGTGGGCATAATATTCCTGAAAATGTGATTAGAAGACGGTTACGTGAGGGGAATTGACAACCTGATGAATATCTATTTGGAAATTTGCGATGCAGTAATGATTGTTGACCATACGAACACTGATTTGGAAGTTATCGCGGAAGCAACAAAAGGAACTTCTTTGAATGTATTGAATGCTGAAAAGTGGAATAAATTGAAATCTTTTTGAGATGAAAAATGACACTACAAAAATGAGTGATAGCAAAAAGCGAATTGTAGAAGGTTTAGAACTTGCTGCAAGTCGCTTGTTGATTGAAAAGAGACGTTTATGACAAAACCTCGTTACCATGGTTGACGGGAAAGTTGTTGAACTGACAGTTGAAGAATACGAACAGATGAAAGCGGAAGGTAGAATCTAAAACCTCGGAGGTTTAGTGAACAGATAATATGACAGTTGACCAGATAAAACAGCGTTTCGGCATCATTGGGCATTCGCCATTGCTCAATCACGCCATCAACACGGCCATGCAAGTGGCACCAACCGATATTTCGGTGTTGGTGACGGGAGAAAGCGGAACGGGTAAGGAAGTGTTGCCGCAGATCATCCACCAGATGGGTTCGCGCAAGCACGGTTCTTACATTGCGGTGAACTGTGGTGCCATTCCCGAAGGAACAATTGATTCAGAACTTTTCGGCCACGAAAAAGGCTCGTTTACAGGAGCGCACGAAGCACGAAAAGGATATTTTGAAGTGGCAGACGGTGGCACCATCTTTTTGGATGAGGTTGCAGAACTGCCGATGTCAACACAAGTTCGTTTGCTGCGTGTGTTGGAAACGGGCGAATTCATCAAGGTAGGTTCTTCCAAACCATTGAAAACCAATGTGAGAATTGTTGCGGCAACCAACGTCAACATTCCAGAGGCCATCAACAAAGGGAAATTCCGAGAAGACCTTTATTATCGATTGAATACAGTACCCATCAATATTCCTTCCTTACGCGATAGACAGGATGATATTCCGTTGCTATTCAGAAAATTTGCGGGCGATTTTGCTGAGAAATACCGAATGCCAAATGTCCGTTTGACGGAGGAGGCACGCATCATGCTGATGAATTACCGTTGGCCAGGAAACATCCGTCAGTTGCGGAACATTACCGAACAGATTTCCATTATTGAAAAGGAGCGTGACATTGATGTGGAGGTTCTGCGCAATTATCTTCCTGACCACGGAAAAACCAATCTTCCTGCTGTAAGGACTGCTTCAAGCCCTTCTGGAAATGGAGACGAACGCACAGATTTTTCTGAGCGAGAATTGATGTACAAAGTGCTGTTTGACATGAAACGCGACATCAACGATCTCAAAAAGTTAGTTCTTGATGTGGTTTCTGGTCAGAATGATGATGATTTGAGAGAAGATCACGCATCAACCCTTAGGAGATTGCATCAGGATGTTGCCCCTGCTGCTGCTTCCGATTTTGGCTCAAGTGTGCATGAAGTGCATGTGCATCGTGCGGGAGAACAGCGCTACGAAGAACACGAAGAGGTGGAAGAATCACTTTCTCTTGCCGACCGTGAAATAGAATTAATCAAAAAGGCGTTGGAGAAAAATCGTGGGAAAAGAAAGGCCGCTTCGCAAGAACTTGGCATTTCCGAACGAACGCTTTACAGAAAGATTAAGGAGTACAATTTAGACTAGATGTCATATTTCAGATTTCAGATTTCAGATTTTCACCTTCGGAATTGGATGTTACGCTCCTTCCTTCTGATGTCTGCCATCTGGTATCTGACATCTCTAAGCAGTTGCGGAACTTACTCTTTCACAGGAGCCAGCATCTCCCCAGAAGTGAAGTCCGTGAGCATCGATTTCTTTCCATCCTACGCGCCATTAGCTCCAGCAAATATGCCACAGGCGTTTACAGAATCGCTTCGCGATTTGTTTGTCAGTAGAACTAACTTAGACCTTATTACCAAAAATGGAGATATACATTTTGAGGGATACATTTCTGGATACCGTACAATTCCAGTGGCAATTCAGGGAAATGAAACGGCAGCAAGAAATAGACTAACAATTGATGTTAATGTGACTTACGCGAATGTAAAAGACGAAACGAAGAGTTTCGAGAAATCGTTTTCACGCTTCGCGGATTTTGATGCAACGCAGAATTTGACCGATGTAGAACAAGGATTGATTGAAGAAATTAACGAGCTGCTTGTTCTCGATATTTTCAACGAGGCGGTTGTCAATTGGTAGTGAAATCGATTCAGACTGATGAATAGAAATTTTTATAGCCACAGAAACACGGAATACACAGAAAAAATATTCTGTGATTCTCCTGTGAAAATCTGTGTTTCTGTGGCTATAACTTGTCATTACATATAGAAATGACCCAAAATCAATTCTATAACTGGCTGGAGAATCCGTCAACGATGGATGCGGTAAGTATTCCGCAGCTTCGCGAGGTCATTCAGCGTTATCCGTATTTCCAAGCGGCACAAATAATGCTTGCCAAAAACCTCAAAGCGGAAAACCATATTGACCAATTGAACCAGTTGCAATTGGCCGCTGTCATGGCTCCAGACAGAAAGCTATTTCACGATTATCTCCACGATAAAAAGAAAGCGCAACCGAAAGTTGTGGAATTGGTTGATGAAGAGACCGTTAAGCAAACGGAAGAACCAATTATTGAACGGAAAGAGTCAACATTAAAAGCGGTTTCCGAAACACAACCAAAAATTGTAGAAATAGAACGCCATTCGCTTTATGATTTGATTCCTGAACCGATTGTCTATCAATTGGAAAAAGCCGATTTACCAGAACTTCCATCCAAACAAGTAGAAGAAAAGGAAGAAGCGGCTGAACCTGAAGAACTCAGCTTTAGCCAATGGTTGGAGTACACGAAATCGGGGAAATCAGATTCAAACACACCAGATATTGAGGAGCCGAAAAGGAAAAAGCGGCCACCATCACATAGTAATATTGAACTCATAGACCATTTTCTGTCGCAGCAATCTGCTAGACCGAAAAAGCGTGCGGAATTCTTCAATCCGCAGAAAGCCGGAGCCAAAAGCCTGGAAGCGGATTTCACCGTTGTTTCCGAAACATTAGCCAACATTTATTTCCTACAAGAGAAGTTTGAATTGGCCAAACAATCATACCAAGCACTTCGCTTGAAATATCCAGAGAAAAGCACTTACTTTGCCGCCCGTTTAAAGGAAATAGACGAAAAACAGAATTCAGAATAAAATGTACACACTCATTATCATATTAATTATTGCTGTTTGCGTTCTTCTTGTAGGAGTTGTAATGGTTCAGAACAGCAAAGGCGGAGGTTTAGCTTCCGATTTTTCTTCATCAAACCAGATTATCGGTGTTAAACGCACTGGCGATTTCTTGGAAAAAGCAACGTGGTATCTCACCATCTCACTTATCGTTCTTACTCTTGGCTCTAATTTCTTCATCGATAGAGGAGAAGTAGTGCAGGAAGAATCTGCTATTCAGGAGCAGATTGATAATGCGGCTTTGCCTGCACAGGGCTTAGACGAAGCTCCAGCAGCGGAATAGTCATAAAATCAAAAGGCTTTAAAATGTCAGGATGTCACTTCATCCTGACATTTTTTTTGCCCTCACGCCATCATTTCAGCCCTATTGTCTGCATTTGAGCCATGGCACAAAATGTGAGAAGAAGCGAAGGTGGTTCAAATTTAAAATCATCAATCATAAAATCTAAAATCAAACATGGGAGCTATAAAAATTAAACCATTGGCAGATAGAGTAGTAGTTGAAGCTGCTAAGGCCGAAGAAAAAACAGCTTCAGGAATTTACATTCCGGACACGGCAAAAGAAAAGCCACAGAAGGGGAAAGTGGTTGCTGTAGGAGATGGTAAAAAAGACGAACCAATGACCGTTAAGGTTGGCGATACTGTGCTTTACGGCAAGTATTCTGGTACGGAAATCAATGTTGACGGAACAGACGTGCTCATCATGCGTGAGTCTGACATATTCGCAATTGTTTAATCACTAAACGAAAAAAATTAAAACAAAATGGCAAAGCAAATATTGTTTGATCTGGACGCAAGAGACAGATTGAAAAAAGGCGTTGACGCGCTGGCAAATGCAGTAAAAGTTACGTTGGGACCAAAAGGACGGAACGTAATTATTGACAAGAAATTCGGTGCTCCACAGATTACCAAAGATGGTGTTACTGTGGCAAAAGAAATCGAGTTGAAAGACCCGGTTGAGAACATGGGTGCGCAAATGGTGAAGGAAGTTGCTTCTAGAACCAATGACGTGGCAGGTGACGGAACAACAACCGCTACAGTTCTTGCTCAGGCAATCGTAACAACAGGTTTGAAGAACGTTGCAGCTGGAGCAAATCCAATGGATTTGAAAAGAGGTATCGACAAAGCAGTTGAGGCTGTTGTTGCTGAACTTCATAAAATGTCAAAATCGGTTGGAGATGACAACGCGATGATTGAGCAAGTAGCTTCAATTTCTTCGAACAGCGATGCAACTATCGGAAAGCTGATTGCTGAGGCGATGGCGAAAGTTGGAAAGGAAGGTGTGATTACCGTTGAAGAGGCAAAAGGAACCGAAACAACTGTTGAAGTTGTGGAAGGAATGCAATTTGACAGAGGTTATCAGTCTCCATATTTCGTAACTGATGCAGAGAAAATGGAAGCCGTTCTTGAGAACCCTTACATCCTTATCCACGATAAGAAGATTAGCAACATGAAGGATATGCTTCCTGTGTTAGAGAAAGCTGCACAGAGCGGAAAACCATTGTTGATTATCTGCGAAGAAGTAGAAGGAGAGGCATTGGCTACGTTGGTAGTAAACAAAATCAGAGGATCACTGAAAGTTGCTGCTGTAAAGGCTCCAGGTTTCGGAGATAGAAGAAAAGCAATGTTGGAAGACCTTGCCATTCTTACTGGCGGAACTGTGATTAGCGAAGAAAAAGGTTTGAAGTTGGAAGATGCAACTTTAGCTGACCTTGGAACGGCTGAGAAAATCACCATCGACAAAGACAACACAACAATTGTAAACGGTGGTGGAGAAGCTGCTGGAATCAAAGCTCGTGTTGGTCAGATTAAAGCTCAAATTGAGTCAACAACTTCTGATTACGACAAAGAAAAACTTCAAGAGCGTTTGGCCAAATTGGCTGGAGGTGTAGCTGTCCTTTATGTAGGTGCTGCATCTGAGGTTGAAATGAAAGAGAAGAAAGACCGTGTGGATGATGCGCTTCATGCAACTCGCGCTGCTGTTGAAGAAGGAATCGTTCCGGGTGGTGGCGTTGCTTACCTCAGAACCATTGCTGCCATTGGCAAGATTAAGCCATTGAATGCGGATGAGAAAACAGGTATAGACATCGTTCTTCGTTCTATCGAAGAGCCATTGCGTCAAATCGTTGCAAACTCAGGTTTGGAAGGAAGCATCGTGGTTCAGAAAGTGAAAGAAGGAAAAGACGATTTCGGATATAATGCACGTACAGATGAGTACGGAAGCATGTACAAATTCGGAATTATTGACCCAACTAAAGTGAGCAGAGTTGCTCTTGAAAACGCTGCTTCTATTGCTGGCATGTTGCTGACCACCGAGTGTGTGTTGGCCGATGAGCCTGAAGAAGGTGGCGGTCACGGTATGCCTCCAGGAGGAATGGGCGGCATGGGTGGCATGATGTAAGCTTAAATTGCTGGTTATTTTAAAAGCCCTTCCGGAAACGGAAGGGCTTTTTTGTTTTTCAGAGAAACAGGTCGATTTATCCCAAGGTTCTCGAACGAGGGAATTGAAACGACAAGTTTACCGCTGCCCCATCATCAAACTCCTATCAACAACAGGAAGTTCAACGTGGGTCGGATGTTCCGCATCGTGATGGATCTCCCACGAACCTCCCTTCGGATAGAGGTTCTTGAAATTGTATGTGTCAACTCCCGCAAGGCGAATTTGAATTTTGTGACCTTTCTTGAACAGGTGCGAGGTTGGAAGCATTTCGAAGGATAGCAACTCCACTTTGGTTGTGTCCATCCATTCTGCATCCACTTTCAAATAGCTGTGATACGGAACCACATCTTTGTAATGAGGAGGCGTTTCGTGCAACTTTTTGTGAATGAATCGGAACTGTCCGTCCGTTACTTTCCACACATTTCCGTTCTCATCCACATCTTCTAAATAGGCAAAGACAGAACCATCCTGAGTAGAGCTTTTGATATGCAGATTAACCTGCGGATGTCCAGTAATCTCTAGGTCTTCGGTCAATTCTGCTAAGGTAAAAACAACTGTAATGCTGTCTTCGGCAGAAGAATTGGCATAGGTAACACCCGTGTGGTTTGTATCAAAGTTCCATCGGCAATCCTTTCCTATAGAATGAGTTGTGTCAACCGTGTAGGAGGTAAAACTTTCTACTTCTGCTGGGTTGCTCCAATAAGCCGTTTCGCTTCCACCGAGGTAAAGTTGTTTGTGTTGAGCTGGTATTGGCCAAACATTAGATGTCTTCCAAACATTTTCGCCCATCGTGTAATAATAGACCCGTGGTGATCTGTCAAGCCCATTGTCCATTCCTTTCAGGTGAAAATCGAAGAAGCGTACAATCTCCTTCACGTCATCGTGTTCAGAAGCTGTGGCCATGGTCGGACTAACATTTGCTCCGCCACCATGGTTCCAAGGCCCTAAACGAAGACGATTTCTTCCATCATCCAAATTGATAAACTGCCGAACGGCTGCGTGAGAAAAAGCTGCATCCCACCAACCGCTCCAAGAGTAAATTGCTGCTCCTGAACCTTTGATTTTATCAGCAAATTGATGTGGCGACATCACATCTTTTACACGGAAATCTCCATTCAATGTGAACTTATCATCCATAAATTCGGCTGTGCCGCCTTCTGTTCTGTGGTAATGATTGCAGGTGTGCTGACTCACAATATCTACCATGTCCTTCTTACTGTAGCCTTTCACGCGCTCCACACCATAGGAAAGTTTGGCGCCACGCGCATTTCTGCTTGGCGGAATGATGTTCTGATCGAGTGCTTCGCAGAAATCGCCATATTGGCTGATGAACTGATGGAAATAGATGCCACCTGGGGCCGAAACATCATCGTAAATATCCCAAAGCGAATAGGTGGGAACGATGGCTTTTAAGTTTGGATGCTGATTGTAAAGCGCATACAAAGCTGTGTTTCCGATATACGAAACGCCTGTGGCTCCAACATTACCATCGCACCATTCCTGCTCAACAATCCAATCAATCATATTTTTACTGTCCAGCACCTCGCGAATGTCGCACAGCGTGAGCGTCTTGTTTCCTTCAGATGCCCCGCTTCCGCGCACATCCACGGTCACCAATCCATAGCCGTATTTCGGAAATTCTAGCACTGGAAAATTGGCAGTGTGCGGTACAATATCTACAAGTCCAGAAAACGGCCATTTCAATCCAACGCCTCTCCAATAGCGTGTTTGAAAAAGGATAGCTGGCACTTTTTCTGCTTTCTTCAAACCTTTAGGTAGATAGACATTTACCGCCAACCGAATGCTGTCGTCCATCATTACATAATAGGACGTTTTCTTGTGTCCTTTATACTGCATTTCGCGCTCATAAACAGGCGCAGAAACTTCGTTTTTCGTGCTGTCTGATTCTGGGTTGGTATAAACGTGTGAGTAGCCAACGGTGCACAAGGCAACGCCAACCAGGGCAAGAATTAATTTTCGCATGATTTGAATTGGGGGCAACAAATATAGCCTCGGCATGTGCTTGATAAAAATCAAGCAGCTGTTATCGGTCGAATTTTATCAATTTGCGACATATTTAATGGGCAAACGGATTCTAATAGCACCTCTCGATTGGGGATTGGGACATGCAACGCGCTGCATCCCAATAATCCGTCATCTTTTAGATACTGGAAATGAGCCAATAATCGCAGCTTCTGGCCGCCCGCTGTTAGTGTTGCAGTCCGAATTTCCTGAAGTGGAAAGCCTGCAATTTGAGGGCTACAATATTTCTTATCCCGAAGGAAGCGGCATGGTTTGGAAAATGTTTCAATCAACGCCTCACATTCTGAGAAGGATAAAAGAAGAACACTCGGAATTGAATGAAATGATTGCCAGTCTTAAACTCGATGGGGTTATTTCTGATAATCGTTTTGGACTTTATTCTGATAAGATTCCATGTGTGTATATGACGCATCAAGTAATGATAAAAGCGCCATTCTTGGAGACGATGCTGTATCGGTTACATGCAGATTATATGCGAAAATTTACACGGGTTTGGGTACCCGATTTTGAGGAGAATGGACTTTCTGGCGACTTGGCACACAGGTTTCCATTGCCAAGAAACGCGCATTACATTGGGGCGCTGTCGCGATTCACTGTTGCGGAGGTTGAGTTGAAAATAGATGTATTGGTAATTATTTCTGGGCCCGAACCACAGCGCACGCGATTTGAGAAATTGGCGTTGAATCAACTCAAGGATTTCGATGGAACGGTTTTGGCAGTTTTAGGAACGCCAGATAAGGATGTGGATAGGGTGGAAGGGAAGGTTAGAACCGTATCTCACTTAAATGCTGAACAACTGGAAAAGGAAATTTTAGCTGCGCGATTGGTGGTTTCTCGTTCGGGTTATTCTACAATCATGGATTTGGCCGCATTAGGGAAACAGGCCGTTTTTGTGCCAACACCTGGGCAAACGGAACAGGAATATCTGGCGCACAAATACCATCGTGATGGAACACACATGATGATGAAACAGCATGATTTTCAGTTGCAGAAAGCGTGGAATCAGAGAAATAAGTTTTCTGGATTCCCTCAACGGGCAAGTTCGGAGTTCAAACAAGCCGTTGAATCCTTTCTTACTTCGCTTTCTTGAGTGTGAAAGAAAAGGTGGTGCCGGAATTTTCTCCCACTAAAGAACGCACATTGATGGTCTGTTTGTGTGCATCAAGAATGTGTTTTACGATTGAAAGCCCAAGACCGGTGCCGCCTGCATGACGGTCTCTGGCCTTATCTACCCGATAAAATCGCTCAAACAAACGCGGCAGGTGCTTTGGGTCAATACCAGACCCATCATCTGCAACTTCGCAAAGAATATTCTGGTCCATATCGTAGAAGCGCAGCCGAATGGAACCATCCTTTGATCCATATTTAATGCTGTTGTCAAGCAGGTTAATATAAACCTGTTTTATCTGATCGCCATCGGCCATTACGTATATCGGCTTGTCATATTTCTCGTTGAAACGGATGCTGATGTCACGTTTTTCCGCTTTCATCTCCTCCATTTCCATCACTTCTCTTGCAAGGTCTACAATATTGATCCGCTGAATATTAAGTTCTAATCTTCCAGATTCTAATCTGGAAATCACATCCAAATCTTCCACCACCGAAATCAATCGCTCCACACTTTTATCGGCACGAATCAGAAATTTGCGGTTTATTTCTTCATCCTCCAATCCACCATCAAGCAAAGTGTGCACATAGCCCTGAATGTTAAAAATTGGGGTTTTTAATTCGTGCGAAACATTGCCTAAAAAGTCTCTTCGGTACTCTTCCTGCTCCAACAAAGATTGAATTTCCTGCTGCTTCGTTTCTGCCCAAGAAATCACATCTGTGTTTACGGTATCAAGCGCATTCACATCCTCTTTCAGCATTGCCTTTAAATGCGATTTTGGTGTTTTTAAGTTGTGGATGGTCTTGTATATGAGTTTGATTTTCTCGTAGATGAACTGATTTACCACGTAACGAATCATAATATAACTCACGCCCAGTAGTATGAGAAGCATTACCACTGCCCGTAAAAAATTGAAATTTCCGAACCATAACAGGTCGAGAATGGACAAAAGCAACGTTAGCGTTACCGAAATAACGATGGCTGCGGACGAGATGAGATTACGTTGGATGGGGCCTTTCACGGCCGCGAAGTTACTGCTCGAATTTGTATCCGACCCCTTTGACGGTTTTAATTGCCGAATCGCCAATCTTCTCCCTCAATTTGCGGATGTGAACATCGATGGTACGGTCTCCGACCACCACCGAAGAACCCCAAACCGAGCTCAAAATATTATCGCGAGTAAAAACATTACCTGGTTTTGATGCAAGTAGTGCTAGCAGTTCAAATTCCTTTTTAGGCAGTGTAATTTCCTTTCCTCCAAGCTCAATTAAGTATTTGTTCCTGTCTATCTTGAGTCCAGATTCCGTTTCAAAAACCTGATTCTCCTTAAGCGGATTGTTGCGTCTAAGCAACGCTTTTATCCGGCTGATGAGAACCCGTGGTTTGATGGGTTTGTTGATGAAATCATCTGCGCCAGCGTCAAACCCTGCAATCTGCGAATAATCCTCGTTTCGTGCAGTGAGAAAGGCAATCAGCGTATTTTTCAGACCCGGAAGGTCGCGTAGCTCTTTGCAGGTTTCAATGCCATCAAGCTCGGGCATCATTACATCCAAAATAATAAGGTCGGGACTGACTTTCTGTGCAATGGCAATGGCTTTTCGGCCCGAAGAAGCCACGTATACGTTGAAGTCTTCCTTCTTCAAATTGTACTCTAGAAATTCGAGAATGTCTTCCTCGTCATCTACAATTAGAATTGTCGGGTTGTCCTTCATTTTGAAATCTTATACGATGCAAAGTTGGGCATACTTATACAATCAGGTGTTAATACACTATTAACAATCACTTAATTGTTCGTTTAATCCAGCACCGTGAGTAGAACTTCCTCAATTCGGGTGCTATCTACCTTCGTAACGGTGAACTCAAAATCACCCACACGAATAACTTCTTCTAGTTCAGGAATGCTTTGATGATGCTCAATAATAAATCCAGCGAGCGTCCCGTAGTTGTCAGATTCGGGAAGATTGAGATTGAATTCTTGATTGATATATGCAATTTCCAATCTGCCAGAAAAGCGGAATTGAGATTCGCTCAGTTTTTCCTCAATGAGGTCTTCTACATCATGTTCATCTTCGATATCACCGAAAATCTCTTCAATAATGTCTTCAACTGTCACCATTCCAGCTGTTCCTCCAAACTCATTGAGTACCACCGCAACACTTCTACGCTGCTGCCCAAACTGCTTTAAAAGGTCTTTCACCTTAGTGCTTTCAGGCACAAGGCTTATTGGTCGAATGATACTGTTGATGCCGCTAGGTTTCTGAAAAAGCTCGAATGAGTGAACGTAACCGATGATGTTGTCAATATCACCTCGATAAATCAGGATTTTAGAAAGCCCAGTATCAATAAATTTCAGTCTCAGATCTTCAACATCTGTGCTAATGTCTAGCGCAATTATTTCTGTGCGAGGAAGCATGCACGTACGTACTTTGATGTCGCTGAAATTCAATGCGTTTCTGAAAATCTTAATCTCACTGTCAGCCGATTCTTCTTCGTCATGCCCAGTGAACTCATTAACGTAATCATCCAAATCTGAACGGCCGAATGTCATTTTCTCCTCATTCAGTTTTACTTTGAAAATGGATGATAGAATCTGTTTAGAAAAACGGTCTATAACCCAAACCAATGGGTAAAGAAGGAAATAGACCACCTTTGCAGGAACCGCAAAAATGTCGAGCATTCTGTTCGGATTTATTCTGAAAAATGCTTTGGGAAGGAACTCTGCTGTTACCAAAATCAGCAA